>Ga0180438_10007980_pt1 | contig 13602 bp, 3 predicted proteins | sample SS_ome_12_FD_132455 | JGI IMG/M metagenome (GOLD analysis project Ga0180438, IMG submission 132455) | Hypersaline lake sediment archaeal communities from the Salton Sea, California, USA - SS_3_D_2 metaG | ecosystem: Environmental > Aquatic > Non-marine Saline and Alkaline > Hypersaline >... | reverse complement strand
CGAAGGAGCAGGGGACCAGTTCGGCAAGTCCGTAGCGTCGGCGGGGGATTTCGACGGAGACGGTTTCGATGATCTGATTGTGGGAGCGCCGGACGCCGGCTCCGCCTACATCTTCCACGGGGGCCCCGGCGCCGACGGCACCCCGGACCGGATCTTCAGCGAAGAGGTGCCGGGCGATGTCTTCGACCACTTCGGCTATTCCGTTGCCTCGGCAGGGGATGTCAACTGGGACGGGTTCGATGATGTAATCGTCGGGGCACATCACAGCGAGGCGCTGGGCTCTCGCACTGGCAGCGCCTACGTCTACTTTGGGGGTCCAGGCACCGACAGCGTTCCGGACCTTGTCAAGATGGGCGAGGCGTTAGGGGACGAGTTTGGGCAGTCAGTCGCCTCGGCAGGCGATGTCAACGGGGACGGATTCGATGACCTCATCGTCGGCGCGCCTTTCAATGACGAGGGAGAGGCAAACGCCGGTCGGGCCTACGTGTGGGCGGTTTTCCGCTACCCGCGTGTCTGGCACGTACCGGGGGAGGCTCCTACAATCCAGGCGGGGATCGATTCGGCCGCCGTTGGGGACACCGTGCTCGTAGCGTGCGGGACGTACCACGAGCACGACATAGTGCTGAAATCAGGCATCACCCTCCGCAGTGAGACAGGTGACTCGTCATGCGTGACGGTGGACGCCCAGGAGCTTGGACGTGTGTTTCGCCTCGTGAACGCGGACTCAACGACCCGCATCGAAGGTCTCACCATCGCGCGCGGCTCAGGCGACGGCGGGATCAACTGTTGGAACTCCTCCCTCTCCATCTCCAACTGCCTCTTCGTCTGCTGCGAAAGTGGTCTGTACGGCGGTGCTCTCTACTGTTCGGATGCTGTGGTCACCGTTACAAGCTGTGGCTTCGTCGAAAACTCAGCCTTCAACGACGGTGGCGCGGCATACCTCAGCAACTCCCGTGGAGTGTTTGCGGATTGCACGATCACCAACAACACATGCAGATACAGCGGTGCGGGGATGTTCTGCGACCGCTGCATGATGACTCTCACCAGTTGCACATTCTCTGGTGGCGCAGGCTACGAATGGGGGGGTGGCATGTTCTGCAACCAGACAGCCGCCGGTATTTCTCACTGCACCTTCTCCGGGAATTCGGCAGGTGCGGGTGGTGGGCTGGTTTGCCGGGGTGATTCATCGCTTACCATCACCGCCTGCACCTTCGTCGGAAACTCGGCCAGCGACGGCGGAGCCGTGGTCTGCCAGTCTTGGGCTTCTCCAACGTTCTCTGGCTGTCTTTTCCACGGCAACTCGGCGGGCGAGGGCGGTGGCCTGTACTGCTCCTCACCGGCCACCCTCACCAACTGCACGTTGACAGGGAACTCGGCCACCTACGGCGGCGTGCTGTGGTGTGGCGAGTGCTCGCCCACGCTGGACAACTGCATCCTCGCTCTCTCGACGCAGGGAGAGGCTGTCCATTGCAGCGGGGCCAACACCCCGACCCTCACCTGCTGCGACGTCTACGGTAACGAGGGCGGTGACTGGGTCGACTGTATCGCCGATCAGTTTGGTGTGAACGGCAACTTCTCGGCGGATCCAGCGTTCTGCGACCCCAACGGCTCGGACTTCCACCTCCGACCGTGCTCGCCGTGCCTGGATGCATCAGGCTGTGGTCTGGTCGGGGCCCTTGGCGCCGGGTGCCCTGGAACGAGAACCTGGTACGTTCCCGAGGATGCACCGACCATTCAGGCAGGAATCGACATGGCCTGTCCAGGGGACACAGTCGTGGTCGCCTCCGGAACGTACTACGAGCATGACATCATCATGAAATCGGGCATCACTCTTCGCAGCGAGACGGGGTTAGCTGACTGTGTGACGATTGACGCCGACTCGCTGGGCAGGGTCTTCTACTGCTCAGGTGTGGACAGCACGACGGTCATCGAAGGATTCACGATCACGGGCGGCTCAGCCGCTGACGGTGGCGGGGTCCTGTGCGAAGCATCCCATTTGGAACTCACCAACTGTGCTTTCCACAATAACTCGTCAGACCAGGGCAGTGGGGTCTGCTGCTTCAGTGGTGCCCCAGTGCTCACGCACTGTACGTTCTCCAGCAACACCGTGTACGCTTCAGGAGGACAAGGCGGTGGTATGTACTGCCTTGGATCGGCGGCCATGCTCACCAATTGCGTTTTCTCCAATAACTCGGTCGTCCATTACGGGGGTGGCATGCACTGCGACCTGGGTTCGCCAACACTTGCCGGCTGCATTTTCTCGGGCAATATGGCGAACTACGGCGGCGGGTTTTCGTGCATAGGGTCATCCCCCACACTCTCTGGCTGCACCTTCTCGGGCAACTCGGCTGAGTACTGGGGTGGCGGGATGTGCTACGTCGCCGACTCTCCGACGCTCAACCAATGCGTTTTCGTAGGGAACTCGGCCAATCATGGTGGGGGCGGGCTCCACTGTTCCAGCACTGGCTCTGCCACGGTCACCAGTTGCACCTTCGTCGGCAACTCGGCTTCTCAAGGGGGGAGCGGGGTCGATTGTTTCGGCGGGGCCTCCCCCCACCTGGGCAACACCGCTGTCGTCTTCGGAATGGAAGGCGAGGCCGTCTGCTGCGACGAAACGAGCAGCGCCACCCTCAGCTGCTGTGATGTCTACGGCAACGCGGGTGGCGACTGGGTCGGGTGCATCGCGGATCAGTATGGGATCGACGGCAACATCTCGGAAGATCCTGACTTCTGCGACGCGGCGGCGGGCGATTACCACCTGGCGTCAACCTCTCCATGCCTCTACGGTCCCTGCGGCCAGATTGGGGCCTTCGGGCAGGGCTGTGTGAGTGAGCTTCCGCGGGTCATGAGCATTCTTGACGTGGGCAATGACCAGGGCCGCCAGGTGAGAATCGGGTGGCACCGGTCTTTGTACGATGCTCCGGGGGACACGGTCGACGTCACATGCTACGGGATCTACAGGCGGCAGGATCAGTTCCTGAAGGCACCCGGCACTATGGCGACTCCGAGCGATATCGGCAAGTCCGGCGGCCGCCGGCTCGACGGCTGGGACTATGTGGGAACCGTTCCCGCGCGGGCCGAATCGATTTATCACTTCGTCGCGCCGACGCTGTGCGACTCGACTGCGGAGGAAGGCATCTGCTGGTCGACCTTCTTCGTCAGTGCGGTAACTCCGGAGCCGTGGGTCTACTTCGACTCGGCTCCTGACAGCGGGTATTCAGTGGACAACGTCGCACCGGAAGCGCCTCAGGGTCTGACGGCGGAGCACACTGGCGAGAGCATTCTCCTCACCTGGGATGCGAATCTTGAGGAAGACCTCGACTACTACGCGGTCTATCGTGGTACTGAGGAGAACTTCGAGCCGGACACGCCCATCGGATACTCCACGACCGAGACGTATGCGGATGAGAACCTTCCCGGCTCCGGCCAGTACTGGTACAAGGTGACCGCGACCGATTTCGGAGGCAACGAGAGCGAGCCGTCGCTGCCGGCGAGCGCGAGCATGTCGTCAGTGGAAGCTGGAGGCTCGGCCGTCCCTACGGCCTTCTTCCTGGGACGGGCCACTCCGAATCCGTTCAATCCGGTGACGGAGATCAGCTACGGCATTCCCGCCGGATCGGTCCCATCCCGTGTGGTCATGGCGGTCTACGACGCGACAGGTCGTGAGGTCAGGACGCTCGTCGACGGCAACCAAGGGCCAGGTGTTCACCGCGTGATCTGGAACGGCACAGATCGCATGGGAATCCCTGTTGCCAGCGGGGTCTACTTCTACCGGATCGCGTGGAATAGGAGGACGGAGACCGGAAGGATGGTGTTGCTCAAATAGAGAACCTGACACGAAGAACGTAATGGCTGGGGCGGCGCAAGCGCCGCCCCAGCCATTCGAGAGCGAACGGAGAATGTCCGAATGCATTGCTCGCCGGGCGGCTCCCATTCGTCTCGAGTGTATCGAGGGACATCCGGGACTCAGCCACGCTTTCCTCCAGCTTGTCTTCGACAGTCCCAACACTCCCCATTTCCTCCCTTTTCATGTCACAGGTCCACCCAACCCGCGACATACGAGATGGAATCCGAGACGCAAGGCGAAGACGGCACCGCCGCCGGCCAGAAGGAGGAGCTGCCATGTCTGCAGGCAAGAGTGGTTGCCTGAAATGGGTCATTTCCGTTCACATGACTACGGTTCGGATCCTCATGATGCTGACGCGAGGGAGGACTGCCATGGATACCAAGCAGTGTCTTACAGTTATCGGTCTGCTAGTCCTGCTGCTTCCGACACAGGTGCTGCCCGAAGAACATCGACCCTTGGATCAGGGTGGAACCCTCGCCGGCAGTATCCAGCTTGCGAACCTCTCCGGTCAGCCGGGGATCACAATGCAATCGTCGGATGCGACAGGTGTGGAAATCCACTACGGCATGGATTCATTCGAGATGGTACCGGTGTCGATGGACGGCGAGACCCTCCACAAGATCGCACTGCCCGGGGTGTTTCTCCCCAATGACGCCGGGGCGCCGGACTTGCCGGGCATGGGATGGTACGTGGCCGTACCCCAAGGAGCGACGGCCTCGCTGACCATCCTCTCCACCCGGAGCAGTGTCTATAACGATGTGGACATTGCGCCTGCTCCTGTGATCCCACTGGACAGCGACCACGGTCCCCTCGTCTACGAGAGGGATCTATCGATCTACGGCAGAGACCTGCTCTATCCTGGGAATCCAGTGGTTGTCTCCGAGTCCGGAGTGATGCGCGGTGTGGACGTGATCACCGTCGGGATCACGCCCTTCCAGTACAACCCGGCACGCAAGGAACTGCTCGTGTACACCGAGATCGATCTTCGCATTGACTTCAGTGGCGGCACCGGACGCTTTGGGGGCGATGCTTTGCGCAACCGCTACTGGGAGCCAATCCTGCAGGGCCTGCTCCTCAACTACGAAATGCTGCCTTCCGTTGATCTCGATGGTTCTGCTCGTAGTGGATACGGCTACGAGTATGTAGTCATTTCTCCCGACGACCCCGATTTCGTTGCCTGGGGGGATACACTCAAGACCTGGCGCACCCGGCAGGGCATCCGCACAGAGGTCTTCACCACAACTGACATCGGGGGGACCAGCTGGACGACCATCAGAGACTGGCTTCACAACGCGTACCACAACTGGGATACGAAACCGGTTGCCTTCCTCATCCTCGGTGATCATCCGAGCTCAGGACTCAAGAGTGGCGGCATCGAGGCTCCCATGTGGAACTCCATCGTCTCGGACAACGTGTACGCCGATGCGGATGGTGATGACGATCTGCCGGACATGGTCCACGGCCGCATAACGGCCAGGAATGCCGCCGAGCTTCAGACCATGATCGGCAAGATGTTGTCCTACGAGAGAAACCCTCCCACGGATCCCGGCTTCTACGAGCATCCGATCGTGACTGGCGGATGGCAGACAGAGCGGTGGTTCATCCTATGTTCGGAGGTGGTCCAAGGATTCCTCACCAGTGCCCTCGACAAACAGCCAGTCCGGGAATACGCTATCTACTCTGGCACTCCGGGAAGTCAATGGTCAATCGCTCCGAACACCGAGACCATCATTGACTACTTCGGCCCCAACGGTCTGGGATACATCCCTGCAACCCCGGGACATTTGACCGACTGGGGCGGGAATGCAACCCGCATCAACAACGCCATCAACTCTGGAGCTTTCCTTGTCCTACATCGCGATCATGGCGGTGTAACTGGATGGGGGGAACCGGACTACGATATTGGAGACCTGTCCGGTTTGCAGAATGACATGTGTCCATTCGTGTTCTCGATCAATTGCCTGACAGGGAAATACAACTCGGCCGGAGAGTGTCTCACCGAGGCATTCCATAGGATGGCGTGTGGATCTCTTGGTTTAGTTGCAGCGTCCGAAGTGTCCTACTCGTTCGTTAATGACACGTTTGTATGGGGGATGTTCGATGGGCTCTGGCCGGAGTTCATCCCGGACTACAGTGGAGACTCCGACTCCGAGTTGAGGACAGCGTTTGCGATGGCCTACGGGAAGTACTTCCTGCAGCAGAGCAGCTGGCCCTACAACGCCGAGAGGAAGCAGAGAACCTACCACCTGTTCCATCATCATGGCGATGCGTTCATGACACTCCACTCTGAAGTCCCGCAGGAGCTCACGGTCGTGCACGACGGATCCTGCCCCTGCGGTGTTGGGTTCTTCACCGTCCAGGCCGACGAGGATGCCGTCATTTGCCTCACTGTGGGAGGGGAAATCGTTGGCCTTGCCACCGGAACTGGAGCGCCACAGGACATCGTGATGATCCCGCAGACCGAGCCCGGTACCATGTGCGTAACCGCGACCAAACCCAATCATCTCCGCTACGAGGCAGACGTTCCGATGCTCCACCGGGGCATCTGGTACATCTTGCCCGATGGTTCGGGGGATGCCCCCACGATCCAGGCGGGCATCGAGTGTGCCTCGGCAGGCGACACTGTTCTCGTCGCCTGTGGGACATACTACGAGCATGACATCGTAATGAAATCAGGCGTGTGCCTGAGAAGCGAGACAGGCCAGGCAAACTGCGTGACCATCGATGCTCAGGAACAGGGCAGGGTGTTCTACTGGGGCGGCCTGGACACTACGACAAGTATCGAGGGGTTCACGATGGTCAACGGTTGTGCGGACGCCTTCGGAGGTGGGATCTACTGCGATGCGTCGTCGCCCCGAGTCCTGGACTGCATCCTGTCGACCAACCGCGTCGATGGTTCGTATGCTGCGTACGGAGGCGGGATGTATTGCTGCAACTCGTCCTCACCCAGTCTCACGCACTGCGCGTTTTGTCAGAACAGAGCCGGAAGCTTTGGCGCTGAGGCCTACGGCGGCGGGATCTACTGCAGCCAGTCTTCACCTACAATCGAAGCAAGCGTCTTCTCGAACAACGCGGCAGAAGCGGCATGCAGATTCTGCTGCGCATTTGGTGGGGGCATGTACTGTCACGACTCCTCTCCTACGATCTCAGGATGTAGCTTCTGTCGTAACGTAGCCTTTGCCATTGAAGGAGGAGGCCGCGGTGCCGGATTCTGCCTCGACGGATCCTCGTCCCCGGCAATCACCCATTGCATTCTCTATGAGAACTCCGCGAAAGGCGCGTTCGATGGAGGACTTGGGGGCGCAGTGTACTGTGGCTCTGGAAGCGCAGAGCCATCTCTGGGCTGTTGTGACCTCTATGGAAACACAGCCGGATACCTTGGATTCGAGGCGCCCAGCGACTGGGTGGGTTGTATCGCCGATCAGCAAGGCATGAACGGCAACTTCTCGGCGCATCCAGCCTTCTGCGACGCCAACGGCTCGGACTTCCATCTCCGACCGTGTTCACCGTGCCTGGATGCATCGGGTTGTGGTCTGATCGGGGCGCTTGGCGCTGGCTGCCCTGGAACGAGAACCTGGTACGTTCCCGAAGATGCGCCGACGATCCAGGCGGGCATCGATATGGCCTGCGCGGGCGACAGCGTCGTTGTCGCCAGCGGTACGTATCACGAGCATGACATCGTGATGAAATCGGGCATCACTCTTCGCAGTGAGACAGGACTTCCCGACTGCGTCACCATTGGCGCCGACTCGCTGGGCAGGGTCTTCCACTGCTCGGGCGTGGACAGCGCCACAGTCATCGGGGGCTTTACGATCACGGGCGGCTCGGCCGTTGACGGCGGCGGGGTGTTCTGCGAGACATCCTCGCTTGCGCTCGTTCACTGCAACTTGTCCGGGAATTCAGCTGCGAGACGGGGTGGCGGGTTCTACTGCATCGGCGGCGGCCCCAGAATCAGCCACTGCACATTCTCGGACAACGCCGCCTGGACTGCCAACGACAGCTACGGCGGCGCGGTGTACTGCTCTGGATGTTCCGCTATGTTCACCGACTGCGCCTTCTTGAGCAACTGGGCAAGCTACTGTGGGGGTGGACTGCAATGCCAGTCATCTTCCGCCACTGTCAGCCGATGTACGTTCTTGGAGAACTCTGCCAACTATGGAGGCGGAGTGTACTGCTCTACGTGTTCCCCTGTGGTCTCCAACTGCGTTTTCGTGGACAATTCGGCATACGGAGGGGGTGGGATATCCTCCAACGGTGGCTCCCCCACACTCACCTCCTGCACCTTCACCGGAAACTCGGCCGGTCTTCAGGGAGGCGGCGGGATCTGCTGCAGTAGCGGTAGCACCCCTGCGATCAACCACTGCACCTTCTTCGGCAACTCAGCCCCTAGCGGGGGTGGGGTCTACGCATATGGGGGTGCCTCTCCGCAATTGGAAGAAGCCATCATCGCCTTCGGCCTTCAGGGGGAAGCTGTCTACTGCCATCTAACGGGGAGTGCTACGCTCACTTGCTGCGATGTGTACGGCAACGCCGGAGGCGATTGGGTCGGCTACATCGCAGATCAGTACGGCATCGACGGCAACATCTCGGCGGATCCGCAGTTCTGCGACGCGGCGGGCGATGATTACCACCTGAGGTCCACGTCTCCGTGTCTGTATGGTCCTTGTGGCCAGATCGGAGCCTTCGGCCAGGGCTGCGTGAGCGAGCTCCCGCGGATCATGAGCATCCTCGACGTGGGCAATGACCAGGGCCGCCAGGTGAGAATCAGATGGCAACGCTCGTTGTACGATGCTCCGGACGACACGGTCGACATCACGGGTTACGGGATCTACAGGCGACAGGATCAGTTCCTGAAGGCATGCAGTGGTGGAACGACCCCGAGTGGTATCGCCAAATCCGACGGCGGTCGGCTCGACGGCTGGGACTATGTGGAAACTGTGCCGGCACGGGCCGATTCCATCTATCAGTTCGTAGCCGCAACGCTGTGCGACTCCACCATGGATGCGGGCATCTGTTGGTCGACGTTCTTGGTGAGCGCAGTGACACCGGAACCTCCAATCTACTTCGACTCGGCTCCCGACAGCGGCTATTCAGTAGACAACCTCGCGCCGGGGGCACCACAGGGACTCGCTGCCGAATATGGTGCGGAGGGCATTGTTCTGATCTGGGATGCGAATCTTGAGGAAGACCTCGACTACTACGCTGTGTATCGTGGTACTGAGGAGAGCTTCGAGCCGGACACGCCCATCGGATACTCCACGACCGAGACGTATGCGGATGAGGACCTTCCCGGCTCCGGCCAGTACTGGTACAAGGTAACCGCGACCGATTTCGGAGGCAACGAGAGCGAGCCATCGCTGCCGGCGAGCGCGAGCATGTCATCAGTGGACGCAGGAAGTTCAGCCGTCCCTACGGCATTCTTCTTAGGACAGGCCACTCCGAATCCGTTCAATCCTGTGACGGAGATCAGCTACGGCATTCCCGCTGGATCGATTCCCTCACGTGTGGTCATGAAGGTGTACGACGCGACAGGTCGTGAGGTGAAGACGCTTGTGGATGCCGAACAGGGTCCAGGTGTTCACCGTGCAGTCTGGAACGGCACAGACCAAGGGGGAACACCTGTCGCCAGTGGGGTCTACTTCTACCGGATCACGTGGAACAGGGAGAGCAAGAATGGACGGATGGTCCTTCTGAAGTAGCGGCCGCCTCGCCGGCTCCGGATTCCGTGCAATACGTGGCTGGCGGTTCGCCGAGCTAGGAAGCGACAGCAGAAGAACACAGGGGTCAGGTCTTTCAGGGGCCGCACTTGCCTGGTGGGTTCATCCGTGCGGGAATCCCGGACCTGACCCCTGATCGCTGCCCTAACTGTTTGGTCCTACAGGCAATTCAGACATCCCCGCTCTTGGCCGCTGGCCAGATCGATGTTGACCCCACCTCTCCGCGCGGTAGAATCGTGTTTCGTCTATGCGAGGGAATTTGGCCAGGTGGCGTCCCCGTCGGGGGGGTGCCCACCGTAGCGATGGAGAGAGCACGTGAGCTGGAGAGCCGTGTTTGCGGGCATGAGTGTCCTTGTGCCCCTGGTGACCTTTGCCGTCGGCGCATCGGCCGAGGACAGCGAAGACCCGATCGCCGCGCTCGAGGACAGCATATGGGTGCTGCGCGGACAGGGTAAGTATGCAGAGGCTCTCGAGGTAGCGAACGAGATTCTGTCGATGCGGCAGGCGGATTCGACAGCTAAGGAATGGCAGATCACTGACGTAACGAAGAAGATCTCCACGCTTAGAAGCGTGATCGCACTGGGAGACGATGCCAGGCAAGAGCTTGCCCAGGCGGACAGCCTCTGGAAAGCCATGTGGCGGTTGGAAGAAGAAGGCTCCTACGACGAAGCGGCCCTGGCGGCAGAGCAGCAGCTGGAGATTCGCAAGGGGATTCTCGGTGAAGAACATCCCGAGGTACCACATAGCTTGAATGCCCTGGGGCTCTTCCGCCACCACCAGGGGAAGTACGCAGAGGCAGTGTCTGCCTTTCGGGAATCCTTGGCCATGCGCCGGAAGCTCATAGGCGAGGAGCATCCAGATGTGGCTCAGAGCCTGAGCAATCTGGCCTACCTTCTGCAGGACCAGGGCAACTACGCAGAGGCAGAGCCCATGTTCCGGGAAGCATTGGCCATGCGCCGGAGGCTCCTGGGCGAGGAGCATCCAGATGTGGCTAATACACTGAACAACCTCTCGATTCTGCTCTACACGCAGGGTAGGTATGATGAGGCCGAGGCCGCTCTGTTGGAGGCGCTCGAGATCAATCGCAAGATCTTTGGGGAACAACACATCGAGGTGATCGCCAACTTGGATAACCTCGGAGCACTCTGCCTAGTACAGGGCAGGTACCCAATGTCGGAGGCGTACCACCGCCAAGCACTGTCGCAATACCTGAGCCTCCGAGGCACGGACCACCCTGACATAGCCTTGTGCCTGAGTAACCTTGCGGCTGCGCTTGACGCTCAGGGCAAGTACGCGGAAGGGCAGGCGTGCCATCGCAAAGCCTTGGCGATGCATCGGAGGTTTCTTGGGGAGGAACACCCCGACGTCGCCATCGACCTGAACAACCTCGGCTTGTCCCTTTTCCACCAAGGACGCTACGGGGAAGCAGAGCCGCTTCTCCGTGAGACGCTTGGGATGCGTCGAAGACTCCTTGGCGACGAACATCCCCTCGTAGGTATGGACCTCAGCAACCTTGCCGCGGTTCTTCGGGCCATAGGGAGATCCGAAGAAGCCGAGGCAAACCTGCGCCAATCGCTGGCGATCTTTCGGAACGCTCTTGGGGACAAACATCCTCATGTGGCCAAGATTCTGAACAATCTCGGCTATTCTCTTCAGGTGGAGAATAGATGCGGTGAAGCCGAGCAGCTCTTCCGGGAGGCGTTGATCGTCTACCGGAATGCCTTGGGCGAAGAGCATCCGGACATCGCCACGAGTCTCAATAACTTGGCGAATGCCCTTGCGGCCCAGCGGAAGTACGAAGAAGCGGGAACCGTATTCCGAGAGTCGTTGGCAATGCGCCAGACGCTCTTTGGCAAGACGCACCCCGGGGTAGCCAAAAACCTTACGGAGCTCGGTTGCCTTCTTTGCGCAACGAGTGACTACTCGGAAGCACAGGAAGTCTTCGCCGAAGCAGCGGCGCGCTACGACGTGGCCAGGATTCGCGCGGGGACCGGACTGGAACGGGCGACATTCGCATCTTCTCCTTATTCATACCTTGCATGCACTTGTATGACGCTCGACGACGGCGAGGGGGGGTGGGAGGCGGCAGAGAGGGGGCTGGCGCGTGCGTTGTTCGATTTGCTGGAGGGTGCTCACCAGCGGACCCTATCGCCGCTGGAAGTCGCACGGGAAGACTCGTTAAGAGAGTACTTGAGCCACCTGGAACGCCAGCTCGAGACTTATCTCAGGATGGCCCGAGCTGATACAACAGCAGACGCCGCCACGCGAGTGAAGAAGACCCGCGATCGGCTCCTTGTGGCGGAGGCCGAGTGGAGCGCGTTCCAGCAGGAGATGGCCGAGAAGTACCCGGTGACGGAAGGCCAGGCGTTTCCGCTGCAGCGTGTTCAGGGAGCGCTTTCGGCGCGTGCAGCCATCGTCGGATGGCTGGACGTGGAGATGAAGAAGGGCGAATACGATTCCTGGGGGTACGTGATCAGGGATTCGGGTCCCGTGCGCTGGGCGCGGGTGGAAGGAGCTTCTGGCCGGGACGATGAACAGACACCCTTTGAGCGTGCGCGGGCGTTCCGAGATGCGATTGCTCAAGCTCCCGGCTTCATGGAGCTCAGCCGAGAGGATGCTCACGATCTATGGGTAGAGCGGATGGCGCCACTGGTGAGCACATTGGAGGGAGTCGAGGATCTGATTGTCCTTCCGTCGGGGGCGATGCTGGGAGTGCCGGTGGAGTCGCTGGTGGATGCCGCGGGTGAGTTGGTGGGCGATCGGTACTCGGTCTCGTATGTGCCCTCGGCGGCGATCTACACGTGGCTGACGGAGAAGGGGCGTGGGTCGCAGGCGACGGGGCGAGCGCTGTTGGTGGGCGATCCGCCCTTCGCTGAGGAACATCTTGCGGCCATGGAAGGCATGGAGATGACGCTGGCCGCTGGCGATGCCGCGTATGACCCCGAGCTGCTGCGCAGCGCCATGAGGGGGAGTGACGAGGCGCTCGGGTCGCTCAGGCGGCTTGCGGGATCGAGGCGGGAGGTTTCGGGGATCGCGGCGGTGTGTTCCGAGGCCACGGTTCTAGTGGGGGCGGAGGCTTCGGAACAGGAGCTGGTGAGTCTGGCCGAGTCGGGGCGTCTCGGGGAATTCGACACGATCCATTTTGCCACTCATGCGCTGATGGATGATGAGCGCCCGGAGGAATCGGCCCTCGTGCTGTGTCAGGTGAGTCTGCCCGATCCGCTGGAGGCCGCGATGGCGGGGACGCGGATCTATGACGGCCTTCTGCGGGCCAAGGAGATCGTGCGGGAATGGGATCTGGATGCGGATCTTGTGACCCTGAGCGCCTGTGAGACGGGTCTGGGAAAGGAAGTCATGGGAGAGGGGTACATCGGGTTCTCGCACGCCTTCCTCCAGGCAGGAGCGCGGAGTCTGCTGGTGAGTCTCAGGAAGGTGGAGGACGAGCCCACCTCGCTTCTCATGCGGCGTTTCTACGAGAACCGCGCCGGGATCTATGAGGCAGATCGCGGCCTCGGCGCGGGTCGGCCGATGTCGAAGGCCCAAGCGCTTCAGGAGGCCAAGCACTGGCTGTGTACGTACGAGGACGACCACGGCAACCGGCCGTATGAGCACCCGCACTACTGGTCGGCGTTCATTCTGATCGGAGACAGAAGGTAGGCGATACCGAGTTACTTACACAGGGACTCGGGTGTCGAACCGTACACGACCTTCCCGGAGAGAGACGTGAGCCCAAGGATAGCGTGCTTAAGTCTAGTCGGCGCGTTGCTGGTGATCGCTTTGGCTGGCGGCGCGTACGCGCAGGACAGCGAAGACCCCATTGCCGCGCTGGAGGACAGTGTCTGGGCACTTCGGCGGACGGCGCGCTATGCGGATGCAGCGGACTTGGCGAGACGAATGTTGTCAGCCTGGCAGGCGGACTCTACAGCCAAAGACTGGCAAATTGGAGATGCCAAGTGTTTGGTCGCCACGCTTGAGTTTGCAGCAGCTCTGTCGGGTGAAGAGCGGCGGGAACTTGCCGTGGCGGATAGCCTGGAGGGG
>Ga0180438_10007979_pt1 | contig 13604 bp, 9 predicted proteins | sample SS_ome_12_FD_132455 | JGI IMG/M metagenome (GOLD analysis project Ga0180438, IMG submission 132455) | Hypersaline lake sediment archaeal communities from the Salton Sea, California, USA - SS_3_D_2 metaG | ecosystem: Environmental > Aquatic > Non-marine Saline and Alkaline > Hypersaline >... | reverse complement strand
GACCGGGAAGATCATCTTGCCTGGACCGTAAACCGGTTGGTTTCTTTTCATCAAACTGATGTATTCGATGGCTTCCAGTATTCTTGCTTTCATTAAGACGTTATTATACTTGATTTACTGATAATAACAAGCATTTACAATCAAATAGCGAAAAATATATAAAAAATTGATTGATTAAGACGTAAATCTCTTGACAAAACCTCCCGCATGGTATAAAAAATTGACAGTTATTTGGATATGTAGTATCCAATCGAAACTTTGAACTGAGGAGGACTTCAGTTAGTATCAAAAAAATCTTAATGCTACGCCTATGCCTTATCTTCCTGGCCACTGGTTTAAATCAAATATAAAGGGGGTAGCGCCTATGGTTGATTATGTGTTCAGGTAGGACATCTTTGAAAACAAAAACAAACAGGAGGCTATGACATGAAAGAAGTAACAAGAAGATCATTGCTACTGGTAGCAGCGTTTCTCATTGCTGCATTGGGTGTTATGCCCGTTTTTGCAAGAGGGGATGCGGAAGAAGAGGTGGAGTACCTCGAGGTGGCGCCAGGGGTTCCGCGAAACGAGACCCTGATAATAGATCAAATATTCCGGTACGAGAACCCGAGCAACTTAAACCTTTGGACACCGGCAGCGGCCAACCCGACGCGCCAGAGTATCGCGTATGAGACCCTTTGGTTCATTGATCAGCAGACCGGGGAGTGGATCAACGCCGTGGCTTCGGAGCCGCCGACCTACAACGATGAATACACTCAGATGAACGCGAAGCTGCGGAGCGGACTCTACTGGAGCGACGGCGTCGAGTTTACCGCGGACGATCTTGTCTTCACGGTAGAGACGCTGAAGGCGAATGACGGCATGCACTGGAGCGCCGAGCTCAACATCTGGGTGGACAGGGTCTACAAGACCGGCGATTACGAGGTTACATTCGATCTCAAGAAAAAGAACCCCCGATTCCATAGCTACTTCACCGCCCGCTATAACGCCGTCTACATGATGCCCAAGCACATCTGGGAGAAGGTGGACAACCCCCTGACGTTTACCTTCAACCCGCCGGTGGTGCTGGGTTCTTACACGTTCAAGGACCAGGACCCCCAGGGATACTGGGAACTGTGGGAAAAAAGGCCAGATTGGGAGCGGACGCCCCTCGGGAAAACGAAGGGCGAGCCCAAGCCCAAGTACGTCCTTACCATTTTCTACGGCCCCAGTGAGAAGAAGGTCCTTGCCATGCTCGACCACAAGCTGGACATCTTCATGAACGTGGTTCCCGAAGCCTTTGAGAGTCTGATCAAAAAGAGCGACACGGCGAGAAGCTGGTACCAGGAGTATCCCTGGGCCTGGCAGGATGAGTTCGACGGTCGCCTGTACGCCTTCAACCCCGACAAGTATCCTCTCTACGAAAAGGACGTACGCTGGGCTCTGGCCCTCGCCCTGGATGGGGTGGCCCTGCAGACCGAGCACCTGAGCGGTGTGCCCAGGATCTGTGCCCTGCCGCAGCCGCCCACTCCTCTGCACGGGAATTACTACTTCGAACCCCTGGAGGGCTGGCTCAAGGAGTTTCAGCTCGAGATCGAACCGGGCGTCTACTACAAGCCCTACAATCCGAACGCCTACGAGGAGGTAGCTGCGTGGGCCCAGGCCCAGGGCTACGAGGTGAAGGGCGACCCGCACATAACCTTCGGCTACGGGTGGTGGAAGCACGCCCCGGATGTTGCCGAGAGGCTGCTCAAGAAGCACGGCTTTTCCAGGGACAGTAAGGGCAAGTGGCTGAAACCCGACGGGGCGCAGTGGAAATTCAAGATCTTGGTCACCCCTGACGAGGTGGACTGCTTCAGGCTCGCGTTCGGCGCGGTAGAGCAGTGGGGAGACTTCGGCATCGAGTGCGAGGTGGACGGAGTCGAAAGGCAACCTTACTATCAACGGTGCGACACCGGTGACTTCGAGGTCGGCTCTATCTGGTGGGGCGGTGTCATGGGGGCCAGCGCCTATGCGGACAAGTGGCCCTTCATCCAGGCGCTCCACTCCGACTTCTGGAAGCCGACCGGACAGGCGATCTACAACAACACCATGCGGATTAAAGATCCCAAGCTGGACTACATTATCGACTCCATGGCGGAGCTCCATCCCGATGACCCGAAGGTCCTGGAGCTGGGGCAGGAGTTTATAAAGTGGTACGTGGAGAACATGCCCGGCATCGTGACTGTCGGATTCAAGAAATACGTGACCCAGGATATCTATTACTGGGACAATTTCCCGACGTCCGAGAATCCCTACGCCCAGCCCTGCTTCTGGTTCCAGGGCGGAAGGCATGTCCTGCCGTTCCTGAAGAAACTGAAGTAATAGCTTTTAGCTTTTAAAGCCAAAGCAAATCACTCCCCTCCCTCCTGGGAGGGGAGTTTTATAAGGTGACGAATGGCTATTTCGACAAGACAATATTTTGCCCAAAGGCTTCTCCAGTGGTTTATTGTGATCTTTATGGGCGTAACCGTAACCTTCATCATACCTCGGCTGACACCGATGGATCCGGTGCAAAGCACCCTCAACCGTATATTGGCCTACAGCCAGTTCATGGAACCGGAAGCCGCTGAGAAGATGAAGGAGACTTTGAAGGACCTCTATGGTCTTAAAGGCACCGTTGTTCAGCAGTACTTCCGATTCTGGGGGCATCTCATTACGGGGGACCTGGGACCTTCCCTTTCCCAGTTTCCCAGGCCCGTTGTTGAGGTGATAGGAACATCCCTGCCTTGGACAGCCGGATTGCTGCTGTTTTCGACCATCATAGCCTGGGTGCTGGGTCTCCTTATCGGGGGCCTTACGGGATACTTCTCCGCCAGAAGATGGGCCCGGGTAGTTGATGTTATTGTCATGGCGATTTATCCAATTCCTTATTACATAATGGCCTTTGTTCTTGTGATTCTTTTTACCTATATACTTCCAATCTTTCCCTCCCTCGGCGGTGTGGGTATCGGTATGAAGCCCATGCTTAGCCTAAAGTTCTTCGGCAGTGTCATCAAACACGGTTTTCTCCCCGCCTTCTCGCTCATTATTGTCACTATTGGGTGGCGGTTCTTGAGTATGAAGGCAATGGTCTCAACGATAGTCGGAAGCGACTATGTCACCTATGCCGAAGCGGCTAGGCTACCGTGGAGAAAGATACTAATTAGCTACGTGATGCGCAACAGCATGCTCCCTCAGGTTACCGACCTTGCCTTAAGCTTAGGCATCATATTCAGCGGTGCCCTTATTACAGAGTATGTATTTTCTTATCCAGGGATAGGTCAGATTCTTTACACGGCAATCATGCAGGGAGATTATAACCTCATAATGGGAATAACGGTATTCTCCATAATCGGGATTGCAACGGCCGCTCTGGCAATCGATCTAATGTATCCGCTTTTTGATCCGAGAATACGGTACAAGTAAGGAAGGGGAAAAGTGTTCCAGATAATAAAATATCTGTTTAAAAACGATATTCGATTTCGCTTCGGGTTTATAGCCATTATTATTGTCATCTTTCTGATAGTTCTTTCCTTCTTTTCTGCCTATGATGCAAGAGAGCGAAATGTTGTTCCGAAGAATCTTCCCCCTTCCCTAAAGTATTATTTTGGAACGAACTCGATAGGGCAGGATATTTTCTGGAAGCTGACGGTTGCTATAGGGAATTCCCTTCTTTTGGGATTAGTCGCTTCTTGCATTTCCCGTACTATCGGACTGACGGTCGGACTGATATCGGGCTATCTGGGGGGAAGGACGGATCGAATGCTTTCTACGATCAGTGGCAGCTTTATTGTAATTCCCCGCCTACCGCTGCTGATCCTTCTATCCTTTGTATTCAAAGAAAAGCTGAGCTTCATTACGCTGGGTGTGATTCTGGGCTGCCTTGACTGGGCGTGGCCTGGAAGGAGGTACCGATCGCAGATCCTCTCCTTGAGAGAGATGGAGTTTACTTATACGGCTCGTTTTTCAGGGATGAATGCCTTAAAGGTAGTCTCTAAAGAGCACCTCCCCTTTCTCGTCCCCTATCTGATGGCGGATTTAATAAGCGGCATGCTCTGGGCCATAGCCATGGAAATAACCCTGGCTGTTTTGGGACTTTCGGATCTGATGACTCCGACAATCGGGACGATGGTCTTCTGGGCCGGCTATTACCAAGCAACGTTGAAAGAACTATGGTGGTGGATTTCGGCACCTATACTGGCTGCCGTATTTACGATAGTGGCGCTATATTTACTTTCCGCCAGCATCAGCCAGTATCTGGATCCGCGCACCAGGTTGCAGATGATAAGTGTAAAGGGCTGAGAGCTATGGCGGTCATTGATGTACGGGAATTAACCGCCCATTATATTCTGGGTCTTTATGGCAGGAAAAAAGAAATCAGCGCAGTTGATAATGTTTCCTTTGGAATTAACAAGAATGAGATACTGGGGATCGCAGGGGAATCGGGCTGCGGTAAGACAACCCTAATCAAGGTGCTATTCGGAATGGTAAAACTGCCATTGATAGTACTCGGAGGCAGTGTAACCTATAATTTTGGGAACAGCAGCATCGATTTACTTTCCTCCGAAGCCAGCGATGCCGACAGCATCGGATGGCAGGATGTTTCTTATATCCCGCAGGGCTCTATGAGCGTACTCAATCCGGTGAGAAGGATTGAGAGTACCTTCCGGGATTTTATTGAAACTAATCTTCCGCCCGAGGAAAAGGATGAATATGAACGTCTTGTAAAAGACCAGCTATTTATCCTGGGTCTGCCGTTTGAAGTCCTCAAATCTTACCCCCACCAACTTTCCGGGGGAATGAGACAAAGGGTGATTATTGCCCTTGCCACGGTCCTCAAACCCCGCGTTATTTTTGCAGATGAGCCTTCCTCTGCCCTGGATGTGGTAGCGCAGAGGGGTGTGATACAGCTTCTCAAGAAGATCCAGAGAGAACAACAGAATATTATGGTACTGGTCAGCCATGATATGGGCATTCACGCAAACCTGACCGACAGGGTCGCTATCATGTATGCCGGCAACATTGTTGAGGAGGCAAGAACAAAGGACATATTCAAAGGCGCTCTGCATCCCTATACAAAGTACCTTATCGGCTCGCTTCCCAAGGTGGGGGACAAGTTATATAAAGCAAGCGTACCGGGGCCTCCGCCTCCCCTTGCTAATCCACCAAAGGGGTGTCGTTTCCATCCGAGATGCCCGCATGCCTTAGATATCTGCAGAGGTGATCCCCCTATGTTCGTGGATGCTGGAGACGGGCACAAAGTTGCCTGCTCCTTCGTTGCTAAGGAAATGGGACTATGAAAAGCAACACAAAAACGTTTGAAGTCAGGGACCTTACCAAAGTATATAACATCGGCGGCGGGCTCTCCAGGTCTAAAGTAGTTGCTGTAAATAGAGCTAGCTTTACTCTTGGAGATAGGGGCCCTGAGATATTCACACTGGCCGGGGAAAGCGGCAGCGGGAAAACAACGCTGGCGAGAATAGCCCTTGGCCTTGTCGAACCCACATCCGGCAACATCCAGTACGATGGCAAGGAAATCGCGTATATAAAGGGCAGAAAACAGAGAATGGCATTTATGAGGGAGGTGCAGCCAATCTTTCAGAATCCATTTGAGACATTTAATCCTCTGAAAAAGGTGTATACCTATCTATATGAGACAGGACTTAATTACAACATGGCTGCAGGCAAGAGTGAAATGGATCAAGTTATAGAAGATGCCCTTGTTGCCGTCGGCCTTTCGTTGGAAGAAATTAGTGGGAAGTATCCGCATGAATTCTCCGGTGGTCAGCTTCAGAGAAGCTCCATAGCAAGGGCACTTATAACAAATCCATCTACCTTAATTGCAGATGAGCCTGTATCCATGGTGGATGCATCAATGAGAATGTCTATCGTGAATCTCTTTAGGGAGCTTAAAGAGAAACGGGACGTCAGTGTGATGTATATCACCCACGATCTGGCAACCGCCTACTATGCAAGTGATCGCATTTCTATAATGCTTAGAGGTAACATCGTAGAAATGGGTTCTGTAGAGGAGATCTTGGATGATCCTCTGCACCCATATACCAGACTTCTCCTGGAATCCGTACCTGAGCCGGATACCGATCAGAAGTGGGAAAAAGAGATAGCCCTCTCGACTTTTGAAGAGGTGGAATACGCCCAGATTGGATGTAAATTCGCAGGCAGATGTCCCCACGTCATGGAAACTTGCAGGAAAAAGGCCCCTAGGGATATTTACGTAGATGGAAGATTGGTGAATTGCTATCTATATATGAAAAAGTAAGAATCCGCCGAAGACGAAGGAAGAGGAAATGATCCGGCAAGAAGAGAAGAGTGAAAAAATGGTGCGAGCCCCCACGGATATGCTATGTGAGTATTCATCGAACCCGCTGGGAATTGACGCTGCGGCACCAAGATTTTCCTGGGCACTAAATCACACCGAACGCGGGCAGCTTCAGTCAGCCTACGAGATACTTGTTGCGAGCGCACAAGCAAATCTAGATGCAGATAATGGTGATACATGGGCCAGCGGTAAAGTCATCTCTACTCAGTCGGTAAATATTTGCTATTCAGGCGCCACACTGGAAAGCGGTAAAACCTACTACTGGAAGGTACGCGCATGGGATAAAGATGAGAAGGTGAGCCCCTGGAGTAAGATGGCTATGTTTGAAATGGGACTTATGAAGCCCGGTGACTGGAAGGCAAAGTGGATCAAAGGCGGTAATCTTATTCGTAAAGGCTTTTCAATCAACAAAGCCATTAAAAGAGCCCGGGCATACATATGTGGGCTAGGATACTATGAGCTTCGTATCAATGGTGAAAAAGCTGGTGACCATGTGCTTGATCCGGGTTGGACAGATTATGAGAAGAGAGTGTTATATGAAACCTATGATGTTACAGGCTATCTTGCAGGTGGCGAAAACTCTGTAGGCGCCATGCTTGGCAACGGACGATACTGCCCCCCGGAAGATAAGGTTAAAATAAGCCCCTTGCCACTGAAGAGCTACGGTGATTCACCGCTGCTGGTATTGCAAATCGACATAGAATTCACCGATGGCACCAACATGAGAGTTGCAACAGATGAGACATGGAAAGCCAGCCGGGGTCCCATTGTCAGCGATGACATCTGGGATGGAGAGACCTACGATGCCAGGCTTGAAAGACCGGGTTGGGATGTACCACATTTTGATGATTCTGATTGGAGCTCAGCTGTTTTGGCAGATGCACCTGGTGGGAAATTAGTCTCTCAGGCGGGTGTACCGCCAATAAAGGTTGTAAAAAAATTGCAGCCCAGGAGTATCAGCAATCCAAGACCGAATGTATATATCTATGATTTTGAGCAGAATTTCGCCGGCTGGGTGAGGCTTCATGTGCATGGTCCAAAAGGCACTAAGGTACAACTAAGGTTTGCAGAGCTATTGGATGAAAGCGGGATGCTGAATACCATTCCCAATCGAGGGGCAAGGGCAACGGATACCTATATCCTAAAAGGGCAGGACCTGGAAACATACGAGCCCCGCTTTACATACCATGGTTTTCGTTACGTGGAGGTAAAAGGCTTTCCTGGAACCCCAAACCTTGGCAGTTTAGTGGGATGTGTCGTACATTCAGCTGTAGAGCCTACAGGAAGCTTTGTATGTTCCAATTCCCTGGTTAACCAGATTCATAAGAATGTTATATGGGGACAGCTTAGCAATCTCATGAGCGTTCCCACAGACTGCCCGCAGCGCGATGAGCGTATGGGCTGGATGGGAGATGCCCAGCTTACGGCAGAAGAGGCGATTCATAATTTTGGTATGGCTGGATTCTATACAAAATATATCATGGACATTGGGGATTCACAAAAGGAAGATGGGAGCGTTCCTGATGTAGTTCCAACCTATTGGAGCCTTTATCCTGCTGATCCTGCCTGGGGAACGGCATGTATTGTCCTTCCATGGAATCTTTACCTTTACTATGAAGACAAGCAGATTTTAAAGCATAACTATTCTGTTATGAAGAGATGGGTTGGTTTTCTGGGCAGCAAGGCAGCAGATTACATTGTTTCCTACGGAAAACATGGAGACTGGTGTCCTCCCCGGCATGCTCTTTCAGTAGATACCGGACTAAGGTTGACCTCTACATGGTATTACTACCACGATGCATTTTTGTTGTCAAAAATTGCGGGGATTTTAGACGAGAGAGAGGATGCTGAAAAGTATGCGCAGCTCTCTGAAAAGATAAAAGAGGCCTTTAATAGGGAGTTTTTCCTAGGCGACCGTTACTGCAGCGAAAAACTTTCTGACCTGCATAAAAGGGTTGAAGCCCTGCTACCCCCGACTGCTTCTGAAGATATGCAAAAAGAAATGATTAAAGGAACCCTTCCACTGCGCGGTCCCAGCATCCAGACTGCCAATGTGCTTGCGTTATGCCTGGATATAGCCCCTCGGGATAAGAAAGAACAGGTAGCAAGAACCCTGTTTGATGATATTGTAACCACTCAGAGTACTCACATTAACACGGGGATTGTGGGTACCAAGTACCTGTTTGATGTCCTGACAAAATTTGGCCGGGCAGATCTTGCCTATAAGCTCGTAACTCAGACCACCTACCCCAGCTGGGCCTATATGATCCAGGAAGGCGCAACGACTCTCTGGGAGAGGTGGGAGTACCTTGCCGACGGCGGCATGAACTCACATAACCACATCATGTATGGAACTGTAGATGCCTGGTTTTACAGGGCCCTGGTTGGAATTAAACTTGATCCTGCCGACCCCGGTTTCAAGGCCATCATAATCAAGCCCTATCCTGTGGGCGACCTTAGGTTTGCCAGCGCCTCTCTTAGAACCGTTAGAGGTACAGTGTCATCAAGTTGGGCTAGAGACGAAAAAACGCTGTCGCTGGAGGTCACCTTGCCGGTCAATTCTCAGGCAAAGGTCAGCATTCCAAAAATGGGATTGAACAAGGTAACTGTCAAGGAAAGCGGGATGGTAATCTGGGAAAAGGGTTCTTATGCTGAAGGAGCCGTGGGAGTGACAGGCGGAAGTGAGGAAGAGGACTATGTCACATTTGATATAGGCTCCGGATCCTATTCCTTTCAGCTGAGCGAGACGATTGAGGTATAGACTGACGGCTCAACTATTAATATCACCTACGACGGTAACGGAATCGCGTCACGGGAAGGGGGGTAAATCCTGGTACCGGCTTGAGCGCTGCAGCCAGAGACACAAACAGTGAACGCCGGAGCAGTGGTCGAATCCTTTCTGGAAAAAGCAGGGGTTTCCGTAAATTAGGCTGTTCCAAAATGAGGGTAGCTTGTTTAATGCGGGGAGGAGAGACCCGTGTCTAGGATAGAATCTTTGTTTCAAGAGGATTTCCACACTCCGCCTATGGCGTGTTGGCCGCGCACCCGGTGGTGGTGGCCTGGTAACGCAGTGACCAGGGAGGAAATCGCCTGGGAATTGCGGCAAATGCACGACAAAGGAATCGGTGGTGTAGAGATCTGCAGCGTCTGGAGCATGTACGAAAAGGGGAACATCCCCTATCTTTCCGACGAGTGGCTGGAAATGATCCAGTACACTATCCAGACGGCCAAGACTCTGGGTATGTCAGTGGCGCTGACCTTTGGCCCGGGGTGGACGTTCGGCGGGTCTTGGGTCAAGCCAGAGGATCGAAGCAAGAACCTGGTCCCCGCCTGGGTGGACAAACAGGGGCCGAGGCTTTTCAGCGAGACGCTCCCCGAGCACAAGTGGACGCCGCTACCTCATCTACGTTATCGATCAGACTTGAGCGAACACTTGAGCGAGGTGCCTGACGGCACTAGGCTAGTAGCTGTGGTAGCTGGCAGGCTGACGGGCGATGTCCTGGACGAGAATAGCTTGCTCGACTTGACGCCAAGGGTCAAGAGAAACCAGCTTGAGTGGCACGTGCCGGAGGGCAAGTGGCGCATCACGGCCTTCTGGCTCAAGTTCACCGGACAGCAAAATCAGGCGCAGAACTACAAACCAGAGCATTGGTCCTTGGATCATTTCAACAAGGAGGCGGTACAGAGATACTGCGCGTATCTGGGAGGCAAGTTCAATGACGCCTTTGGCGATGAGTTTGGCAAGACGGTGGACTCTGTTTTCTGTGATAGCTTTGAGGTGATCGCTTTCTTCGATGGCATTCACTGGAGCGACGATCTGCTGGACGAGTTTCGACGCATCGAGGGCTATGATCTGACCCGGTATCTACCCGCGATATGGTGGGAGATCGGTGAGCTGACACCCAGGATCCGTCACGACGTCAACGAGTTTCTCCATAACGTAGGGCTGGAGACAACGTTCGATACTTTCCTGGGCTGGTGCAAGGAGCACGGTATAGAGGGCCGCATTCAGCCGTACCATCGTTTCACTACCGAGATCGTTCAAAGTGCCGGCCTGACCCATAGGCCAGAGTGTGAGATCCCCAGCATCGGCTTTGGCGTAGAGATGAACGTACGCAAGTCCGTGAGCTCCGGTGCTCATCTCTACAGCCGTCCTATTGTGTCCGCTGAAGCGTACACCTATGTTCACTTTCAGCGCTATCGTTCTACGTTGGAAGAGCTCAAGGTTGCCGGCGATGGATACATACGCGATGGGGTGAACCAGTTCTACAACCACGGCTATAGCTATTCTCCCGAAAGAGATGTCTCCCCGGCTCGTTCAGTTCCCTTTGCCAATCTCATTAGCCACCCAAACACATGGTGGAGGTATTACCCCTACCTGTCAAAGTATGTCAGCCGCGTTTTCTACCTGCTTAGACAGGGCGAATTCGCCCCCGACATTGCGCTCTATTCTCCCTATCGCACTCGGTGGACTCGGCAAGTGATAAAGGGGACCAACAGCCGAAATCTGCCTTTCGAGGCGATGGGCAGGGAGTTGGGGACTCATCTGGTGGCTAACGGCTATGATTTTGACTGGGTGAATGACGATGTTCTCCTGAATCACGCTCAGGTCCAGGATGGCAAGATCGTGATCCGCAGCATGGAGTACAAGTTTCTCATCCTGCCCGACATCTGGGCAATCCCCGTGAGCACCATGGAATTCATCCGTGACTATGTCCGGAGCGGTGGAATCGTCATCGCCCTCGATCACGTGCCAACCGAGTCGGTGGGTCTAAAAGACCGTAAAAGAAAAGACGAACGAGTCAAGAACATCGCTGAACAGCTCTTTGCCGCTGAAGGAGAAAAGGCAGACTTCAGACGTGGCCATACTTACTATGTGCGGGGCACCATTGCCTCCTCCTGGCGCCCCACGAGGCGCCGACGATCGCTGAACGCGTTGACGCGCATCCTAAGGAAACACCTCGCCCCTGATTTCGTTCTTGAAGGGATGGAGGAAAGCCGGGGTCTGACCTTTGTCCATCGCAGGTGGCGAGACACAGACATCTACTTTGTGATCAACCTTCAGGGCAAGTCCAGTGACATGCCTGTGCTCTTTCGCGTAACGGACAAGTTTCCCCAAAGGTGGGATCCCTATACAGGCAAAGCATCTCCGGTTCAGTATTATCGGTGGGTTGAAAGCGGTATCTCTATCCCGCTTTCCCTCGCTCCTTACGAATCCACCTTTATGCTCTTTGAGCCGGGAGAGGAGATGCCCCATGTCATTGAGACAAACTTGACGAGCATAGACGAGGCCACCGCGGATCAAGTCACCGGGATGGCCAGTGCAAACGCCCTCTTTACAGCCACGTTGAACGTGAATGGCCGAATTCGGACCGGAACTCTGCGAGTATCAGGCTTGCCGGCTCCCTATATACTGTCTGGCAGTTGGACGCTGACCTTGGAAGGGAAAGGCTTTCCAAGGATGCAAAAAACCGTCTCCAACCTAGCTTCCTGGACCGAAAACCCCAACACGAAGCATTTCTCGGGCACGGGACGCTACGAACTCGACTTTGATATTCCCGAGAGTTACATCGAGGACGACGTCGAGCTTGTCCTTGACTTGGGTCGGGTAGGGGATATTGCGGATGTAAAGCTGAATGGCAAGATGGTAGGTGTCGCATGGATGAGGCCCTATCGCCTGGATATTACCTCGGCAGCCAAAAAGGGAACCAATCATCTGGTCGTTCTGGTAACCAATACTCTGATCAACCGTGTATCTGGTTTCAAGGAAGCTCCTCCCGTGCCGGAGGAGTTGGTTCCCCACTATGGAAGGGCCTCTACTGACTATACTCGAGGAAGTGAGAGCCCTGAGATAGGCTTTGAGCCTTTATCCCCCTCCGGGATGATGGGGCCTGTGACCATCACTCCTATGAAAAGGATGACCATTGCTATGGAGGATGAACATTGAAATCCCGGTGCGATCATTCCTATCGATGAGTTTAAAAGAAGGATGTACGGTCTGATCAGGGAATTGAAGAATTCCTTCAAGGCCGAAAGTATTGGCAGAATCTATCTTCCTGACGAAATAGAATTCGAACAAGAGGAGAGATCGAAAGCGAACAGAGTCGTCCTCGTTCCGTCCGTCCTGGATACCTTCAACGAGGTAGCTCAGGATGCAGGACTATAAGAGCCGGAGCTATTTGCATGATTTACCGGTCGATCTATTGAGTTGCCGCCTCTAAAATGATAAAACTTCTCATATTCAACCATCTTACACTATCCTTGCAATCACTCTAACGGGTGCGGCTTCTGTATCAAATTTAGGAGGCAGTGCAAAAACTTCAAATTGGGAAATGCCTAATAAACTTTCCAGATTAGTCAAGTTTTCAATAATTAAAATTTCATGTTCAAACAAGAGCTTGTGGATCTTACTGTCCGGGCCTGGAGTATCCAAACCAAATATCTTTACTCCCAAATCTATAATTTTCAAAGTAAAATCGTAAGATACTCCAGGATGTTTCCTGAAATAGTCTTCATGGCCAAATTTTTTGTAAAATCCGGTTAAAATAAAAACAATATCGCCTTTTTCTATTAAATGATTATCAAGAAGATCAACTTCTATTTCCTTTTTTCCCCGGGCATCAATCAGATGTCCTATTCCAAAAAATTTATCAATGCTTATCTGGGAAAGACGCTTGCCATCCTTTAACATATGGAAAGGTGCATCGATATGCGTTCCTACATGCATGCTTGTTTTTATTTGATGATCAATATATCCTTGTTTATCAAAATCAGCAATTTGAACCAGCTCCGGCACTGGATGTTCTGAATAGAAAAACATACTTTGAGTAAATGTATGGGTGAGATCAATAAATTTCATTGATTAAACGATAGTAAAACTTGTAATTCCAGTCAAGCCCTCAAGTGTAGAATCCCGCACTAAAATACTAGGTGCTCCCGCGTTATCTTACTGATCTTCGCATAATATAGTAAGGCATTCGCGCTGCCAGTAAATTCAATGCTGGCAATGACATAGCCTGAGGGGCAAGTAAATATTCGTTTAACCCGTCTGGTACGAAGTTAAAGTCTAGATTACGAACACAGAGAATCTCTGAAATTTTTTACCAGTGGATAGAGCAATATATCTTTCTTGGGCACGGCATAATGCTTTTTTACATCCAACTTCCCTCGTCCCTTGGTGATCCCCACATGTATCCAATTGGCTGCTTTGTAGCATGTACCTTGGAATCGATCCGATTGCACAAATGTCTCCAGTAGGACGGGT
>Ga0180438_10007978_pt1 | contig 13604 bp, 14 predicted proteins | sample SS_ome_12_FD_132455 | JGI IMG/M metagenome (GOLD analysis project Ga0180438, IMG submission 132455) | Hypersaline lake sediment archaeal communities from the Salton Sea, California, USA - SS_3_D_2 metaG | ecosystem: Environmental > Aquatic > Non-marine Saline and Alkaline > Hypersaline >... | reverse complement strand
TCAAGGCAGACTTCTGACGGAAAGTCCGGCCCCTGGCTTACCAGCGCGGCCGATATAGAGCTGCAAAACCTGAGGCTTGCCATAGGTCTCAAGGACAGGTCTATCGGAAACCTCAGGCTAAATGATTCAGATTCGGGTGAAGCGCAGGCAACCGCATGGCTTGACGCAATCGAAGTCCTGAGCCCGGCACTTGGAAGGACCAAGATACTCGAGCCTGGGACAGGCATCCAGGGCATCGTCATGTATCCAAGCATTGAAGGAATAACTCTTGAGAAGCACGACCTTAGGCATGATGACCGTGCGGTCTATCCTGCAGGCAATGCATTCGGAGAGGTGTACAGGCAGACAGCGCTCCATGATAATCCAGATGTAAGCCCGCTTCTCAGGCACATACTCATAAAACCTCCAAAGGGCAAGCGCACCACTGATGTGAAGCCCACCATGAACGGGCTTGACAAAATCAGGACCATCATGGACAATGCAGCGGATGAGGCAGGAGACGGTAAGCCGGCTGCCCTACACAAGAAAGGCAACAGCATCTCCAAGAACATAACAGCCGCAAGGCTCAAACAGCTTGAGCGCAGGCTCAACGAAAAAAGGACAATAGACGGCACCAAGATTGCAGACCTCGCCCAGTCGAATGACCCGCGCTCTTCTGTCGTAAGGAGCGCGGTCACAGCCAGGGACAGGGCAGACAAGCATCTGAAGAGATACAGGAAATCTCTTGGAACAGACCTCTATGAGGACAATGTGACTCCGAAGCAGGTCGACATGGAGATTGAAAAGGCTCTTGCAAGCCTTACAGACGATGCAGTCAATGCAATACCGAAGCCGGAATTCCTTGACGTTGCGTTCTATGTCCCGTCAGCCAGCATAGACGAGGACAGGAGCAAGACAAGGACAATCTTCACAGCAGAGCAGATAATGGTGGAAACAAAGGACGGCAAAGAGATGTCTCTTGAAGACTACATGAAGGCCAACAACGTCAAGATTGAGGTTGCCTACACCTGGTTCATGTTCCAGCAAATCTACAAGGGAGAGCCTTACCTGCTGAATCCGAAATACACGAAGGAAGGGCAGCAGAGGTACATCGGCCTTCTGGTCAGAAATGCAACACTGACTGATGGAACGACAGGAGACTTTGTGGTAAGGGTAAAGCCAAGCGGCTATAAGCCTACTGAAGGGCCGCCGTACATCCCTGTCGGCATCACACCGAAAGGCGAATACCCCACGGAGAGCGTTCTTTTCCAGGTGCATGACGGAACCAATACCCCGATACTTGATAAGAGGCTCCAGTCAAGCGAGCAGATATCGCGCGTGGCCCAGAGGAGAGTGGGCTACAACAAGGCTGCATGCCACCACTACGGTGTGGACGTGACGCCGATTGTTGTCCCGACTCCAATCAGTTCCAAGCCAGCAAAATGACATTCACAAATAAGGGATAAAATAAGGAGGTGAAATGGGTGAAAACTACCAAAGAGGACAGCAGAAGGCAGCAGATGCCTGAGAGAACCAAGAGGCCCCGCATGAAGTCACGGGTCTCCAGATGGGCTACAGCGGCTGCATTCGGCCTTTATAGTCTTGTTGCGTCACCGGGGCAATTTTTAAACACTGGCTCCCCAATACCATTAGCATTCACTTGTTAAGGTGACTAAAAATGGCACAGGCGCAAAAAGAACCCGCAAAGGCCGGAGCGACAGAGTTGGATAAGACAATTGCTTTTATTGAATTGTTGGACCCCCTTAAGCCGATTACTGACACTCATCCTACCAAAGTTCCAGGAGCAGCTGCGCTCACAGACAATGCTCTGAAGATGCAGGAGCTTATGGACATATTGAGGGAAGAGCCTGATGAGGGCGATAGAAAAACGATATATGATGCAACTGTCAGCACCATCGGAAAAGAGGATGCTGAGCAGGCGATGCGTTCCCTTGAACAGATGCTTATTAGTACGCTGAAGAGCCTTGAGGCAAAAGCTTCCAAGAGGTCTGATTTCGGAGACAATGCGGGAAAGCTTGAGACATTGCTCAACAATATACAGATAGGAACTGTGGAGGACCCTGACAACTATGAAGTTTATGACCCCCACATGGGTGAAATATCCGCACTGCTCATCGTGCTCAAAGGAGGCGAAGCAAAGGCCGGAGTGAGGGAAGTGGACAAACCCAAGGAAAAGCCGCCTCTCCCCACCATAATGGAACCCCTATGGGGCAAAAGCGCAATCCACATCATGAGCGCAGGTGAGAATGAGGCCAAGATAGCCATAGACGGTGAAGTGACTCCTGCAATGCTTTCTCTGCTCAACAATAACCAGGCGAATGCAGATGCTGTGATAGGCGCCTACAAAAATGCATACCAGACACTCATCGAATCTCCGAACGATCCCACGGCAATACGCAATGCAGCATATGCACTGGCCGATGCTTTGGGCAATATCCCCAGTGATAAGGAGATATGGGAGCACCAGAACTTCAAGGACGGGATGGCAGCACTGAGGCGCGGAGACCTGCGTACAGGACTCGACCTCCTTTCAAAGGAAGCCTCTTTGCGTTCTGTCTATGACTCACTCAGCAATTTCTATGTCATGACAGTGAACCCGCGGAGCATTGCAGTCATGTCAGTAGGAACTAACCTGATATGGAAGTTCGACCAGAACATGCAGGGCTTCCAGGAAATCATAAGCGGTGCCAGGAAAGGAAAGCTTGACCCAGGCTTCCTCTATGCCGGAGCAATGTATCAGTACCAGCGCATCCTGCTGAGCGGACAGCTCAGGCATTTCAGGGCAACCATGGAAGGGGGCGACCTTAACATAGAAGAAGTCGGCCGCATTTCCTCAGAAGGCCAGGGAGATGTCCATGCTGTCACTGCGCTTGCAAGCCTTGGCTTCACTGCCTGGAGCCAGCCTGTTGAGGTTATCTTCCACGCGACTGCAGGTTATAGGGAATGGGAAGTGACCGCCACAATAGAGACAGATACTGGCGCAGAGAAGATGTCAGTAGGAGACAAAGGCGGCTACATGGGTATTGTCGGCGCTGAAGCGCGCTTCCCGGGCATAGCAGGAGAGCGCTGGCCAGTGAGGCTCGATACCGTCGGTGTTGGCATTCTTCCGCAAAGAAAGACAGACATGGCCGGACCAATGGCTAAAAAAGGAGACATATCTGTCGGCCCTATGGCATACCTGGGAATCTCCCTTGTAGACGCAAGGGTAGGCAACAATGTACGTTATCAATGCCGTGTGACACCTATGTTCTCCTACTTCCTTGAGCAGTTCAGGGTAGGCGGAGAGATAAGGCCTTTGGACTTCACGGCACAGCTGGGCAAGGACATGGCTCTTTTCGTGAGGCCTGGGTTCAGGTATGAATACACTGTCCAGGGAAACCCGGTAGTGGAAGGAGAGCCGAAAACCGGAGGCCAGCACCTTCTTGAAGGAAGGGCCAGCATAGGGATGAGATGGCTGCCGGGCTTCGAAACCGAGATTACTGGTGGTGTTATCGGCGAAGTAGGCGGCGACGAGAAAGGAAGGGTTCCCACCTCCGGATTTGGAGGCCTGAGCATAACACTGACTCCTTCAGAATGGTTCAGGGCTGCGGAGAAGAAGAAGATTTCTAAGGCTGTTCCCAAAAGAACCGAGGGAGAATAATGTCCCGGAAAATCATTCTTTCAGTTTTTCTTTTGCTTGTTTCCACAATATATGCTACAAACATAAATGATGCTAATTTCCGCGCAAGCATCGCGGACTATCATTTCAAGACAGATATGCAGTTCACTACTGATTTCACATTATCCCTTCATTCGGGGGAAATCATAGAAGGCAATCCTGCTGACCTTGAGACAGGGGATGTGGTATGCGTAGGCTCTGTCCTTAGGGTCACGCCGACATACAACTCCAAATGGGCGACATCCTCTGATATTGATATAGACGGGCTTCATCCTTTCTGCGAAGGGGACCCCTGCCCATCCATGATAACCTATACCAGTGTCAATACCAACAAGGATGTCGAATGGCTCAGCACATCAGTCTTCAATGACCACCAGGACTTCGGAGAGTCCAACGACTTCTCTGAAAGCTCTTCCAGGTACAATGAGCTCGGCACGTTCCACAATGAGAGGGTATCCTACAATCCCAGGGTCGGCGTATGGTTCTCAAATAAGAGAGGGGGCGCCAACATATTCTGCAAAGGAAAGCTCCAGGTAAGGCGCGGCACCACTGTGCTCGGAACGCCTTCGACGCTTCCTGAAACAACTACGACCGATGTCACCCTGAACAATGAGGGCACCTTCACTATCTCTACAAGGATTTCAGATGCCGATTGTTTCGGTGTGATGGTCGTCCATCCCACTGATTCAATATGGATGGATTATTATGTTAACAATGTCCCCTCAGCAATTACAGGGGGGTCGCTGGGCCTGAAGGAAAAGGCAATAGAGGTCCAGGCAGGCGGAGGGCTCTGCCATTTCTATGATACCGGTGATATAGAAGCAAGCGCTTCCTTTACTGATGAGGAGCTTATAATGCTGAAGATAAGGTTCCACAACAACGGAGACCCTATCAAAGTAACAGGCGTATCAAGCTCAAATGCTGATTACCTTGTGGACCCCTTCCCTGTGGACCTGTGCGACATCCTCGGCTTCCCTTCGTCCATATGCCCGGATACCAACGGCTTTGATGAGGATATAAACACAGGGGCCAACAAGCACCTCTATGTCCTTCTGGATGCAAGCGGAGGGGCAAGTGGGGACACCACACTCACATTCGATGCTGAGACTGTCTCATCAGCATGCGGCGGTGCTGTGACATGCGATGATGATGTGCATCTTGATACTGAGGATGCATTCTTCTGCGAGATAGACCCTGATTCCCTTGCATTGCCGACAGAGGATGTGGCAGAATTCCTTGTGGACTGCTACAACTTCCTTGGAAACGACGTCGACTGTAACGGCGATGACTGGTACTGGTCCGACGGTGTTTCAGGAGACTTCATAGAGAAAGACAATGAGCATGCGCTTGCATACTCTACATCCTCACCAGGCTCTTCAGGAAGGCTCAACTATGAGGATGGTGAAGAGATTGCCCATTGCTGGTCTGAGATAGATGTCATACCTGACGGCGAACACTCTTATGAATGCGAATTCATCCCCGACTCTGCCGAGCTGGAGATAGACGAATCAGAGTACTTTGAGCTTAACTGCTTCCTTGATGGAGATTCATCAGTGCCTGATGATGCAGAATATGACCTGATTGAAGGCCTTGACGGTGACCTCAGCGACGAGAGTGAAGAAGGAGTCACATTCACAGGAACAGAAGACAGCGACGGACGGCTGAGAGGCTTTGCTGAGTGGGACATCCCCGATGATGACCCGATACTCGGCACTGTTGCCTTTGCTGACATAATCGTAGGTGAAGGTGATGACAATGACACCGACGATGACGACGATGACGACGATGACGACCCGAATGCCCATTGCAAGATAGGGGACGGTTCCCTGCTGGAGATTTTCCCTGGCGCCAGCGGCTATGTCAACATCATATGCGGGCCTAACCATAACATGCCCTGCATAAGCGTTAGCTGGTATGAGATAGGCCCTGTGGAACTCTCAGGGAGCGATGAGGAAGGCACCAACTACGCCATAACAGGAGTGCCCGGAGACTCAGGCGAAATAAAGGCCTATGTCACCTATGAAGGGGATTCAGGATACTGCTGGCTGCCCTTCTATGTGCTGGAGCCGGAATGTTGGGAATACACCTAGGCAGAATAGTTCTCAAGCAGCCTTGGCATAACCACTTCGTATTTATCCTCTAAAGCTTCTTTCAAATCAGGCTTCTCACCGTGCATGATGAATATCTTCTTCAGCCCTTTGACTGACCTCACGAACTGCAGGAGCTCGTTGTAATCCGCATGGCCCGATATCCTTACCTTCTCCACTTTTAGCTTCAGTTTTACCTCTCTTTTCCTGGTCCTTATGGTATTCCTGCCCTGCAGGACCTTATAGCCCGGAGTCCCCTTTGCCTGGTATCCGACGAAAATCATGGTATTCTTGGGGTTGTCCCCGAGCTTCTCCAGGTAGAAATGCACAGGCCCTCCTGTGAGCATGCCTGATGTCGTCACTATTATGCAGGGTTCTTTCAGCACATCCTTCTTGGTCTTTGTGCGAGGACTGAAGAAATTCGGGCTGTTGAAGGGGTCGTCCTCGCTCATGAGTATCCTGTTCTTGATATCGTCGTTGGCATAGATTGCATTATGGCGGTAGACCTTCATCGTCTTCCCTATCATCCCGTCTATGTATATCCTTGCCTGGCGCAGGGCCCCTGAGCGCATATAGTCATCCAGCGCAAGAAGGACCTCCTGGGCCCTTCCGACAGCGAAGCTCGGTATGATGACATGGCCCCCATGGTCAAGGGTCCTGTTTATCAGCTTCACCATGGTCTGGTAGCTGTCCTTGTAGCTTGGAAGCAGGGCATCCTTGGCCCCGTAGGTGCTTTCCATTATCAGGGTGTCGGCCTCGAGGTTCCTCTCGCAGGGGTCAAGCACCCTGGTCTTCCGCATGCATATATCACCTGTGAAGAGCAGCCTCTTGTTGTTCATCTTCACCATTGTCATCGCGCTCCCTACGATGTGCCCTGCAGGATAGAACATCATCCTGAAATCGCCGGTGAACTGCTGCTTGTATTCCACAAGCCTGGCATCCCTCATGACGCCCTCCACGTCCTTTGCGCTGAACAGGCTTTTCCTGGCTGCTGAGTGTATCCTCTGGTAGTCAGAGAGAAGGATTCCCATAAGGTCTCTTGTGGGCTTTGTCAGGAATATCTTGGGCCTTGCCTTCTTGGAATAGACATGCGGCAGGTAGCCGCTGTGGTCAAGATGGGCATGCGATACCGTGATGTTCCTGATCCTTCTCAGCTCATTATCATCAATAAGAGGATATTCTGTCTCTTCTCCTAATTTTATGCCGCAGTCGAGCATAAGGTTCTTTCTTCCCTGCTCAAGAAGTATGCATGCCCTGCCTACCTCTTCCGCGCCTCCAAAAAACGTAACTCTCATATCATTCCCAGTTTTGCTTTTGCTTTTTTGCTCATCCTCTCCGGTGTCCAGGGAGGATCGAATACAATCGTAATCTCTATATCAAGTTCTTCCAATTCCTCTAGTTTCTTTTTTACCTGTTCCAGCATGTAGTTCATCATCGGGCATGCCGGTGTTGTGAATGTCATCTTGATGGCAACATCCTTTCCCTTTATTTCTATTTCATATATTAGTCCCAGGTCCACTATGCTTACTCCCAGTTCAGGGTCCTGGACCTCGGCCAGCTTGTCGAGTATATCCTGTTTTGTTACCATGGAAGGGTTACCGGGGCAAGCTTATTTAAGCTTGAGTTGGTTTATCTCTTGGGTGGTTTGTATGAAGGAACTGGTAGTATCAACCAACAATGACATAGGAGCCCTTGCGGCAGTCGCAGAGGCTGTGGGGTCCGTAGGAGTGAACATAGAGGCCATATCTGCGTATGGTCTTGACAACAGGGCAGTCTTCAGGATTATAACAAATGATGTCAAAACCGCCGTTAAAGCCCTCTCAAAGCTCCCTGGCGTCAGGATAGAGGAGGCAGATACCATAATATACAAGATGATTAACCGCCCGGGCGAACTTGGTAAGATTACCCGCAAGCTTGCCAACAGGGGCGTGAACCTGCAGAGCCTTTACATAGTGAGCAGAAAACAGGATTTCACAGAGGTAGCTATAAGGCCTGCTCAGGCTGATTTGGAAAAAGCAAGAGAAGCCTTGGGAATTTAAATAAAAAGAAAAAAGATTGCTTAAGAAGAGGACTCAACCGTTATCTCGACGTTTACGGCGGAGTCGCTCAGTGCGAAACACTCAATCACTATATCCATTCCATCTACAGTAATGGGAACAGTTGTTGTCGCGTCTTCAGGTACCACCACATCGGATGCGACCACTTCGTCAGTGGCTGCACATTCGATTGTGAAGCCAGCATGCTCTTCGGCAGTCTCTCCTTCGTATATGACTCTGTAGCCTCCGACAACCTTTGAGTGCTCAGGACCGACGCCCATCAGGCCGTCAAAGAAGTCCTCTTCTACATCTGGACAGCCCTCTTCTGTAGTGTCTGTATCCGGGCCTGTATCAGTATCCGGACCAGTGTCTGTATCCGGGCCTGTATCAGTATCCGGACCAGTATCGGTTTCTGTATCAGTATCTGGGCCTGTATCCGTTCCAGTATCAGTCCCTGTATCAGTATCCGTTCCACTATCTGTGCCACCGTCAAGGTCGCTTGTATCAGTATCCGGACCAGTATCGGTTTCTGTATCAGTATCCGGACCAGTATCGGTGCCGGTATCGGTGCCTGAATCCGTGCCTGCGTCAAGACCTGGGGGCTTATAAGTATTCTCGTCAGCACAGCCCGCCGCTGCGACTGCCAGTGTAGCGCCAAGACCGACTGTCAGAAGTCTTCCTTTGAATTTTTCCTTCAATCTGGCAAATACCTTGGAGGCCTTGCCTCCTTTCTCTTCACCATCTTTATTCTTCTCTTCCTTTGCATTTGTCAAATTTTCATTTCTGAGTCCCATTTTTGAACCTCCCGAACATGTTTTAGTAGATTAAATTATGGGGGTAAATGTTTATAAATATTCCTATTAATTCACTTTTTCCCACATTATGCCCCAAGGGCAAAATATTATATGCCACAGAGGCATATTTATCCCATGCCTCCCCGAGCCGTTATAATAGATACTAATTTTCTCTTCCTCCCCTACCAGTTCAAGATAAATATAATGAAGGACTTGGATTACCTCCTGGATTTCAGCCATTACTATGCGATATCCTCGCAAACCATAGCAGAGCTCGAGACCCTCGGCGCCACCTCTGGGAAGGCAGGAGCAGCAGCCAGGGTGGCACTGAAGGTCCTGCAGGCCAACAGGCACAGAATCAGGGTAATCGAGGATGACAGGCACGTCGACGACTGGATAGTGGAACATGCCAGGGAGAAAAGGGCCATAGTATGCACCAACGACCGCAAGCTGCGCACAAGGCTTAAGGCAGACAACATAAAGATTATAACTATGAAGTCGAAATCTAGGCTGGGGTATGTATGATTGCAGAGATATGCGTCGGCGCCGGCATCCTGCTGCTTGTGCTTTTGGTGTTCTACCTGCTGTTCTTCACAATGCCTTTCAGGTATGTCAAGCGGACGCATAAGGATACCGTGTGCATCAATGTAATAGCTAAGAAGAACCTCAGGAAGGTGACAGTTACAGCTGATGATATCACTTTTGAAAGAAAGAGGATAAGGAGCGGCCAGACAGTGGAATTCGATTATCCTGCATCCAAAAAACCTGCCAAGCTGGTTGTGGAAGTGGAAGAGGGGCATACCAAGAAAGTGGACCTCTAACCTCACTCTTTTAACGCATAGCCTCCTAAACATCCCATGCAGCTTCTACTCTACCGCGACGAATCATTCAACCCTAACTTCTACTATCATGCAGGGGTTGACCTTGACCATTGCTTCCTACTCTGCAGCAGAGGAGGGAAGACGCTGTTCACACCAAAGCTCAACGAATCCCTTGCCAGGGCCTCTTTCAGGGGCAGGGTCGTGGTGTTCAAGGATCCTTTGGAAGCCCTCTCGAAATACATAAAGGGCAGGGCTGTCCTTGTTGACGAGTATGAAATGACGGCAGGCATGGCGAAGCGCCTTAGGAAGCTCTGCAGGCTTAAGGATGCGTCAGCAGAGCTCCTGAGGGAAAGGATGGTGAAAAAACCCAGCGAAGTGCGGAGAATAAGGAAGGCAGTGAAGCACACGAAAGAGATTCTTGCCTCCCTTGATTTCAAGGCCGCAAAGACAGAGCTTGACCTGAAGAAGCAGATTCTCGTCGCCATTGCGGAGAAAGGCCTTGAGCCTGCCTTTGACCCCATAGTTTCTGCTGATAAAAATACATCCTATCCTCATTATACTTCAGGGAAGAAGAAACTCGGCTCCCTCGTGCTTGTCGACTGCGGTGTGAGATATGAGCATTACTGTTCCGACCTCACGCGCTGTTTCATCCTTGACAATAGCAGGAAGAAGAAGGCGCAGTATGAGGACCTCCAGGAAATCTGCCATGAGATTGTTGATGGGCTCCCTTCTCTCCGCACAGGCAGGAAGGTTGCAGCCTTTGCAGACAGGCTCATGAAAAAAGCAGGATTCCCCAGGCTCATACATTCAATAGGGCATGGCATAGGGCTTGATGTGCACGAGCTTCCTGAGCTGAAACAGAAATCCGGTGATGGGATTGCTGGCTCTGTTATGGCGATAGAGCCTGCATTTTATCTCAAATCATATGGCATGCGCTATGAAGAAGTGATTCATTTTGACGGGAGAAAACCGCACATTTTATGAAAAATAAAAAAAGAGCAAGAAGGAATAAAATATCGCAATCAAACAAAATTATCTAGCATTTTTTCCTGCGTGATTTCTTCTTGCTTTTTGCCTTCTTGCTTTTTGATGATCTGCTTTTTGCCTTGCTTTTTGACTTGGCTCTTTTCTTCGCCATTATATCACCTTGCATAGTCTACCGCCGGTAAGAATTTATATTTTTCTCTAAACTTTCCCTGGGCTTCAAGGCCCCCTGCGAGCCTTTTTTAAGAACATAACAAGTAATCCTCTCATTTCGCAGGGGTAGCAAAGTCTGGTTAAATGCGCAGGACTTAAGGAAACTTTCCCCATGTTTTTCTGAGGATAAAGTTTCATCAAACTTCATGAGGAAATCCTGTGGCTTAGTGCCTTCGAAGGTTCAAATCCTTCCCCCTGCACATCTTTTCCTTATGCCAGACCAAGGTTAAAAGATGTCAAAACTTCATGAGGTTATTCTACCCTTTTCAGTAATACAGCAGGGCAGACCCTTGTGACCCCTTTCATGGCTTCGATGTTCTTGAGGAGCTTGTTCAGCTCTTTCGGGCCTCTGCACCATATCTCGAACATCATCATATGGTCCCCAGAAGTGAGAGCTCCGTACCTTGTGACGGGCAGGGATTTTATGTACTCGAATACGTTGAGCAGCTCTTCGGAAGTCGCATCAACCCCGACCAGTGCAACGCCGCTGTAGCCGAGGTAGAAAGGGTCTATCAGGGCGGTGTAGGCCTTTATGATGCCTTCCTCCTCCATCTTCTTGATTCTCTTCCTCACGGCGGTTTCAGAGACGCCTATGGATGCGGCTATCTGTGTCAGCGGGGTGCGGCTGTTCCTCAGAAGGGCCTCAAGTATCTTCTCATCCTTTTCGTCCATGTTCTGATTTCGAACCAAAATGTTTTAAATACGAACCCACAAATTAACAATACCCTCTTAATTCGTTCCTTTCTATAAGGATGAGGATAATTTTTTCTAGGTGAGAACTATGGGAAAAGTAGCAAAATCAATAGTAGGAAATGCAGATGAAGTCGTTGCTGAGCTGAACAAGGCCCTGGCAGATGAGTGGCTTGCTTATATGCAGTACAGCTTGGCAGCAAACCTTGTGCCTGTCCCGGCAGTTGAAGGCGCCCTCAAAGAGGTTGCAAAAGAGGAGCTTGAGCATGCAGAGGAGCTGACAGAGAGAATAATACAGCTCGGCGGAAAGCCTATAGCAGACCCCAAGGAATTCTATACCAAGACGAACTGCGGCTATGAGGTGCCCAGCGAGGACACGAAGAAGGCCCTGGCAGACGGCATAAAAGGCGAAGGCTGTGCCATCAAGGTCTATGAAAAGATTGCGAAGATGACAAAGGACAGCGACCCGATTACCTATCAGCTTATCCTCCACATCATGGCAGAAGAAGAGGAGCACGAGCAGAAGTTCGAAAACCTGCTTGAATGGCTCAAATGAAGTGGTCCAATGACCGAGCTGAAGCAGGTCTACAAATGCAATGTCTGCGGCAATATCGTCGAGGTTCTGCACGCAGGGGCTGGAGAGCTGGTATGCTGCGGGCAGCCAATGCAGCTGCTCCAGGAGAACACAGTTGATGCTGCAACCGAGAAGCATGTACCTGTAGTGGAAAAAACAGAGAACGGAATAAAGGTGAAGGTCGGCTCAGAGCCTCATCCTATGGAGGAAAAGCATTACATAGAATGGATTGAGGTCATAGCGGACGGCCGCATCTACAGGAAATTCCTGAGCCCCGGGGATGCTCCTGAGGCTGAGTTCCAGATAACTGCAGAGAACATAACGGCAAGGGAGTACTGCAATCTCCACGGATTGTGGAAAAGCTAGCCGTACATAGTTCCGCCCTCTTCTGAAGAGGGCCCTTTCTTCGATATTCTTGCTTTTATCACAGACTCTTTGAGGCTTTCAGAGAGCTCTCTTGCCTCTTTATCCAGTTTTGCTGTGTTTATCTTCATATCAGTCATTTTCGCAAATGCCCTTAGTGCATTGGAAGCTGCCTTGGGGTCGAGATATTCTTCCGAGGATTCCGCAAGTATCGTCGTTATGGGGAATTTCTCAAGAGTCCCTTTTGTAAGGAGCACGCCGGTGACCCCGGTTGTCGCCCCTTCTTTTATGGGCTTTGCTATCTTCTTTGAAGTGGCTTTTTTCACTATTGTCTGGTCGCTCGAGACTATGTAAACATGTCTCTTCCCCTCCTGCAGTGAGATGCCGCCCAGTGATATTATCCCTGATGCGTTCACTGACTTTGCGAACTCATAGAGCTTGTCCGCAACCTCGAGGGATGATGAGACGGGTATTGTCATCTCTGAGATTATCACGATGAGGTTGTGCTTCTGCGAATAATGTATCCGCGCTGCAGGCATGGGCTTGTAATCATGTATGGCAGCCAGAGGCGCGAATTCAGGGCTTGATATGTATCCGCCGAAGCTCATCGACAGCGCATCCACTATGTGGGATGCGGCGACGCTTCCGACAAGCCCTGTCCCCGGCAATCCTACAACTACCAGGGGGTTTTTCAATTTCTTAAGATTTGCAATTTTATGTATTTCTACGGCTCCCATAATTAGTATGATATGACAAAGACTTTTATACCATTCCTATCAGATATCCTCTCATGGGAACAGTGAAACAGCAAAGTGTGTCAATGCCCATGTCCTCAGCAGGCATGATTGGCTTTTCGCCGGATGTCAAGATAGAAGGCAGAGAGATTGAACCCAAGGCGCTCATAGTCGCCACAGCGCTGTTCGTCTTTATAGTCATCATAGCCTCAAACGTTGTGGCCTACTAGTTCTCTTATCTCATCGCCGTGTTTGTCCCTCATCTTATCCTCTGCAAGCACAAGGACCCTCATCCGCTCCTCTTCAGCTTTTTTCAAGGACTGGACGAGTTTTGAAAGCTTTGTTATGGATTCAAGGCCGTTTTCCGTCTTCACTTCAAGCTCTGCCTGTTTGAAGAACTGCTGCGGATAGTCGACTATCACATCACAGCTGAATTTTTCAGAGAGTTCTCTCTCCAATCTCTCCGCTTCTGCAGGGCTTCCTTTGGGCAGTGAGCATACCTCTTTGTAGAGTTTCCTGTCGAGTATCGCCTTGGCATACCTCCCTGCATTTTCAGACGCAGACATTGCGGACAGCGCTGCAGCATCATCAAGCTCAGTGAATTCTTCAGCCGCAACCGTGTTGTCCGCTATTGTATTCTCAATGGCGCG
>Ga0180438_10007977_pt1 | contig 13604 bp, 8 predicted proteins | sample SS_ome_12_FD_132455 | JGI IMG/M metagenome (GOLD analysis project Ga0180438, IMG submission 132455) | Hypersaline lake sediment archaeal communities from the Salton Sea, California, USA - SS_3_D_2 metaG | ecosystem: Environmental > Aquatic > Non-marine Saline and Alkaline > Hypersaline >... | reverse complement strand
CGTACCGCTCGATCCCGTCCAACATTTCAGTAGTCATAACCACTGCTCGACGGCTGTCTATGGATCCGACCAGAGACATGACGATGATGCCTGGAAGGATGGGGACCACCGGAGAGGAAAGCTCTCGAATGACCTGCTGGCTGGCCTGCAACTCCTCCAGAGCCTGGTTCAATTCCTGGGAACGGGCTTCTGCATCGGCCAGGGCCCCATTCAATTCCTCTGTCCGCTTTTCTATCCGCTGTTCCAGTTGACGGCGATAGTTGTCCATCTCTCGAGCGTAGCGTCTGGTCTCCGCCAGCGCCCTTCTGATGGTTCCTGTAGTCTCTCGCACGAGAAAGGCGCTGAGAATCAAAACGATGGTGTTGAACCCAATGGTCACTATCACCGAAAGCCCTTTCGGCACCACGTGGGGGCTGAAGGGAAGCACCTGAAAGTGGAGCAAGAGTACAGGTACGGCGAAAAGGACACTGGCAATAAATCCAGCGTAGAAGCCAGCCGTAGGACTGACGATCAGGCCGATGATCAGCACTGCGACCATGTAGCAGATGGCGACGATGGGCACCGCATCGTCCACCAGAAAAGGAGCAGGGCCAAAGGCCACCACCGCACCTAAAACAAAGGTCCAGACGCCAACAATAGTCCGGCCCCGGCCAACCAGCCAGCGAGCCAATCCGGCCAGGGCTGTCCCAAGGAAAGTCAGGAGAGTGGCAGCCAGCAGTTGCCATCCCCCTGAAAGAGCGTATTCCAGGCCAAAACGGAGAGGGGCGCTGGCCAGGGCGACGAGAGACCAGGTGAGAATAGCCTTGGTCCTCCGCAGTTCACTCCCTTCCTCCAACTCTGGCGGGGCAGAGAGCTCGATTTCTCTATCAGACATACGTTCCTCCTTGATTACTAATCGCAGTGTGTTTCACCCTCCCCAAGCTTTTCTCTTTCCGCCACCCTCATTCTACCATAACTTGCCCGAATTGGGAAGGAAGGCTTGATACCTTCGCTATTGTCAGAGACCTTGGAATGTGCTATAATGCTGATGAACCATCCACTCTACGCCCCTCAGTCGCGGGCGGTCCCGGAGCCATGCACCTATGATTCACCTCAAGTTTGATAAACCTTACCTCGTTATGGGATACGATTGGGAGAGATGTGGTCGGGAGGGTGATCCGCCCCACAAAATTCAGAGCGACCGTCAACTGGCCCAAAGGGGCCTCAGGATTGTCTCCCAGGTTCACGAGGAATACGACGCCCCCTTTACATTGTTCGTGCTGGGCAAGATGTTGGAAATACCCGAGATATGCGCTTCTGTGCTTGAGGAACTGGAATCCCAGCACCCGCGATCCATCATGGACATTCAAGGACATGCTTACTCCCATCGCCCGTTCAAGAAGAGCCCCCATGGGAACAACCCCCTGAACAGCGATGAGATAAGGAATGAACTGGTGACCACCAGAGCGCTGATCAGGGAAAAGCTGGGGTACGAAATCATAGGCCTCAGGACGCCCCTGGGATACTATCGAGGACTGCAAGGAGAAGAGGATACGCTGCGCATCCTGGCAGAACTGGGCTTTGCCTTCGTCAGCTCTGACTTACGGAACAAGGAAGAACTGTTTCCCAGCCCGTGGCACGACGAAAACGGGGCATTTCGCCAGCCCTATTTCTACGACCGGGACAAATATCCCCATCTGCTGGAAATCCCCACCCAGGGGTGGACGGACAACGCTTTGAAGGGGCAATCGAGGACCACCAAAGTCCAAGTGCGCACCCTGCGTCAGGAGCTGGATATCCACCTGGAGCACCTGGATTTCGCCCTGGAAAGCAACCTGGCTTACACACCTCTGTGCCACCCCTGGGCCGTGGCCACAAACGATGACGATGGTTTTGTCATCAGAGGGATGCTCGACTATGCGGTGAAAAAGGGCATTCAAGTGGTGAGCTACAAACAGTTATCAGACTATTGCATAAATTCTGCTGGCTCGGCAGGCTAGGAAAACATGTCTATGATAACGGGGGGAACAGACTGCTTCAGACCACCGCCCGTCGGGCGGCAGCGCGAATTGACGCTGCTGTGGGGTCAGTTCGAGGCGGCGGCTGGCGGGCGAAACAGCGTGGCGCTGGTCACCGGGGAGCCGGGGATCGGGAAGACCCGGCTTTTGGACGAGATCGCTGCGCGCGCAACGCAGGCCAGCGCTACCGTCCTGCGCGGTGGCGCATCCCCGGCCGAGGGCATGCCGCCCTATCTGCCCTTCCTGGAGGCCCTCGGCCAGCATATTCGGGCGACCCCGCCCGACCAGTTACGCGAGCAGGCTGGCCTGGTGGCGCCGATCCTGGCCAGCATCCTGCCTGAACTGGGCGCACGCCTGGGGGAATTGCCGACCAGCTACCCGTTGCCGCCTGAGCAAGCCCGCCTGCGGCTCTACGAAGCCGTCGGCGCGTTCCTGGCCGCCATCGCGGCCTTCCCATCCCCTCTCTCCCCTCCTTCGCCCCCGATTACAGGGAAGACAGTAGGGGGCCTGCTTCTCGTTCTCGATGACCTCCATTGGGCAGATGCGGCCAGTCTGGACCTGCTGTGCCACGTCGTCCGCCACCAGCCGACTGCCCGGCTGCTGATCCTGGGAGCCTACCGCGAGGGTGAAGTCGGGCAAAACCCGGCGCTTGAGCAGACGTTGACCGAGCTGGCCCGCCTTCGCGTGCTGACCACCGTCCGCCTGGCCCCACTCGGAGCCGAGGAGGTCGCCACGCTGGCCGCTGACTACCTGGGTGAGCCCGTTGACCCGGCCGTCAGCCAGTTCTTGCACACGCAGAGCGAGGGGAACCCCTTCTTTGCCGAAGAACTGCTGCGCGGCTGGCTGGAGACCGGCTCCCTCGCCAGGCGAGAGAGCGGCCTGACAAGCCGCCCTTTGTGGACTCTGACGGCATCGTTCGAGAGCACACTGCCCCCCAGCATCATCGGCGCCATCCGCCAACGCCTGGCGCGGCTGGCCCCGGCGGTGGTGGATCAACTCCGCATCGCGGCCATCATTGGCCGGACCTTCACCGCATCGCTGCTCGCCCAGGTGGAAGGCCAAGAAGCAGAGGAGGTGGAGGAACTCTTGCTGATGGCCGAGGGTGCCCGACTGGTACGCGGCGATCAGGCGGGCACGTTCACCTTCAACCACGACAAGACCCGCGAGTGCCTCTACGCGGAGGTGAGCAGCGCCCGGCGCCAACGCTTGCACGAGCAGATTGGCCTGGCTCTGGAGGCGCAGCCCAGTCGCGAGAGCCCTCAGCAACTTGCCCATCTCGCTTTCCACTTTGCCCGCAGCGGGGATCGCGCCCGTGGCGTGGCCTACTCCCGGCGCGCCGCCGAGCAGGCCCTGCGCGCCTACGCGCCCGTCGAAGCGGTGGCCCACTACCAGGTGGCTCTCAACCTGCTCGATGCAGATGACCCACAACGCGGCGACCTGCTGCTAAAATTGGGGGAGGCTGCACTCCTGGCCGCAGTCGAGGACCGGGCCGTGGCTGCCTACGAAGCGGCCCAAGCCTGGTTTGAGCAGGCCGGTGATTCGATCGCCATGGCACGGGCGGCCCACGGCCGGGGCCTGGCCCTTTGGCGGCTGGATGCACCGGCCGCGGCCAGGGAATCCCTGGAGCGAGCGCTGGCCCTTCTGGACGCTGCCCAATGTCTGGGAGCAGAGGCAATACGGACATTGGTGGATCTGGCTGACCTGCTCGGGGTCGTCCTGAGCCGTCAAGACGAGGCCCTCGTCCACGGCCGACGGGCACTGGAGATGACGCGTCGGTTGGGGAATGTTCGCCTGGAAGCGGCAGCGAGTCGGACGGTGGGATTTCTGCTGGTCCGAGAGAATGACCTTCCAACCGGGTTGCCTTTGTTGGAGCGCGCCCTGGCGCTGGCCAGCGCCAACGACGATCCGGCAGAGGCCGCTGAGTGCTGCACCAGCCTGGCCCAGGCGTATTGCTGGTCGGCCGAGTTCGAGCGCTCCCGCCAGGTGAGCCTGCGCCGGGAAGAGTTCGCCCGGCGCTGTCAGCAGCCATACCATTTGTGCTACGTGTACACCTGGCTGGCTTTCCTGCACGCGGCCCAGGGGGGCTGGTCGGAGGCCGAGCAGCGCCTGGCCCAGTCACAACGGGCGGTGGAGCGCGTGGCCAGTACAGAGCCACTGGCCTTCGCGCGTCAGATACGGGGCTACCTGGCTTACCAGCAAGGCCAGTACCCCCTGGCCGAGCGCGAGTTTCGGGCTGCAGTGGCCACGTTCCGTGAGCACACCCCGGGCGAACTGGTGTTGTGCCTCGGCCCGCTCGGGCTGACGCTGCTCGCCACGGGCCAACGCCAGGAAGCGCTGGCGTGCATGGCCGAGCAAGAGGCACTTCTGACCACGCTGGCGGCGGGCCGTCTGCCAGCCCTATCAGCCCAGGGCTGCCTGGCGTTGATGGCGATGGCCCTGGGAGATGGCCAGCGGGCAGCCCGTTACTATCCAGACCTGCTGGCCTGCCAGGGCCAGCACCACTGGTTCCTGGTAGATCGCATCCTGGGAGCCATCGCCACCCTGTGCGGTGACTGGCCAGCGGCGGAAACCCACCTGGCCGCCGCCGAGGACACCGCGCGGCGGGAAGGTCTGCGCCCTGAGTTGGGTCGTATCCTGTTGGCGCAGGCCGACCTGGCCCTGGCCCAGGGTGGGCCGGGGAGTGCGGCGCGCTCCCGGAGCCTGCTGGGCCAGGCGCGGGCGCTCTTCCGGGAACTTGACATGAACGGCGAACTGAGCCACGTCCGCCAGCGGCTGCGCAACCTGCCGCCCCAACCAACTCCCCCTGCACGTCCACCTCTCCCGGCTGGCCTCAGCCCGCGTGAGGCCCAAGTGCTGCGCCTAGTGGCTGCTGGCAAGAGCAACCGCCAGATCGCTGAGGAACTGGCCCTCAGCGAGAGCACCGTCGCCAAGCACCTCACCTCCATCTTCAACAAGACCGGCACCGACAACCGGACGGCGGCCGCCGCCTTTGCCATCCGCCACGGCCTGGCGTAGTGGAGATTCAGTAACCCCCAATCTTCCCCATAGCAATTTCTTGCTATTGGCCACCCCTCTCCCCCCACCCACCAAACTCTTTTTGCAAGGTCAGACGATGTGTTCCGCACTTGCCTGTGCTATAATTTGGTATAAGAACCCATATCAGGCGAAACGGCGGTAACCAGCACTATCATGCGCGAAAAATAAGGAGGATATCTGATGTCAAACGAAGAACTCAAGGCCAAGCTCCGTCAGGCCGGTGAGGAGGCATGGAAGGGCAATCTGGATGCACTGGACAAAGTCTACGCCGCCGACTATGTCTACCATAGACCTCCCTTGCCGGATCTCGAGGGACTCGAGGCCGCCAAGCAATACATCGCAGATGCCCGTAGTGCCTACTCCGATATTCAATGGACATACGACGAGATGATTCACGAAGGGAACACGACAGCGTACCGATGGACCTGGTGGGCCAAGCACACAGGGCAATCGCCGTCTCTTCCCATCCCGCCCACGGGCAAAGAGGTGACATTGAAAGGATGCACCGTAGTTCATTGGGCGGACGGCAAAGTCATCGAAGAGTTTGAGTATGCGGATTTCCTAGGCTTTTTGCAGCAACTCGGCGTCGTCCCGCCACTGGGATAGAAAGGGGTCTCTGCTCTAGAGCCCATCTGTCCATTGGGGCGAGTTAGGGAAAGGTCAAAGCTTGTTGCCGCCGCATCGCCTGACAATCGCCTGCTGACCCTGTCATACACTGCCCCCAACATGGGCACGGCGGCAGGCTTGGCCGTTCTTGGATAGGCGTTACTACTCAGGCTCCCTGTGCCCCGTCATTCCGAGCGAGCGCAGCAGCCTGTCCTGAGCGTAGTCGAAGGAAGTCGAGGAATCTCTACCTGCAATGGCGAGAGCAGCCTCAGCATGGAGATTCCTCGACTCCCTTCAGTCGCTTGCGCTCCTTTCGGTCGCTCGGAATGACGGCGGCTGAGCAGTTACGGATAGGCTCAAGCAGGCTGGGTACCCCTACCCGATCATTGGAGGCTGGCCATGTTCGTCACTATCTACGCTTATCGAGCCAGAGCGGGCGAGGAAGATGCCATCATCGCCCTGCACGAGGACTGGCAGCGCAATCTACGCCCCAAAGCCGAGGGCTACCTGTCGGGAGAGTTGCTCCACGACGTTCAGGCCCCCCAGGTGTTTGTCGCCATCGCCCGCTACGAGAGCGAGGCCGCCGCGCGGGCCGTCACCGAAAACCCGGAGCAGATCGCCTGGCAGCGCCGCCTGGTGAGCCTGGCCGAGGCGGAGCCGGTCTGCGCCAGTTACCAAAGCGCCTGGCAGGCAGATTGAGGAGATAAAGTGATGTTAAACAGCGGTTTACAACAGGAATATGAGGCGCGTCGCGCCCGTCATATAAACTAATACCTCAGACAAATGGACAATAGGAGGTAACTATGCCCATCAAGATTGATAACCAAATCAAGTTAAGCGATGGTCGCGCCCTGGGCTATGCCGAATATGGCGACCCCCAGGGCAAGCCGGTGCTGCATTTTCATGGCTTTCCCAGTTCACGCTATGAAGGAAACCGCCCGGCGACGGAAGATGTTGCCACCCGGCTGCACGCCCGCGTGATTGTCGTGGAGCGACCTGGCTTTGGCCTGTCTGACTTTAAGCCAGGACGAGCCATTGCCGATTGGCCCGCTGATGTGGTCGAGTTGGCCGACGCACTTTATCTGGACCGTTTTGCCGTGACCGGGCTTTCGGGTGGTGGTCCGTATGTGGCTGCGTGTGCGTGGAAGATTCCGCAGCGGTTGGTCAGAGCAGGGATTGTGAGTGGAGTTAGCCCGCTCGATGCGCCCGGTGCATTTGATGGAATGAATAAAACAGACCGTCAAGGTTATGACCTGGCTCGCCGTGCGCCCTGGTTGTTGAGATTGGTGTATTGGTGGGTCGCCCGAGATTTACGGCGCGATCCGGCCAAGTTCTTCTCACAATACGCCAAGGAATTGTCTGAGCCAGATAGAGCCGCGTTCGCTCAAGCGGATATTCTGGACGTGTTCAGTAAAATGGCTATCGAAGCATTTCGTGCGGGTGCGCGTGGTGTAACCTGGGATACCGTCCTGTTGACCCGCCCCTGGGGGTTCTCGCTGCAAGACATCACGATGCCGGTTTATCACTGGCAAGGAGAAGCAGACAACGTGGTACCACCGTCGCAAGGGCGGTACTTGGCAAAAAACATCCCCAATTGCCAGACCAAGTTCTATCCGAACGAGGGGCACATTTCCTTGATTGTTAATCATTACGAAGAGATTCTTGGCACCATCATAGGTTGAGTGCAAATCCGAGAAAACTCGCATTCACTCTGTTTAGTTTCAACCTTAGCGCGATTCAACGCGAATCGCACGCCATTCAATCATGGAGGTGAAACCATGTACGCAAGAGTAACGATTGTCCAGGTTCTGCCAGGCAAGATAGACGAGGCAATCGGCATCTTTCGAGATTCCGTGGTGCCGGCTGCAAATCAGCAGAAAGGACACAAAGGTCACTACCTGCTGACGGACCGCAAAAACGGCAAGGGCATCTCAATTTCCCTCTGGGAAACAGAAGCCGATATGACGGCGGGCGAAACCAGTGGTCATTACCAACAGCAGCTCGCCAAGTTCAAGAACATCTTTGCCGCGCCGCCTGCGCGGGAAGCCTACGAGGTCAGCGTTCAGCCATAAGCCGAAACAGACGCACGTCTGCAAACACACGCACGCCGCCCATGCCACGGGTGCGGCATTTTGTCGCAGTGGATTTGGAGAAAGATGAAGGCGGGCTAACAAGCGCATCCAGCCGACCGCTTCGCGCTGCGTGCTCGCGGTGGCTGATGCGCGGCGTTATGCTCAAGGCATATAGAGCACCTGATCACTAGCCAGGTGGCCGCTTCGCTCCCCTGGGGGGAAATGAGTCACCCAAGATGCCAAGTTGAGGTTTAGACGGCAATACGGTTTACTTAGCGGCGGAGCCGCCTCGCTGTCTTAAGTAAACCGTGTTGTGCTTAAAAAGCTACCCAATTATATGGTCCTTTCAGAGTCGGGGGAATGACTATTTTGGCCGCGCGGTGGCCATCAGCGGCGATACCGTCGTGGTCGGGGCGTACGGCGACGATTCCAAAGGGGCAGCCTATGTGTATCAGGAGGCGGAGGCGGCAGGCGGGGGCGTCTACCTGCCCATCATCTTGCGCAACAGCCAGTGACTAAAGCTGGCCCTGGAAGGGAACCTGCGCCAGGGTTGCGCCCATTCACAAGCTGGGTCAGGCGACACGCGCTAAACGAAAGGAGGGCATCCCATGAACAGCAAATCGTTCTCCGTCATTAGAACCTTGTCAGTCTTGCTGGCGTTCCTGGCAGCCGCCAGCGGAGTGGGGGCCGGCACCCTGGTGCCGGTCTCTCCAGCAGCTCCGGTCGGGGCCGGGGTGGATGCGGCCCATCCCCCCCAGGGCCTCCCGGCCGAGGAGTGGGCCGGCATCCTGCGCCAGATTGGCCAGGCTGAAGACCATCTCTCCGCCGCCACCTTGATCCCCACTCAGGTCAAAAAGCTGATCGCCGGTGATGGCGCAGCAGGCGACGCTTCCGGCATTTCTGTGGCCGTCAGCGGCGACACCGTCGTGATCGGCACCTATCACGCCACGGTCGGCGGCAACCTGCAACGCGGCGCGGCCTATGTCTACGCCCGCAACCGGGGCGGCGCACCCGACCACTGGGGCGAGGTCAAGAAACTGACCGCCTTCGACGGCGCGGCCTATGACTATTTCGGCATCGCGGTGGCCCTCAGCGGCGACACGGTGGTCATCGGAGCATCCGGCGCCGACGTCAGCGGCCAAAACAACCAAGGCGCAGCTTACGTCTTTGCCCGCAACCAGGGCGGGACCGATCAATGGGGCCTGGTCAAGAAGCTGGTTTCTGGGGATGGGACGGCCGGTGACTGGTTCGGCGACGCGGTGGCCCTCAGCGGGGGCGTCATCGTGGTGGGGGCAGATTACGCCGACATCGGCGGGCGCACCGATCAAGGCGCGGCCTACGTTTTCGCCCGCAACCAGGGCGGGGCCGACTGGTGGGGCCAGGTCAGGAAGCTGACTGCTGGCGATGGGGCCGCTTACCACTATTTTGGTGGGGCGGTGGCCCTCAGCCGCGACACGGCCGTGGTGGGGGCCTGGGGGGCCGATGTCAGCGGCACCCTCGGCCAGGGCGCGGCCTACGTCTTTGCCCGCAACCAGGGCGGGGCCGACCAGTGGGACCAGGTGAAAAAGCTGGCCGCCGCCGATGGCGCCGCCTACGACCGCTTCGGCTATGCGGTGGCCATCAACGGCCAGGCGGACACCGTCGTGGTGGGGGCGTACCATGCCAGCATCGGCGGCGCGTCGCAGCAAGGCGCAGCCTACGTCTTTATCCGCAACCAGGGCAGTGTACCTGACAACTGGGGGCAGGTGAAGAAGCTGGTCGCCGACGACGGGGCGGCCAATGACTATTTTGGCCGGGCGGTGGCCATCACTGGGGAGAGCGTTATGGTGGGAGCGGTTGGCGACGAGGCGAGCCGAGGGGCGGCCTATCTGTTCGCCCGCAACCAGGATGGGACCAACGTCTGGGGCCAGGTGCAGAAGCTGACCGCTGCTGATGGTGCGGCCGGCGACAATTTCGGCATCGCGGTGGCCGGCAACGAGGATGCCGACACGTTCGTCCTGGGCGCGCCTGGCGACGATGCCTGGAAAGGGGCGGCCTACGTCTTTGCCCGCCAGGGCAGCAACTGGGTGCAGCAGCGGAAAACCACTGCTGCCGACGGCGCGAGTCAAGACAGATTTGGCACATCGGTAGCCATCAGCGGAGACACGATGGTAATCGGGGCGTATGGCCACGATTCTTCTAAAGGCGCGGCCTACGTCTTTGCCAGAAACTGGGGCGGGGCCAGTCAGTGGGGCCAGGTCAAGAAGCTGACCGCCGCCGATGGCGCGGGCGGTGACCATTTCGGCATTTCAGTGGCCCTCAGTGGCGATACCGTCGTGGTCGGGGCGTTTGGTGACGATTCTTCTAAAGGCGCGGCCTACGTCTTTGCCCGCAATCAGGGTGGGGCCGACCAGTGGGGCCAGGTTCAGAAACTGACCGCCCCCGACGGCGCAGCCGGTGAATTGTTCGGCGCCTCGGTGGCCATCAGCGGCGACACCGTCGTGGTCGGGGCATATGGCGACGATTCTAAAGGCGCGGCCTACGTCTTTGCCCGCAACCAGGATGGGGCGGACCAGTGGGGCCAGGTCAAGAAACTGACCGCCTCCGACGGCACAGCCTTTGACGGGTTCGGCGGGTCTGTGGCTATCAGCGGCGATACCGTCGTGGTCGGGGCGGATTGGGCCGCCGTCGGCGGCAACAGCGATCAAGGCACGGCCTACGTCTTTGCCCGTAATCAGGGCGGTGTTGTACCTGACAACTGGGGCCAGGTCAAGAAGCTGACCGCCGCCGATGGCGCAGCCTATGACTCTTTCGGCATCTCGGTGGCCGTCAGTGGCGACACCGTCGTGGTCGGGGCCTATGGCGACGATTCTTCTAAAGGCACGGCCTACGTCTTTGCCCGCAATCAGGGCGGTGTTGTACCTGACAACTGGGGCCAGGTGAAGAAGTTGACCGCCGCCGACGGCGCAGCCTATGACTGGTTCGGCGAATCAGTAGCCATCAGCGGCGACACCGTCGTGGTCGGGGCCTATGGCGACGATTCTAGAGGCGCGGCCTACGTCTTTGCCCGCAACCGGGACGGCGCCGACCAGTGGGGCCAGGTTAAGAAACTGACCGCCGCCGACGGCGCAGCCGGTGACCGGTTCGGCGCCTCGGTGGTCCTCAGCGGCGATACCGTCGTGGTGGGGGCGGTCTTCGGCAATGCCTATAGAGGCGCGGCCTATGTATATCAGGAGGCGGAGGCGGCGGCAGGCGGGGGCGTCTACCTGCCCCTCATCCTGCGCAACAGCCAGTAACTGAAGCTGGCCCTGGAAGGGAACCTGCGCCAGGGTTGCGTTCATTCACAAGCTGCGTCAGGCGATACGCATTAAACGAAAGGAGGGCATCCCATGAACAGCAAATCGTTCTCCATCATTGTAACCTTGTCAGTCTTGCTGGCGTTCCTGGTGATCGCCAGCGGAGTAGGGGCCGGCACCCTGGTGCCGGTCTCTCCGGCAGTTCCGGTCGGGGCCGGGGTGGATGCGGCCCATCCCCCGCAGGGCCTCTCGGCTGAGGAGTGGGCCGGCATCCTGCGCCAGATTGGCCAGACCGAAGGCCCTCTCAACACTGCTGCCTTGACCCCCAGCCAGGTCAAAAAGCTGACCGCCGGTGACGGCGCAGCCGGCGACGCTTCCGGCATTTCTGTGGCCGTCAGCGGCGACACCGTCGTGGTCGGGACGTATCACGCCACGGTCGGCGGCAACCTGCAACGCGGCGCGGCCTACATCTACGCCCGCAACCGGGGCGGCGCCCCCGACCACTGGGGCGAGGTCAAGAAACTGACCGCCCCCGACGGCGCGGCCTATGACTATTTCGGCCTCGCGGTGGCCATCAGCGGCGACACGGTGGCGATCGGAGCATCCGGCGCCGACGTCAGCGGCCAAAACAACCAAGGCGCAGCTTACGTCTTTGCCCGCAACCAGGGCGGGGCCGATCAATGGGGCCTGGTCAAGAAGCTGATTTCTGGGGATGGGACGGCCGGTGACTGGTTCGGCGACGCGGTGACCATCAGCGGCGATACCCTCGTGGTCGGGGCGGATTACGCCGACATTATTGGCGGGCGCACCGATCAAGGCGCGGCCTACGTCTTTGCCCGCAACCAGGGCGGGGCCGACCAGTGGGGTCAGGTCAGGAAGCTGACCGCCGGCGATGGCGCCGCTTACCACTATTTCGGCGGCGCGGTGGCCCTCAGCGGCGATACCGCCGTGGTCGGGGCCTGGGGAGCCGATGTGAGCGGCACGCTCGGCCAGGGCGCGGCCTACGTCTTTGCCCGCAACCAGGGCGGGGCCGACCAATGGGGCCAGGTCAAAAAGCTGGCTGCCGCCGACGGCGCGGCCTTTGACCGCTTTGGCTACGCGGTGGCCATCAACGGCCAGGCGGACACCGTCGTGGTGGGGGCGTATCATGCCGGCGTGGGCGGCGCGTCGCGGCAAGGGGCGGCCTACGTCTTTATCCGCAACCAGGGCGGCTCGCCCGACAACTGGGGCCAGGTGAAAAAGCTGGTCGCCGGTGATAGCGCGGCCAATGACTATTTTGGTCGGGCGGTGGCCATCAGCGGGGAGGCGGTTATGGTGGGGGCGGTTGGTGACGAGGCGGGCCGAGGGGCGGCCTATCTGTTTGCCCGCAACCAGGATGGGGCCAACGTCTGGGGCCATGTGCAGAAACTGACCGCCGCTGACGGCGCGGCCGGCGACAATTTCGGCATCGCGGTGGCTGGCAACGAGGACGCCCACACCTTTATCCTGGGCGCGCCTGGCGACGATTCGTGGAGAGGCGCGGCCTACGTCTTTGCCCGCCAGGCCAACAACTGGGTGCAGCGGCGGAAAACTACCGCCGCCGATGGCGCGGTCAATGACCAGTCTGGCAAGTCAGTGGCTATCAGCGGAGACACGCTCGTGGTCGGGGCGTTTGGCGACGACTCTGTGCGAGGCGCGGCCTACGTCTTTGCCCGTAATTGGGGCGGGGCCGACAACTGGGGGCAGGTGCAAAAACTCACCGCCAGCGATGGCGCGGCCGGTGATTGGTTCGGCCACGCGGTGGCCATCAGTGGCGACACGGTCGTGGTGGGAGCGTTCTACGACGATTCTATGCGAGGTGCGGCCTACGTCTTTGCCCGCAATTGGGGCGGGGCCGACAACTGGGGCCAGGTCCAGAAACTCACCGCCAGCGACGGCGTAGCCAATGACTATTTCGGCCGGTCTGTGGCCATCAGTGGCGACACGGTCGTGGTGGGGGCTTACGGCGACGATTCCCTCAGGGGTGCGGCCTACGTCTTTGCCCGCAATCAGGGTGGGGCGAACAACTGGGGCCAGGTGATCAAGCTGGTCGCCGCAGACTGGGCGGTGGGGGATTGCTTTGGCGCGTCTGTGGCCATCAGTGGCGACGCCATCGTGGCCGGGGCGTTTAGCGACGACTCTGTGCGAGGCGCGGCCTACGTCTTTGCCCGCAACCAGGGCGGGGTCGACAACTGGGGGCAGGTGCAAAAACTCACCGCCAGCGATGGCATAGCCCAAGACTCTTTCGGCGACGCGGTGGCCATCAGCGGCGACATCGTCGTCGTCGGGGCGCCGGAGCACGATGGGCATAGGGGCGCGGCCTACGTCTTTGCCCGCAACCAGAGCGGGGCCGACCGGTGGGGTCAGGTCCAGAAACTGACCGCCAGCGACGGCGTCGACTTTGATCGCTTCGGTGTCGTGGTGGCCATCAGCGGCGATACCGTCGTGGCAGGGAAGCTCAATCCGAATCCGGGTCTTACCAAAGGCGCAGCCTACGTCTTTGCCCGCAACCAGGGTGGGGCCGACCAGTGGGGCCAGGTCAAGAAACTCACCGCCGCCGATAGCACGGACTGGCACTATTTCGGCGCATCTGTGGCCCT
>Ga0180438_10007975_pt1 | contig 13605 bp, 7 predicted proteins | sample SS_ome_12_FD_132455 | JGI IMG/M metagenome (GOLD analysis project Ga0180438, IMG submission 132455) | Hypersaline lake sediment archaeal communities from the Salton Sea, California, USA - SS_3_D_2 metaG | ecosystem: Environmental > Aquatic > Non-marine Saline and Alkaline > Hypersaline >... | reverse complement strand
GCGCGAGGTCCGGTGCTGGTCGATCCTTCGGTCGATGAGAAGCAAGACACCGTGTTGCTCGGCCGCGGCCGGATTCTCGGCGGCGGCGTGGCTACCAGATCGCGGCAACTGGGGCTGGTTCTCAAGCCCAACCAGCAGAGCGTGTTCAACAGCGCCCGCGTGGCCAACGCGCTAAACAAACGTTTCCACACCTTCAACAAGGGGGTGAAGGTGGGAGTGGCAAACGCCAAGACCGACCAGTTCATTGAACTGACGGTGCACCCCAGATACAAAGAGAACATCGTCCGCTATATGCGGGTGGTGCGTGCGGTCGCGATTAAGGAATCGGCGTCCGAGCGAATACAGCGGCTGTCGGAGTTGCGGGAGCGGTTGCTCGACACGGTCAGTTCGACCGCCGCCGCGCTCGAGTTGGAGGCGCTCGGCAACCCGGGTGTCGACACCTTGCTCGAAGGAATCAAATCGAGCGACCCGGAAGTCCGGTTCTATGCGGCCGAGGCACTGGCTTACCTCGACCGGCGCGAAGCGGCGGAACCGCTGGGGGAAGTGGCTCGGGAAGAGCCGGCGTTTCGCGTCTTCGCCCTGACCGCGCTCAGCGCCATGGACGATTTTGCCGCCTACGAACAGCTTCGAAGTCTCCTGGACGTTCCCAGCGCCGAGACCCGCTATGGGGCCTTCCGGGCGCTTTGGGCGATGAATCCCAACGACCCGATCGTGCTGGGAGAACCTTTGGGTGAGCAGTTCAGCTACCATGTGCTGGGGACCTCTGGGCCGCCCATGATCCATGTGACGCGAAGCCGCCGACCGGAAATCGTCCTCTTCGGCCAGCACCAGCGGTTCGGCAGACCGTTGGCCGTCGATGCGGGCAACCAGATCATGGTCACCGGCTATGGGCCGAACCAGATTGCCGTCAGCAAGTTCTCGGTGGGAGAGGCCGACCAGAAGCGGGTGGTCTCGACGGACGTCGACGAGGTGATCCGCGCGATTGTCGAGCTGGGCGGCACCTATCCCGACGTAGTCCAGGCTCTGCAAGGAGCCAAGGCATCCGGCGCCTTGTCCAGCCGTTTCGAGGTGGACGCCCTACCCACGGCCGGCCGCTCGTACCACCGGGTGGCCGATGGGGAGGCCGGTCAGAGAGAGGGCGAACGCCCTGCCGAACAGCCAAGTTCTCCGCTGCCCGATCTGTTTGCCAAGCGAGGAGAACCTAAACCGCACGCAAGTGGGGGGGGAGACCCAGAATCTGCCTCGGTTTCAGCCAATTTCTCAGAGGACCCGCATCGGGCCAAGGGCTTCTTTGCTAGAATAATGGGACGCGGATCGGACTAGCCGGATTATTCATAGGCGCTCGGCGTGACCTGATTTATCGGGCCGAACCCTGCAAAACCGGGGGCAGACCGCATGAATGCGGTCACTACGAACTGCTGATGAGTGATCTCGGCAAGCGGTTTGGTCCGCCGAAAACGTGAATTTGGCCGTTTAGCCGGGCCGGTTGCGGCCCGTGTCGGACAGTGGCGTCACTCGTCACTCTTGCCGACCACACGGACCGCAACCGGCCCGGCTAAACACGACAAGTAGAGTTCGCCGCCCCCAACCCCCTCCGTTCCATGCTCAAGGCCCTCGAAATCGTCGGCTTCAAGAGTTTCGCCGATAAAACCCGATTCGAGTTTCCTTCCGGCATCACGGTGGTTGTCGGACCGAACGGATCGGGCAAGTCGAACATCGTCGACGCGATCAAGTGGGTGTTGGGCGAGCAGAGCGTGAAGAGCCTCCGCGGTAAGGAAATGGCCGACGTGATCTTCAACGGCTCTGGCACCCGGCGAGGGATGAACTCGGCCGAAATCACGCTAACCTTCAATAACTCGAATAGCCTGCTGCCGATCGATACGCCCGAAGTCCATATCACCCGCCGCGTCTACCGCAGCGGCGAAGGCGAGTACCTGATCAACCGCCATCCGGCCCGACTGCGCGACATTCGCGACCTGCTGTCCGGGACAGGCATGGGGACCCATGCCTACAGCGTCATCGAGCAAGGCAAAGTCGGCATTCTGCTTCAGGCTTCCCCCCGCGATCGGCGGGTGATTTTCGAGGAGGCGGCCGGCATCAGCCGTTTCAAGGCCAAGAAGCTCGAAGCACTGCGGCGTTTGGAGCGGGTGGAGCAGAACTTGCTGCGACTCTCCGACATCGTGGATGAAGTCGAAAATCGGCTTCGCAGCGTGAGAATGCAGGCCGGCAAGGCCCGCCGATACCAGGAGTACACCAACCGGCTCCAAGAGCTGCGCACGCAAGTCGGACTCGTCGATTGGCGGCGCCTGAGCGACCGACTGGCCGAGTTCGAAGACGAGTTGCGCTCGCTGAGCGATCAGCGCGATGCCAGATTCGCCGAGGCCGAAGCGGCCGATGCCCGATTGCTGGAAATGGAGACCCGGATCGGAGAGGCCAACGAAGCCATTCGACGGTCCGAAGGCCACATCGCCGCCAATCGCGAACGCATCGCCACCTTCGAGTCGACGATCGAGCACGAGCGAACCAGAAGCCGCGACCTGGAACAGGAGATCGCCCGGCATCGGTGCCAACTGGTCGAGATGAACGTGCGGGCCGAGGATCTGCAACAACAACTGCGCGATACGAACCAGGCCGTCGAATCGGCCGAAGCGCGCCACCGCGAGATTGCCGTCCGCCTGACCGAAGGCGAGCGGGAGTTGACCGACGTGATCCACGCCCTGGATCGAATCCGCGGCGAGAACGAACAGCGCCGGGCGTCCCACATGGAGAAGATGCGGGCCGCCGCCGCACTGGGCAATGAACAAAGCGCCCTGGAGAGCCAGGTCGCCGCAGCATCGGCCTCAAGGCAGCGAAGCCAAGCACGCATGGCCGAGTTGGATCAGCAACTCGATGCGTTGACGGTCGAGTTGAACGAGCTTCGCCGCGGTCGAGAGGAGCTTTCCCGCCGCGCCGACGAGCGCGAGGCGCTCCTCACCGCCGCCGAGGCCGAACTCACCCAGCACCAGCAGCAACACGCCGCTCAGCAGGAGGAACTGGGCGAACTGCTTCAACGCCACCGCGGCACCACCGAGCGGGTCTCGGTGTTGGAAGAGCTTCAGCGGCGTCAGGAGGGACTCAGTGCCGGGGTCAAGGAGGTGTTGGCCCAGGCAAGCCAGCCCGGCGACGGTCCCTACCGCGAAGTCGTCGGATTGGTGGCCGACCTGTTGCACGTCAGCGTCGAAATTGCCCCGCTGGTTGAAGTGGCCCTCGGTCCGGTGGCCCAGTATGTGGTCACCGAGCCCAGCGACCGGCTGCTGGATCACCTCAAACGCGAGTCGCACGGCCTTGCCGGCCGCGTGGGTTTCGTATGGCTGAGCGACCGGAGGGAAGCCCCGCCGCCGTCGGACGCCGATCTGGAGGGTCGTCCCGGGGTGCTCGGCCGGGCCGATCGATTCGTGCAAAGCGAACCTCGCTTCGCCCCGTTGGCCAAACGCTTGCTGGGAAGAACTTGGTTCGTCGAAAACCTCGCCCGCGCCTCGGAACTGGCGGAGACGGCCGGCGGCCGGGTGAGTCTCGTGACCCTGGCCGGAGAATTGCTGGCCGCCGACGGAACGCTGGTGGTCGGCCCCCGGCAGGCATCCACCGGCCTGATCTCCCGCCGCAGCCAACTGCACGCGCTGAAGGCGCAGTTGGCTGAGTTGGAGGCCAAGGTCGAAGGAGTCAAAGAAGCTACGAACAGGCTGGGGCAGCAAATCGCCCGGCAGCAGCAGCAGGTCGAGACCCGCCTGGCCGAACACCGCGAAGCGATCGACGCCTTGGCCGAGTGCCGCTTCAAGATCAACGCGGCCGACGGGCAGCGCACCCGCCTCGACGAGCAGCGGTCCGTCCTGGAATCGGAAGTTCGGGCCGCGACGGTCCAGCACGACGCGGCGTCGCGCAAGCTGGACGAAGTTCGGGCAAGGCGAGAGCAGCTCGATTCGACGCTCACCGAAATGGAGACGCAGCTAGCCGATCTCATCGAGCAGATGAGCCGGCTGGAAGGCCAACGGCAGATCCACAACCGCGAGACCACCCAGACCAAGGTCGAGTTGGCCAAGAGCGAAGAACGGTTGCGAAACCTCCATGGCCGCCTGCGGCAATTCGAGGATCATCGCCAGGAACGCCGGCGAGCGATCTCCGACAGCCGCGAACAGTTGGCCCAGTGCGTGCAACGCGCCGACCACTCGCAGTGGAGCATCCTCCGCGCAGAGTCGGAAATCGCCGAACTGTATCTCCAGAAGGAAACCTTCGCCGCCGAGACCGTCGAGTCGATCGACCAGCGCGAACTGCTTCGCCAACAGCGAACGGAGCTGACGGCTGAGATCCAGAAGATCCGCGGGAAGATCCGTAAGCTGGAAGAGAAGATCCACGCCCAGGACCTGGCCGCCAACGAGGTGCGACACCAGCGCAGCGGACTGGCCGACCGCCTCCGCGAGGACTACGACATCGAGCTGGCGGAGCTGGAACACGAGCCGACCGACGAGGAACAACATCAGCGGGAAGAGGTCCAGGAAGAGATCGACGACCTGCGACGCAAGATCGGCAACCTCGGCAACGTCAACCTGGAGGCCCTGGAGGAGTTGGACGAGCTGGAAACGCGGCACAAGACCCTGGACGATCAATTCCGCGATCTGGCCGATGCCAAGGCTTCGTTGGAGAAGATCATCGACAAGATCAACACCGACAGCCGGCGGCTCTTCTCGGAAACGCTGCAGACCGTTCGGGGCCACTTTCAGACGCTGTTTCGCGATCTGTTCGGCGGCGGACACGGCGACATCGTCCTGGACGAGGGCATCGATATCCTGGAGAGCGGGATTGAGATCGTCGCGCGGCCGCCGGGCAAGGAACCGCGGAGCATCTCCCTGCTGAGCGGCGGCGAGAAGACGCTCACCTGCGTGGCCCTGCTGCTGGCCATCTTCCGCAGCCGCCCCAGCCCCTTCTGCGTGCTCGACGAGGTCGACGCCGCACTGGACGAAGCCAATATCGACCGCTTCACCAAGGTGTTGCAGGACTTCCTCACCTGGACCCAGTTCATCATCGTCACCCATTCGAAGAAGACGATGACCTGCGCCGATACGATCTACGGCGTGACGATGCAGGAGTCGGGCGTGTCGAAGCAGGTGTCGGTCCGCTTCGAGGACGTCAGCGAGGACGGCGAGATCCTCCAGGAACGGCTCGACGCCGAACCGGAAGCCCCCGCGGCATAGCATCGCAATGGGCGCTGACGCCCCATAAAGCCGCGACCGGTGGTCGCGCCCGCGCACCATGGCAACCGCCGATCACACCGACATGAGTCGACAACGGATCGGCGCAATAGACGCGACCAACGGTCGCGGCTTTATAGGCCGAGTCGTCGGGCCAGCGAACTTGCCAGCGCGGGGAGCGATTCGAGCAGACCGTTCAACTCGGGTTCCGCACCTTGGCGAGGGATGATCACCAGGTCGATCCCCACCGGCAACTGCTCTCTTCGGAGCCGAAACGCCTCGCGAATCAGCCGTTTCCAGCGGTTGCGTACGACGGCTCTGCCCAGCCTCCGCGAGACCGAAAGCCCCACGCGAGGATAGGGCAGGCCGTTGGGGCAGCCGAACACCAGCAGCAAACGGTCCGACGCCGTGCAGCGTCGGCGATACGCCCGTTGGAAATCGGCAGAGCGGCGAATATGGTATTCGGGAAGAAACCGCTGGTTGCCCATCCGCCTACCACTTTAGCTTCGCGCGGGGGTCGAGGGAATGACGTTCGTCGAACTGCCGGATCAACTGGCGATCGGCCTCACCCAACTCCTTCGGCAGCACGATCTGGACTTCGGCCAGCAGGTCGCCCGGTGTGCCTTGCTTGGGGGCCACGCCATGGCCTTTGACCCGCAGCTTGGCCCCGCTGGAACTCCCTGCGGGAACGCTCAGGGTCACGGTGCCTCGCGGGGTGGGCACGTCGACTTTGGCCCCCAGCGCCGCCTCGGCCACCGTCACCGGCACCTTCACGTGGAGGTGATTTCCCCGTCGGGTGAAACAAGGGTGCGGCGCAACGCGGATCGTGATCAGGATGTCACCCGGCTCGCCGCGGCGAGGCCCCGGCTCTCCCTGGCCCCGCACCCGAATCTTCTTACCGTCCTCGATGCCCGCGGGGATCTTCACGCGAATGGTCTCCGTCTTTCCCGACTGGCGGGAGACCGTGATTTGCGCCTCACCGCCGTAGACGGCCGTGGTGAAGGGGACCTGCAACTCGTGCCGGATGTCGGCGCCGCGGCGTCGGGCGGCCGAGGCCGTTCTGCCGGCCCCGCCGCCTGCGGCGCGTCGAAACTGGCTGAAGATGTTCCCGAACCCACCGCCGCCCGGCTCTTCCCCGAAGCGTTCGCCGAACAACTGGCTGAAATCGACGTCTTCGACCCGAAACCCGCCCGGTCCGCCGCCAAATCCAGGCCCCCAGGCCGCGCCTCCGCCCGGGCCGCCGGCCCCCATGGTCTCGAAGGAGCTGCCGTAGCGATCGTACATTTCCCGCTTCTCCGAGTCGTTAAGCACGTCGAAGGCGGTTTGGATCTGCTGAAACTTGCTCTTGGCCGTCTTGTCGTCGGGATTCAGATCGGGATGGAACTTCTGGGCGAGCTTGCGGTAGGCCTTTTGGATCTCGGCCTGCGAGGCGTCGCGGCGAACTCCCAGGGTCTTGTAGTAGTCTTCAGCCATACTGTCACGGGTTGTTTTGAGGCGGTCCGGTGTTTCGCGTTTTCGGCAAAAGTGGTCGGTCCGCTTGATATTCTAGGGCCGTTACGCATGCTCCATCAAGTCGAATTGCCGCCCCGGCGGGGGGAAAATGCGGTGCCACTCGCGACCAATTGTGCTACAGTTCAGTTGTTGCGCCTGATTGGGCCCTTCCCGGCCCCATTCCGCTCGTGACAGCCCCCGGTCGTTCCTGCCGACGACCAAGGTCCGTGCCCATGAAACCGTACGTTATTCCACTCGGCTGTCTGCTGATCCTGACGGGGCTCGTGCCGCCGACGGCCCGTGCCGGAGGACAATTGGAGGTCACCGTCGTCGACCGCGACACGGGCGAGCCGATCGCCTGCCGCGTGCACCTGAAAAACGCCGCCGGAAGGCCACGAAAGCCCCCAAGGGTGCCCTTCTGGCACGACCATTTCGTCTTTCCCGGCAAAATCTTACTGAAGCTTCCGGTGGGCAACTACACGTTCGAGTTGGAACGGGGCCCCGAATATCTCGTCCGCAGCGGACACTTCCGCATCGAAAACTTCGCCGACGACGCCAGACAGGTCGACCTGCGGCGGTTCGTCGACATGTCGGCCTACGGCTGGTGGTCGGGCGACCTGGACGTTCGCCGGCCGGTGCCCGACATTGAGCTGCTGATGAAGGCCGACGACCTGCACGTGGCGCAAGTGATCACCTGGTGGAACGACCAGAGCCAGTGGAAGACTAGGCCGCCGCCCGAGAACCCGCTGGTCCGTTTCAATGGCAATCGGTACTACCACGTGATGGCGGGCGGCCACGCCAGGGCCGGCACGACGCTGTTGTACTTCAACCTGCCTGCTCCACTCCGCCCGGCCGAGCCCGGAAAGCCGATCGACCCGAAGGGAGAGTTCCCACCGTCGATCAAGTACGCGTTGCAGGCTCGCGAGCACGACGACTGCTGGATCGATCTGAGCACGCCGTTCTGGTGGGATCTTCCCATGCTGGTGGCGGCCGGACAGGTCGACTCGATCCAGCTGGCCCACAGCCACCTCTGCCGCGAGACGGTCGTCGCCAACGAGGCGGACGGGCGACCCCGCGACCCGCAGCGTTACCCGGGCCGTTGGGGCCATGCCCAATGGTCCCAGGAAATCTACTTCAAGCTGCTCGATTGTGGTCTGCGGATCCCGCCCACCGCCGGCAGCGGCTCCGGTGTGGCGCCCAATCCGATCGGATACAATCGCGTCTACGTTCACGTCGACGGCGAGTTCAGTTACGGTAAGTGGTGGGAGAGCCTCCGCGCGGGCCGCGTGGTGGTGACCAACGGACCGCTGATGCGCCCGGCGGTCAACGGGCAATTGCCCAGCCACGTGTTCCACGCCGCCGACGGCGGGGAGCTGGAGCTGGAACTCGGCTTGACGCTCTCCACGCGGCAGCCGATCAGCTACCTCGAAGTGATCCGCAACGGCAAGGTGGAGCACTCGATACGGTTTGAGGATTATGCCAACAGCGGCCGGCTTCCCAAGCTGCACTTCAAACGCAGCGGCTGGTTCGTGATTCGGGCGGTGGCAGATCTGCCCAAAACGTATCGCTTCGCCATGACCGGTCCGTACTACGTGGAGTTCGACTACCGCCGGCGCATCAGCAAGCAGTCGGCCCAGTTCTTTTTGGATTGGGTCTACGAGCGCGCCCGGCAGATCAAGCTGGCCGATCCGGTGCAGCAGCGCGAGGTGATCGATTATCACCGCAAGGCGCGAGATTTCTGGCAGGACGTGCTGTCCCGGGCGAATGCGGAATAGCGATTCGCCTTGAGAACGTGTTTTGAAATCCGTGCCGGACAGGAATCGGCTCGTACGACGGGCCTCCGCGCCCGTCGAGTTCCAGCCGTCAACCGGTCCGTCGACGGCTTCGGAGAGCCGTCGTACCCATTCCAAAACACGTTCTAAACGGCCGGGAACGCCGCTTCGGGAGCGTTTTCCACCGTAGTTTGCTTCTATTGCCCAGTGCGGTCCTTCGCGTACCGGTTCAGCCGCCGCGGCCACGCGGCGGTTGCGGTTGCCGGCCTGCAGAAGCTACAATATGATGGCCCGAGCGTGCAGACACCACACAACCGATCTTGGGAGAAACAACCATGCGAAACGTCATCTTGGCTGTTGGTCTGATGGGACTGGGTTGCGCACTCTGCTTCGCGGAGCCGCCGGCCCCCTCGTTCAAGAGGCTCCAGTTGACCGAAGAGTTCTACTGCGAAGGAGCCTACTACGCCGACTTCAACCGGGATGGAAAGCCGGACGTGGTTTCCGGCCCGTTCTGGTACCAGGGACCGGACTTCCGGCAGAAGCACGAGATCCGCCCGCCCAAAAGCTTCGACCCCAAGGGCTATTCCGACAACTTCCTCACCTTCACCGGCGATTTCAACGCCGACGGCTGGGCCGATGTGCTCTATGTGCCCTGGCCCGGCAAGGACGCCTCCTGGTACGAGAATCCCGCCGGCAAGCAAGGGCCGTGGAAGTCGCACTTCGCGCTGGGGGACGTGGGAAACGAATCACCGATGTGGGGCGACGTCAACGGCGACGGCCAGCCCGATCTGCTCTACAACGTCACCGGCTACCTGGGCTACGCGACCTACGATACATCCAAGCCCGGAGAGCCTTGGACCTTTCACCCGATCACGCCCAAGGGAAACTACCAGCGGTACAGCCACGGTATCGGCTACGGGGACCTCAGCGGCGACGGTCGCACGGACGTTGTCGAGTCGGGTTGCTGGTGGGAGCAGCCGTCGGGGGCGGACGCCCAGAAGCCCTGGCCAAGACATCCCCACAAGTTCGCCGACGCCGGCGCCCAGATGCTGGTCTACGACGTGGACGGCGACGGGCTGGCCGACGTGATTACCGCCTGGCACTGCCACCGCTACGGCCTGGTCTGGCACCAGCAAGTCCGTAACGACCAGGACCAGATCACCTGGAAGCAGCACGTGATCTTGACGCCCACGCCCGACGTAAAGTCCGACGACCTGCGGATCAGTCAACTGCACGCCCTGGACCTTGTCGACATCAACGGCGACGGACTCAAGGACGTCCTCACGGGCAAGCGATTCTGGGCGCACGGACCGTCCGGCGACGTCGAGCCCGCCGCACCGGCCGTGGTATACTGGTTCGAGTTGCGGCGGGACAAAGACCGGGGCGTGCAGTTCATCCCCCATATGATTGACGACGATTCCGGCGTTGGCACACAGGTCGCCGCCGCAGATCTCAATGGTGACGGCGTGCCCGACGTGATCGTGGGCAACAAGAAAGGAACGTTCCTGCACCTCAGCCAGTCGGCCAAGTGACGCGTGGTAGACTCCACGGCCGGACGTGGGGCACGTTTCCAACGTGCCTGAAATGAGAACGGCACGTTGAACACATGCCCCGCGAGAGGCGTCCAAAAGCCACCATCCAAGGTCTTAACGCGGCACGGGCCGCAACCAAAGAGACCGTGGAGCAGGGATTGGGGATTAGGGATTGGGGATTAGCGGCTGCGGAAACCGAACCGGCAGGGGATTGCCGGCCTGTCGTGAACCGAACCGCGAGAGCCCGTGTCCCCCCGTCGGATCATCGCCGGCGCCGTTTCACTCTCCACCCGGCGCGTCCAATCCCTAATCCCCAATCCCTAATCCCCAACCCCTAGAACACGCGCGCACCCTGCGCAGAAATAACGATCAAAGACTTTAATCCGCGGCGGTCAACCACTCCGATTTCCACAACGGGTTGCCGCACTCGCGACATTGTTCGCCGTTCTCCAAAAGCTCGGCGCGACACCGGCGACAATCGGTGATGGCCGGCAAAAGGGTCACCTGGCGTTTTCGAGCGCCGGAAGCGGTTTGCTGGTCGCCGAAAGCCAGCGCCGTGGCAATCCGCACGCAAAACGGCAGCAAGCGAAACACCACCAGCGGCGCCCGCTGGGCCTCCGGGAGGACTTTGACCAACACGTCGGTAAAGGCCAGTCGCCGATCGTCCGCCGCCTGGCCGAGATACTGGCCGATTCGTTCGACGATCTCGCCGTCGGTCTTTGCTTCGCCAAGCCGAAGCCGGGCCAGCCAACGCGCGTACCAGTCGTCGCTCGTACCGACGTAGCCGTGATCGCGGACGGCTGCCGCCGATTCCGCAATCTGATAAAGGTCGATTTCGGTCTTGGTCACCTGTTCGGTCTTTACTTCCGAAACCGGAATCAGCATGGAATCCCGTCCCACCAGCCGTTCCACGTCCCTGTGGACGCGCAGGAAAAGGGACTCCCGCAGGATGGCCAAACCACCGGTCAGGCTGCCGGCCACTTTTGCCCCGTCGTGCCGATTCTCGTGGCGATTGAACTGCTCGGCAAAGTCCGGGTTCATGACGGGCTCCTTTTGCCAAAAGCGGCCGGAACGATCCGTAGCTCACCACCAGCGTATCATACCGCGGACCTCCCGCCCCCACAACCGGGCCTCTCGTCGGACCCTGGCAAGATCTCCGGCACGCAGAAGAAACGCCGTTTGAGCAGAGGATGCCGATGGAGTACGATATCGTAGGCATCGTCGCCGGGCCGGCGGCAACGGCTTCTTCCTGCAGAAAAGGACGCTATGGGGCACGTCGTCAATTCGCAACGCGAATACCACCTCTTGCAGCGGCAACTCGACCGTACCGTGACCGGCGCACCCGACTCGCCGGCGCTGATGAAGATCCTCCGTCTGCTCTTCTCTCCGGACGAGGCCAGACTCGCCAGAAGACTGCCGGGCCGACTCAGTTCGCTGGGACGCCTCTCCCGCAAATTGGAGATGCCCCGCGACGAACTGGAGGAGAAACTCGACGCTATGGCCCGGCGGGGGCTGGTCATCGACCTGAAACACAAGGGGCGGCGCTACTTCATGCTGGCCCCGGTGGTGATCGGGTTCTTCGAATTCACCTTCATGCGGCTTCGTGACGACGTGCCCATGAAGGAGTTGGCCCGCCTCTTCGAGCAGTACATGGACGCCGACGACCGCTTCACTCGATCGGTCGTCGGGGGCCAAACGCAACTGGGCCGCTCCCTGGTTCGTGAGGAGGCCTTGCCGCCGGACGATCACACGGAGATCCTCGACTGGGAACGGGCGAGCCGCATCGTGCAAACCGCCTCCCCGATTGCCGTCTCGCTTTGCCCCTGCCGCCACAAGGCGAGCCACGTTGGCAAGGCCTGCCGGCGCCCTCAGCGGACCTGCCTTTCCCTGAACTACGCCGCCGAGTCGGTCATCCGAAACGGCATTGGCGAAGCGGTCACGGTCGGCGAGGCGATGGGCATCCTGCAGGAGTGCAAGGAGGCCGGATTGGCCCAGACCGGCGACAACGTGCAACGGAAGATGAGCTACATCTGCAACTGCTGCGGCTGCTGCTGCGAGATGGTGCGGGCGATCAGGACGTTCGGACTACGAGGGGCCATCATCACGTCGAACTGGATCATGGAGGTCGATGCGGCCAGGTGCAAAGGATGCGGCACATGTGTCAAAGCCTGTCCGGTCGGTGCCATCGAGGTCGTGGAGATCCCCAGCGGTGAAAAGCCGCAGAAGCGGGCCGCGCGCGACGGCGCCTTGTGCATCGGCTGCGGCGTCTGCTACGGGGCCTGCCAATCGGGCGCGATTGCCATGCGGCCGCGTGAAAAGCGGGTGCTGACGCCGGAGACCGTCTTCGACCGCGTGGTGGCGATGGCGATCGAGCGGCGCAAGCTGGCCGAGTTGCTCTTCGACAACCCCCAGAAGCGGACCCATCGAGCGTTGGCCCGGATCGTCGGCGCGATCGAGAAGTCCCCGCCGTTTCAGGCCGCCCTGGCGATCAAGCCGCTGCGGTCGGCCTTCCTCAGCGGCCTGGTGGCCGCCGCCAAGAAGCAGTCGGGCGAGGCACGAGAAATGTTTCAGTAGGCCGTCCCGCCGCCAGCGGCGGCTGACCTTGTCGCACCCGGGGCTTTTTGCTAGCCTTCCGCCCCAAAGTGATAGGGGGGCTGCGCGCACAGGACATCGTATCTTGCCCAAAAATCCTCTTTTCTTGTTATCGCTGCTTCTTGGCCTTTCGGTCGTATGGTCGTTGGCCCATGCAGAACCTCCGCAAGACGTCGCCGGGCCGACGTTGCTTCAGCCCGACTTGCAGCGGTTACCTCCCGTGGGGCATGAGATACAACCGGAGATTGCTGCTCCCGGAATCGACGTGGCCGATCTCGCGGCCGAGCAACAGGCTGTGGCATCCCCGGAAGACCCGGCGATCGATCTGGCGGTCGAAGTGGAATCCGAGCCCCCGCCCAAACCCTGGGAAGGCAGTTTCGAACTCGGGCTCGACGGCAGCGAGGGCAACACCGAGACATTCAACTTCCGTTGCGGTCTCGACATGAAACGGGCCACGCGACGCAATGTCTTCGACATGGACCTCGATTACCGCAAGAAGACCAACCGATTCGTGGAAACGGCCAATCGGGCCTTTCTCGATTGGCGTTACGAGCGGCTCTTCCGAGACTCGCCCTGGACGTCGTTCGTCCACGGGACGGTCGACTACGACGAGTTTCAGGCCTTCGACGTGCGAGCCACGATCGACATCGGCCTGGGGTACCAACTGATCAAGACCAAGGCCACGTCGTTTGCCGCCCGCTTCGGTAGCGGCTGTTCCCACGAGATCGGCGGCCCCGACGACACCTGGGTGCCGGAAGCCGTCTTTGGGCTGGATTTCGAGCATCGAGTCTCCGACCGCCACAAGTTCACGGCGTCGGCCGAATACACCCCCGACATGACCGGTTGGGAGGATTTTCGTCTGAAGTCCAAGGCTTCGTGGGAGGCGTTGATCGACAAGGAGATGAACCTCAGCCTCAAGCTCAGCGTGCTGGAGCGCCACGACAGCACCCCCCACGGCGTCAAGCCCAACGATCTGGACTACTCGGCCGTGTTGCT
>Ga0180438_10007973_pt1 | contig 13607 bp, 4 predicted proteins | sample SS_ome_12_FD_132455 | JGI IMG/M metagenome (GOLD analysis project Ga0180438, IMG submission 132455) | Hypersaline lake sediment archaeal communities from the Salton Sea, California, USA - SS_3_D_2 metaG | ecosystem: Environmental > Aquatic > Non-marine Saline and Alkaline > Hypersaline >... | reverse complement strand
GCCGTCTACTTTCAGTTCGGCCGCTATCTGCTGATATCCAGTTCCCGCCCGGGGACCCAGCCGCCCAACCTCCAGGGCATTTGGAATGAAAGCATGAATCCCTCTTGGGGGAGCAAGTACACCACCAATATCAACCTGGAGATGAATTACTGGGCCGCTGAGGCGGCTAATCTCAGCGAGTGTGTCGATCCGCTGGTCAAAATGGTAGAGGGGTTGGCGGAAACAGGAAGACGCACAGCCAGGCTCCATTACGGAGCCGATGGCTGGGTGCATCATTTCAATACCGATATTTGGCTGCCTACCGCTCCCATGGGAGGAGGGAAGTTCGGAACCTGGCATACCGCCGGGGCCTGGTTGTGCACCCATCTATGGGAACACTATTTGTTTAGCGGGGATGAAGATTTTTTGAGGCAAGTCTATCCCATTTTCAAGGGAGCGGCCCAATTTTTCCTGGATACGCTGGTTGAACATCCCCAGTACTACTGGCTGGTGACCTGCCCTTCCAATTCGCCCGAGAACCATTACGTCATCGCCGGAAATCGTGCCACATGGAGGGGTAACACCACGATCTGTGCCGGGGCTTCATTGGATATGCAGCTCATACAGGATTTATTCGACAGCTGCATGGAAGCGGCCAGAATCCTGGGTTTGGATGAGGAGTTCAGCGGACGAGTCCGTCAAGCCCGTCCACGACTGGCACCAATGCAGATCGGGCGATACGGCCAGCTGCAGGAGTGGCTGGAAGATTGGGACGATCCCGAGGACAAGCATCGCCACCTCTCCCATTTGTACGGGCTCTATCCCGGCCGTCAGATCACACTTCGGGGGACTCCCGAGCTGGCGGCAGCAGCCAGGCAATCCCTTATCCATAGGGGGGATAAGAACATGGGCTGGTCCCGGGGATGGAAAATCAACCTGTGGGCGCGCTTGGAGGACGGCGAACGCGCCTACCAGCTCCTCAGCAGCCAAATGGATCTGCAGGAAAAGGAAGAAACCCAGCACGATGACGAGGGTTATTGGAAGGGAGGAATTTATCCCAATATGTTCAGCTGCGGCCCTCCGCGGCAGGTGGACGGTGTCTTCAGCGGGTGCTCCGGGATAGCCGAGATGATGCTGCAATCCCATGCCGGAGAGATCCACCTGCTGCCGGCCCTTCCCCGGGCCTGGCCCAGCGGTGAGGTCAGAGGCCTGCGCGCCCGGGGAGGATTCGAGGTGGACATGGTTTGGAAAGACGGCCGGCTTGTCAGTGCAACTCTTCACTCTAAACTGGGGCGTTTTTGCCGGGTGCGGGCTGCGCAAGTCCTCGAGGTAACCTTCCAAAACCGCGTCGTACAGACCGAACACCCGATAGAAATGGTGCCTTACGGAATGAAAAAAGGCTCTGTTAAAGCCACCGTATTGACCGAGTTTGAGACCGAGGCCGGTGGAGTGTATGAAATCTCCGTTGCGAAATAGGACAAGTGCCTTTTCTATATTGGTGCTGAATCTCTTTTTAGTTTCTGCTGGATTACTGGGCTGAATGAAACTGGGCTGAATGAAATAAGTTAGTAAATATAATATGAATTATTAGAGGGAGTATAACATGCGAATAAAACCCGGGATTTGGTTAATAACTCTTTTGATTTTCTTATTTTCTGGGGAGGCTTACGGCCAGAGCAAGTCCTTGAACGGATACACCAGCGAACAAGCCGCCGCCCAATACGAGCTTGAATCCCGATTCGACGGCCTGATTCAGGCGGGCAATTTGAGGGATTGGCTGAAAAGGCTGGCCGCCCGTCCCCAGCATTTGGGATCGCCCTATAGAAAGGATAATGCGGAATTTATTCTCTCACTTTTTCAGAAGTGGGGATTCGATGCGCGCATCGAAACTTTTTATGTGTATTTCCCCACCCCCAAGGTGCGGAAGCTGGAGATGGTCGCCCCCACATCTTTTCATGCCAAACTTACGGCCCCTCCGGTGGAGGGAGATCCCGTGACCGCGATGCAGGAGGAACAGCTCCCCTCTTATAACGCCTACTCGATTGACGGCGATGTTACGGGTGAGCTGGTCTACGCCAATCAGGGGCTGCACCAGGACTATGCCGAGTTGGAACGCCGGGGAATCGATGTGCAGGGAAAAATCGTCATCGTCCGTTATGGAGGCGGTTACCGGGGGATCAAGCCCAAGGTCGCAGCCGAGAAGGGGGCCATCGGCTGCCTGATCTACTCCGACCCGCGCGATTCCGGATACGGCCAGGGGGATGTCTATCCCCGCGGTTCCTTCATGCCCCCTGATGGGGTGCAGAGAGGCTCGGTTCTGGATATCACCCTGTATCCCGGGGATCCCTTGACCCCCTTTGTGGGGGCAACCCTACAGGCGGAAAGGATCGATCCCCGTGACGCCCCCACCCTGAGCAGAATACCCGTTTTCCCTCTATCTTATGCAGACGCCCAACCGCTTCTGGAGGCGATGACCGGACCGGTAGCCCCTCCCGATTGGCGGGGCGCGCTTCCCATCACCTACCATTTGGGCCCGGGGGAGGCCGAGGTTCACCTGAAGTTGGAATTCGACTGGAAGCTGACGCCCGCCTACAACGTCATTGCCAAAATGGAAGGCAGCGAGCGGCCGGATGAATGGATCATTCGGGGGAATCATTCCGACGGCTGGGTGGCCGGTGCCGCCGATCCCTTGAGCGGATTGATCGTTCTGATGGAGGAGGCGCGGGTCATGAGCGAATTGACCCGGAGCGGTTGGCGGCCGAATCGGACCCTGGTTTTCTGTGCCTGGGATGCGGAAGAACCGGGCATCATCGGATCGACCGAGTGGGTGGAAACCCATGCCGCCGAGTTAAAGGAGAAGGCCGCGGTCTATATCAATACAGACAGCAACGGGCGCGGCTTCCTTTGGGGCGCAGGATCACCCTGCTTGGAAGAGTTCTTCAATCAGGTCGCCCGTGATGTGGTCGATCCCCAGACGGGTGTCAGTGTAGCCGAGCGTGCCTGGGCGTCCCGAGCCATGAGGACGGGATCGGCCGAGCGCAGTCCTATCCGCCTGTCCGCCCTGGGATCAGGCTCCGACTTCGCCTCCTTCCTGCAGCATCTGGGTGTCATCTCTTTGAACGTGGGGTACGGAGGGGAAAATCGAGGGGGCATCGGCCATTCCATCTATGATACCTTCCCCTACTATGTCCGATTCGGGGACCCGGCGTTTGAATACGGCGTTGCCTTGGCCAAAACTACAGGCCGTATCGCCCTCCGTTTGGCCAATGCCGATATTCTTCCCTTTGAATTTAAAGATTTCGTTAATCGCCTCTCACAATTTATCAAGGAGATCCGCGAGTTGTGGGAAAGGATGCGTACGGAGACGGAACAGCAGAACCAGCTCATTGCGCAGAAGGTGTTTGCTCTCGCGCAGGATCCGAAGTTGTCTTTTGTTTCCCCCGATCGCCTGAATCCCGTTCCGATACTGGATTTCAGTCCGATCGAGGAGGCCATTTTCCGGATGGAGGAAAGCATCCGGGCTTATGAAGAGGCGAGGATTGCATTTGTCCAGTCGGGAAGCTCGCTGTCTCTCGAGGAAAAACTCCGGCTCGACAGAATCCTGTATAAATCGGAACGGGCCCTAACCCGGGCGGAGGGACTTCCCACCCGTCCGTGGTTCAAACACTTCATCTATGCCCCCGGGTCTTATGCCGGATACGGGGTAAAGACATTCCCGGGATTGAGAGAAGCGATTGAGAAACGCAAATGGACGGAAGCCCGGGCACAGATTCCCATTTTGGCCGAAGTCTTGGAGGAGTTTACCACCCAGGTGAAGCGTGCCCGAGAGCTGCTTGAATCGGCTGTGAAATAAAAAGCGGCCGTTGAAAATACCATTCTTGATTTGAAATAATCATCCAGGGAGGATCGAATGGAAAGAAAGGGCTTCCGTTGTGAGTGCAGTCCATGGGTCATTGCCTTGGTACCGTTTTTTATATTCTTGCATCACCCGCTCCTGGGTTCCACAGAAAAGATGGACAGCGAAATCTTCGGTCAGCTGAAATACCGCTACATCGGCCCGGTGGGGAACCGTGTGAGTGCCGTGTTCGGTATACCCGACAATCCCAGGATCTATTACGCTGGAGGCGCTTCGGGTGGCATATGGAAAACGACCGACGGCGGAGTCCACTGGACCCCCATCTTCGACGATCAGCCGGCCCAATCCATCGGCTCTCTGGCCGTTGCCTCATCCGATCCCAACATCGTCTGGGCCGGCACCGGCGAGGCGCATTTCCGTAGCAATATCTCCATAGGGAACGGGATCTACAAATCCACGGATGGGGGGAAGTCCTGGAAACACATGGGGCTTGAAAAAACGGGCCGGATCGGCAGGATATTGATCGACCCGCGTGATCCCGACACGGTTTTTGCCGCCTCCATGGGACACTGTTACGGCCCCCAGGCGGAGCGGGGGGTCTTTAGGACCCGGGACGGGGGCAGGACCTGGGATAGGGTGCTGTTCGTGGATGAGAACACCGGCTGCGGCGAGATGGCCATGGATCCCAACAACCCGCGCATCCTCTTCGCTACTATGTGGCAATTGGTGGTGCGTACTTGGGGGAGGGAGAGCGGTGGTCCGGGAAGCGGGCTCTACCTGTCCCGGGATGGAGGCGACACCTGGAAATGCCTGGAGGGGAACGGACTCCCTCCTTCACCACTGGGAAAAATCGCCGTCGCCGTGGCTCCCAGTAATTCCAATCGAGTCTATGCCTTGATCGAAACCGGGGACGGTGTCCCCTGGAAGGGGCAGGAAACCAGCAGCGGGGTGCTCTGGAGATCGGACGATGGAGGCGAAAGCTGGTATCTGATCAACTATGACCACGCCCTCAACCAGCGCCCTCATTACTACTCGCGGTGTGTGGTAGCCCCCGATGATTTCAACGAGATCTATTTCTGTGCGGTTCGCCACCTCGTGTCTCTTGACGGAGGCCTTACCAGCGAAAGGATGCCCCGCGTAGGCCGGGGGGATGATTTTCACGACATGTGGATCGATCCCACGGACGGCAACCGGATGATCGTCGCCAGTGACCACCATGTCAACATCTCCATCAACCGCGGGCGGTCTTGGATGGGAGTCGCGCTCCCCATCGCCCAGATGTACCATGTGGCGGTTGACAACCAGATCCCCTATTTCGTATACGGCACCCGCCAGGACGGCCCCTCGGTCCGCGGCCCCAGCAACAGCCTCTCGGTAGGCTGGTCTTTAGGGGACATCCTGCCGGGAATGTGGCATTCGGTGGGAGGCTTCGAGGCCGGATTTGCCGTTCCCGATCCCGTCGACAACAACATCGTCTGGGCGGGTGCCAAGGGAGGCGGAATCGATCGCTATGACCGCCGGACGGGCCACGCCCGGCCGGTTAGAGTCTGGTCGGACGACCGCACCGGTTGGCCGGCCGCGGAGGTGAAATATCGCTTTCAGTGGACCTCGCCTATCTCCATCTCACCCCACGACCATAACCGGGTCTACATCGGAAGCCAGCGTGTACATCAGACAACGGACGGTGGTCACACCTGGACCGTAATAAGCCCCGACCTGAGCACCAACGACAAGAGCAAACAGCAGATTTCGGGCGGCCTCACACCGGATAACGACACGCCCGAATACGGCTGTGTGGTCTTCGCCATCGCGGAATCACCGCTTGAGGAAGGACTGATCTGGGCCGGCACCAACGACGGCCTGGTCCATGTCACCCGGGACGGCGGCGCTCACTGGACCGATGTCACCGCCGACATCACGGATTTGCCGCCCTGGGGAACGGTAAGTAACATCGAGCCCTCCCGGCATGATCCCGCGGTCTGCTATATCACGGTGGATTTCCATCAGGTCAACAACCGCGACCCTTACGTCTATAAGACCCCGGACTACGGAAAAAGCTGGAAAATGATAAGTTCAGGCATTCCTAAGAGCGTTTTCAGTTATGCCCATTGCGTGCGGGAAGATCCGTTGCGGGAAGGGCTGCTCTATCTGGGGACGGAGAATGCCGTATATATCTCCATGGATGACGGGGGGAACTGGATTCCGCTGCAAAACAATCTCCCCCATGCACCGGTCCATGATCTGGTCCTTCAGAGACATTTCAACGACCTGGTCATAGGGACCTATGGGCGCGGATTCTGGATTCTTGATGATATCACCCCTATCCAGCAGCTCACTTCCGAGGTTCTCGATTCCGATGCCCATCTCTTCATTCCTCGGGATGCCTACCGCTTCCTGTCCCGGGAAACGGTCATGGACATGCCGCCTCACGGCCATGCCGGCCATAATCCTCCCTATGGGGCCTCTATCCATTATTATCTGAAAGCCATTCCGGAAGGTGATATCGAGATCGAGATCCTGGATGAAGTGGGACAGACAATAAAAACCCTTCAAGGGACCAAGCACCTCGGCATTAATTGGATCTGGTGGAACCTGAGGAATGAGCCCTCGCATCCCATAAGGCTTAGAACCAGCCCCCTGTTCGCCCCTCACATCAAGGCCGGGCCGGATGGATGGAGATCCTACACCCGAGGGAGGCCGATCTCTTTCCGGATGGCTCCCGGAACCTATGCCGTGAAGCTTACGGTCGATGAGAAGGAATTCAGGCAGGAGCTGAGGGTAAAGAAAGATCCGAATTCGGCCGGAACCGAGGCGGATATTCGAGCTCAAGTCGAGCTGCTGTGGAAGCTCCGGGAAATGAGCGACCTGGTGGCGGGCATGGTCAATCGAATCGAATCCATGAGAAGGCAGATCTATGACCTATATACACTCCTGGGAAAAGATCAGTCCGTGGTTTCGATTTTAACGGCTGCAAAAGGGCTCGATGCCAGGCTCATGTCCCTGGAAGGGAATCTCATCCAGTTGAAGCACACCGGAGGGCAGGATTCGCTGCGTTGGCCGGCCCGATTCTACTCTAAAATAAGCAGCCTGGCCGGGGAGGTGGGGAGGACGGATTTCCCGCCCACGGTGCAGCAGCTTGAAGTGTTCGACATGTATGCGGAGCAACTCTCAGCCTATCAGACAAGGCTTAAGGAATTGCTGGGCGGGGAGGTTCTCTCATTCAACACTCTACTCGAAGAGAGAGGCTTCCCAAAAATCATTGTAGGAAATTAGTAGCCAATCGGTACGCAAAAGACTTCAACTTCTCATAATTCCTCCAAGATGGCGGCTCGGGTATGGCCCTATTCAATCTGGTTTTTTCGATTGCGATGCACTTATCATGGTTTATCAAGATGCGTTTCGGCGTTGACAATCTGTGCCTTACTACATACTTTTATAATTAGCTAGGGGAAAATGGTAAATGCACTGCCTAATTTCTTGTTCTGATTATCTGGATACCAAAGGTGCTGAGGCGATTGCGCTATGCCTCTGGCCATCGATGAGCAAGTACAACGCACTTTTTTATAATCCCCTTTAGCACAATTTGAAGACAGAATATTATTAATAAGAATTGCTTTTATAAAGCTTGGGCAAATATTATATTCCTCTGAAGGCAAGAATGGAAAATAATCACAAACCAAAAGAAGATCCTTTAAATATGAAACCAAAATTGCGTCCAAAGATTTCAAAACTGGAGAGAACGAAAGACGAAAAAAACCATTCCGAGTCATCTCTCCAAGAGTTCGAAAGTCGGCTCAAAGGCATACTGTCATCAATGACGGACCTGGTATTTGCCTTCGATAAGGAGGGAAGGTTTACCTTTTTTCATTCGCCGCGGTTTACTGATCTATACACACCTCCAGAATACTTTATTGGAAAGAAACATGCGGAAGTAATGCCTGATCATATGCATGCAATGTTCGAAGAGGCCTTCAGAAAAAATTTGAATGGAGAAGTCGCTGAGTTTGAATACCATCTTGAGATTAAAGATCAAGTCAGATGGTTTGTGGCCAAACTCTCTCCACTTTTACTGGATCATGGATTTGCAGGTTCGGTCGCCGTTGTCAGGGAGATTACCGAGCGCAAGAAGACCGAGGATGAGCTGAGAAGATATCGGGATCATCTAGAAGAGCTGGTACAAAAGCGTACCGCCGGTCTGAAGGCCGCCCAGAAAAGACTTCAGGCTGAGATTACTGCGCACAAAAAGGAAACTCTTGAGAAGACAAAACTTCTTAAGACTATTGAGACAGCAAAAGAAGCAGTATGCATATATGATGAAAATGGGAGGATCGTTTATTCGAATCGTTCTATGAATGAACTCTTTGGCTACGATAGCGGCGAATTGATTGGGAAATATCCTTCTGTCTTGAACGCTGGGCATGAATCAGAACTTGTCGCACAAGAGATAATGACGATTCTAGAAAGCCAGGGATTCTGGGAGGGTGAAATTGCAAACAAAAAACAGGGATTCTGGGAGGGTGAAATTGCAAACAAAAAAAAGGATAGCACTGAATTTATGAGTCATGCAAGAATAAGTGTCCTGAAAGGTGATAATAACGAAATAATAAGTATCCTATCAACTCAACATGACCACACTGAATGGAATCGAATAAGGAAGGAGATAAAAAGTGTGCAAGAACGATTCCGCGGAATTTACCACTCATCCAAAGATGCCATAGCATTTGCCAGTTTAGATGGGGTGCTGAGGGATGTCAATGAAACCTATTGCAAGCTAACGCAGTTTTCAAAAACAGAATTGTTAGCTGGGAGAAAATATCAGGAACTAACGCCAAAGGAGTACCACGAATACGAATCCAAAATAATAGAGAGAATTCTAAAAACAGGGAAAGCCGAAGAGTATGAGAAAGAATATATCCGGAAAGACGGTTCCCGTGTTCCAATTTTATTAACCGCTTTTGTTGTAAGAGGGGAATTCGGCAGGCCCATAGGTGTAGCGGCCATAATAAAGGATATAACCCAGCGGAAAGAAATCGAGTCAGCCCTGCGTGACAGCGAAGCGAAGTATCGGACACTTGCTGAGAATTCATTGGACGGCATTTATGTTATATCTTCTGCGGCCGGCTTCGAATATGTTAATCCCGCTTTTGAAAAAGTATTGGGATTTAAATCTGAGGAACTGTGTAAGGAGGATTTTGATTTCTTCGATCTTATTCACCCAAGTGACAGGAAATTGATTCGAACGAGAATGGAAGCGCGGGAAAAGAAAAGAAAAATAGAGCCTATTTATGAATTCAGAATCATCACAAAAAAAGGAGAAACAAAATTTGTGGAGGTAAATACCGTCCCCCTGCCCGGGAATAAAAAAAGAATCCTGGGCATATTAAGGGATATAAGTACTCGTAAGGAGGCCGAGGCTGAACTTTTAGACTATCAATCGAAGCTGCAGGAACAAATGTTATTAACGGAACAAAAGAACTTAGCTCTGAAAGAAATCATTGCTCAGATTGAAACAGAAAAGAGAGCAATAAGGGATGATATAGAGGCAAATATCCGCGTAAAGATATACCCCATTTTAGACAAACTGAAAATTTCGAACGCTAATCTAAAGTATATTCAATTACTCCAAAATCACCTGGAAAGATTGGATTCTTCGTTTGGTAATAAAATAACGAAAAAAAAGCTTACGCTAACTCCGAGAGAAATTGAAATTTGCAGTATGATAAAAGGCGGTCTTTCAAGCAAAGAGATTTCCAAACTTTTAAAAGTCAGCCTCAATACAGTGGAAAAACACCGCGAAAATATCCGGAGAAAAACTGGTATATCTAAAAAAAGGATCAACTTAGCGACTTTTCTGAACGAATTTTAAATCCTTCTCCTTTCTCCCGATTTAATACGTATTTTTTATTAGTATTTTATTCGAATTTAATTCGTGTTGCTTTTCTTGCCACGACAACAGATATTCTTAGGGACAGGAATATATATCATATATCAAGCTTCTCCTGAATACAGAAGAATGAAGCAATTGAACCTATTGCACACAAGCTTTATTACCTCCTTACCTAAAATACAGGGGAAGGGGGGAACCTCTATCCCTCTTCCCCCGGATAATTTTGGCGAAGGGGAATTTCATATATAAAGGCTTAAACGTGAGCAAAAATATCTTGAATGAAAAGGAGGAAGAAATGAAAAGACTGTTTATGGTGAGTATTGTTTTACTTTCACTCTTAATTCCTTCCGCCGTATTTTCACAGCAGCTCCACACCGGCACTATTCGCGGCACGGTCACTGACGACACAGGCTCACCGCTTCCGGGCGTCGATGTTACGGTGACAAGTCCAAGTTTGATCGGCTCCTCGACGAGCATTTCCGATGAAAATGGGCTCTACCGCATTCCGGCGTGTCCGCCCGGGACCTACACAATTACCTGCGAACTGCCAGGATTCAACACCATGGTGCGGAAAGACGTTATCGTGCGGGTTGGAATGACTATTAAGGTTGACATCACTATGGAACCGGCCGCCCTTGCAGAAGAGGTCACGGTCGTAGCGCCCTCGCCCATGGTTGATGTCCAGTCGACCAAGATCCAAGCCACGATCACTACGGAGGCCATGAGGAATCTGCCCCTGAATCGGGACCTCTATTCGATCATGCAATTGGCACCCGGTGTGACCGCAAGTGCTAGGGTTGTACACGGCGGGACTGAGATCTCGGGCATGTTTAATATCGACGGCATAAACACGACAGACCCGGATCTCCAAGATCCCGGCACCAGGCTTGAATATGAAGCCATGGAAGAGGTCGAGATCGTGACCGGCGGACTTGGGGCCCAGATCGGCCATACGGCAGGCTCTTTCGTCAACGTTGTGACCAAGTCGGGCGGCAATGATTTCCACGGAACGGCCCAGACATATTACACATCCGAGGGGCTTAATCAGGTTCTCTTCACGGACGAGCAGCTCAAAGCATTCAATATCACGAAGCCGAGCTTCAATCTCTTGGGCATAGAGAACACCGCGACGCTCGGCGGTCCCATCTTCAAGGATAAATTGTGGTTCTTCGCCAGCGGGGGATATAATTACACCAAATACGTGGCCAACTTTGTTGAAACCACGATTCTCGGGAAAACGTACGAGCAATATCAGCCTCTACAAAAAGGTTACAGCGGCTTCCTCAAGCTGACCGGAAGGCTGACTGATGATCTCCGGTTCTTTTTGATGGGCTATTACAGATACAGAAAATATCCCCATGCCAGTAACGGCGCTTTTATTGCAGCGGATTACACAGACGTACGGACATATCCAAATTACACCTTTATGGGGAACCTGTCCTGGATTATCTCGCCAAACACGATGTTAGATATTAAGGGCGGCCATTACATGAACATAATTAACAGCACACATCAGCCAGGCGCGGCAGACAATTTCACCTATTATGACTCGTACACCGGCTACAATTGGGGGGGGCGGCATCGCGAAGAGAAAGTCCTTAGATGGAGTTGGCAGGCGAATACGCTTTTTACGCATTTCGCGGATGATTTCCTTGGTGGCAGCCATGAGATTAGAGCCGGCGCGGAAATATTTTATGGAGTCAGCGATTGGTTTATATGGCGAAACAACCCGATCAGGTGGTACTTCTATAACGGAAGTCCGTGGTATTACCGGGGGCTTTACGGTTTGGATGGGCCCCATCCTATCTACGGCGATGGCCGGATCATTGTTCAGAACCTCGGGGGGGAGGATGGTAAGAACCGAGTCAAATCCGACAATATTTGCTTAACCGCCTTCCTCCAGGATAGCTGGACGATCGCCAATCGTCTAACCCTAAATATAGGCCTCCGTTTGGACCGCTGGAATGGGTGGGTCCCAGGGTATGACAAAGGGGCCGGTACCCCACTCGCCGAGGCGATCGGGGCAGACACGTATCTTCCCTCGCTCGGCTTCAACCCCTTTGGGGCGATGCCGGCGCCGGATACCTGGAAAGACGTCATAGGTTTTACGACGTTCAGTCCGCGTCTGGGCCTTGTGTACGATCTCTTCGGCGATGGAAAAACGGCCTTGAAGCTGTCTTATTCACGCTACAGGCAAGTCATAGTGAATGCGAGTTGGCAGGCCGTCAGTCCCTATCGACAGAAAGGTTACAATTATTATTGGTGGGACCAGAACAACAACGGCGATCTTGACGCTCCTCCTGTAGACAAGTATGTCCCCTACGGAGGGTCTCCCGCAGTTATGTCGGAGGAGTATTTTCGACGCCTCGTTGATCCGGAAATGAGTGGGCCGGTAAACGACGAGATCGTCGTCGCTGTCAGACACCAACTCTTGGCGGATTTAAATGTCGGAGTCCAATACTTCTGGAAGAAAATGTCCAACATGTATAACGGAGTCTTGTATGACCCAGACACGGATCGCTATTGGTACACTTATGAACAGGCTCCAGACTGGTGGATTCCCTTCACCACGACAGTCCCGGCCCACGATGATTTTCCCGAACAGAAGGTCACGATGTATTTCCTATCCAAAGATTCTCCAACCCAGATGTCGAGGCTTGCGCAAGTCCCTGAAGGCAAGAAAAGATATCAAGCGCTCGAATTCACATTCGAAAAGCGGATGTCTCACGGCTGGCAGCTCGGCGGATCGGTTGTAGTTTCCAAAGTGTTGTCCAATATAGGCGATTCCCGCGGAACGAACTGGGGATGGAGTTCAGCCTTTCAGAACGCCAACTGGTGGGTCAACCGCTATGGCCGTTTGGGCTATGATCATCCGCTTATGATCAAGCTCTTCGGCACGGCCAACCTTCCCTTGGGATTTTTGGCCTCGTTCTTCTATACCTACTTTGACGGGACCCCCTGGGAGCGGACCGTCACCGTCGTTCCTCCGCAGGAATGGGCGGATGCGCACAACGCCAGGTACGACGCCTTTGGCATCAATGTGGAAACCTCGGGCACGCGGCGGAACATCGAGACGGCCAATATGGATTTTCGACTCGAGAAAGAGTTCGTCTTGGCCGATTTCGGAAAGCTGGGACTGTTTGCCGATATCTACAACCTGCTGGGGCATTCCTATGTCTATCCCCGCCTTGATCCAGGCGGGACATGGCGGCCGATAGATGAGAACACAAATCAGGGGACATACACACCCTCCGGCACTTATAAGAGGGTTACAGGGACGAGTGGCGTTAGGACCTTCAAGTTCTCTGCTCGGTTCACATTCTGAAAAAGCGGGTGCATCACCTTTAGAATTTTCTTTTATCACGCGGGACCTCCGACGAGGTCCCGCGTGCCGGGGATTTTAATCCTGCAAGTGGTACAATGAGCGGAGCAGACCATTCGCTCAAATGACTTGATTATATTGCTCCAACAGAATATATTTTTCTTAATATGGGGAGATAATTGAGCGACCTTATTCTCCATTCCTTCCCTGTTAGTCTTATCTCGATTTCACTTTGAGGGAGCATGAGAAATGTTGAATAGAAGGATCAAGCTATTTTTCTGTCTGGCCGGTGTCGTAACTATCCTTTCGGTTCATGCCGTGGGGAGCACAGCGCAGGTTCCGGCTGAAGCCGAAGCATGGCTGCGGGCGATCTTCGAGCGGGGAGAGTTCGATGCCAAGTCCTATGAAGCGACCTGGCTCCGGGACGGTTCGGGCTACATGGTTCTGGAGCCAGCACCTGGGGCGAACGGACGGGCGCTGGTAAGTTATGATGCCGCCAGCGGTGAACGCACAGTGCTGGCCTCACCTTCGCAGCTCATTCCTCCGGGCGCGATTGAGCCGCT
>Ga0180438_10007972_pt1 | contig 13612 bp, 12 predicted proteins | sample SS_ome_12_FD_132455 | JGI IMG/M metagenome (GOLD analysis project Ga0180438, IMG submission 132455) | Hypersaline lake sediment archaeal communities from the Salton Sea, California, USA - SS_3_D_2 metaG | ecosystem: Environmental > Aquatic > Non-marine Saline and Alkaline > Hypersaline >... | reverse complement strand
CAGGCATCTGCCGGGCATATAGTTATATAGTTTTATGTTTTCGGCATTTCGGGGGATAGTCGTCTCTGGCGGCTTGCTGCCAAAGCGCCGAAACAACCGTGCGGGTTATGAAATGGCTTCTAGGCCTTCACGACTCCGGCGACGAGCGCGAGCGCCCCCAGAACCATCAGCGTCCATCCCCACCGTTGCGTCACCCGCGAGCGCCGAATGATGAACTCCACATAGTCGCGCGGGGATCGCCATGTCACGACACCGGGCTGATCGTTCTCCAGCGGATCAACCCGCGGCTTCGAAGTCATGCCAGCGATTCGGCCGCAGAGACTGATCGGAAGCCCGACCGGAATAGCCCAAAGCTTCACCTGCATCGTCGCCCGCATATCTACGTACGATTCTACGTAGAGAGGGGCGTCAAACCACACACAGCCCGACGGCACATACACCGATTCATCCTCCACCACCAACTGAAAATCCACCGCCTTCGTTTCTCGCCTCGTCACACGCCAGCCGCCCTCTCCCTCGTCGCGTTCGCGTAAAACATAGCGGTAATAACAACACTCCTGGGGAAAATACGCCGGAATAACCGGCGTATCGCACTCCACCTTGCCCCGCGCCCAAACCGCGTCCCCTGTATGAACCTGAGACAGCGGAAGCTCCGGCGCGCGTTGCAGCCGCCACGACCGCGCATCCCGCCGCTTCGCCTCCCGAAAAGCTAGTTGCCCCGCAATTACGAGTGCCATTCCGGCGGCAGGAAGATACCAAGTAGGAAACGCCTGACGCTCCCGATAGCCGACCAGCCATGTCACAGCATAATATGCAAAAACCCCAGCGACCGCGAGCACGAGAGCGAGCCCAACCCACATCGGCCAAGGCGCCTCCGGCGTCGGACGAGAGCCATACCTCTTCGGCAGCGCCTTCAATCGCGCTCCACAGGCGAAGCAGCACACTTCCGTGCTCAAGCAGGGAGCATGGCAGCGCGGGCATTCCATGTGCTGCAAGACCGATATATTCTCATTCATAAGTCCTACACTCCCTTTCTTTTTCCACGCACACCGGGACAACTCCCATAGGGGATCGGCTCAGACGAAATCCAGAATCGCCGTAGACGCCGACCGGAAGAGTCGGATATCCAGCCATCATCGGCATTCCGGCGAATGGCCGAACGCGACCGTACCGCACTTGCAGACGAAAAACGAATACTCCCAAGAAGTTCATAGTGGATCACGAGTGTTATGCGGGGATCGCTACGGGGTGGCTTTAACGCGGCGAAACCGCGGTGTTGGGTGGGTCGGATCCTCCATAAACTCCGCAGTCGCCGTGGATGCGTCCTATGGGTGTGTATCGGTCTAGACTAGAATACCACGTGCTGCTGTGATTTTCTCATGATGGATTATGCTAAGGCCTGGCAAATAGAAAAAAAAGGCCAGAACGCCCGGAGGACGTCTCTGGCCCGTTCCCCATCCCTTGCCGGTGGGGATTTCTATGGGTAACACGGGACCCGGGCCCCGTGACCTATGAGTTAATTAGCGCGGAAAAACGTGCGTGGAAATCCTCTAGCAACGACATGTGTAATGTTCTGGGAACATACACCGACCTCGACTTCGGCCGGCGGGGCAGGGGGAACGTCGATGAAAATCCGGTAGAGCATCCAAATGCACATCAGTAAGACGACGATGAGGGCAATGAGCCGGCCCGAGCTTGCTTTCCTTCTTTGAGGTGACATCATTGGCATATCTCATCCCTCCAGCGATAGTCGGCGCTGGACTGATCTTCGGTGGAGGAGCCGCCGAGTGCCCCTGAGCGCGGGAAAATCTCTGGGGGTTGGAGGGCCGGGTTCGGAGGAGGGGCCGACCGGCTGATCATCTCGCGCTTGATTTCAGCGCCGTTTTCGTAGGTAATGCGGATCTTTTTCGTTCTGCCGCCGGGGATTGGTTCCTCGATATCTCTGCGGGCGATGACAGTGAGAGGCGGCAACTCGCCGGGTATTTTCAGCTTCGTACCGACGGGAAGTCGCTCGAAGTCGACGTCTGGGTTGGCGTTCTGAAGTCGAGCAGTGGTGATATCATTATCGCGAGCGATCTTCCATGCTGAATCACCGGACTTGACGAGATATTGCCTCTTTGGGACAGCGGCTTCGACAATCTCGGCGACGGCTTTTTCGGCGGATGGATAGAACCTATCCGGAGCTACCTTTCGCACGTCAACTTTGACACGCTCTTTGAAATACACCGTCGCGTTTTCTCCGGGTGGAGCGAACTCCTTCAATAGCATAGAAAGGGTTCTGATGGCTTCTTGCTGGTCTGGGAGCGCGATGAGCACTTCACCGCCTACGAGGATGGCCGCACCTTGCACGACGAGCGTCAACTTCTGATCGAGCAATTTCAATGCCTCGTGTTCAGAGGCGATGGGATTGCGGGCGGCTGAGACTCCGCAGAAAGTAAGTTTCTCGGCAAATTCGACCCTGTCAGGTGGAAATCCAGAGGATTCCTTGATCCGCTCGAGCAGAGCGTTGGCCTGCGGCCGACTGGCGACAACAGTAATCGGCTCGCCGGCGGCGGAGATGAGAACGGCACGTCTACCGCCTGGAATAGCACCAAAGTAAAGCGCGGCGATGGCGGCGAGGATGAGCAGTCCGACGGCGCGTTCGATCCAAAGACGACGACGAAGGATTCGTACGAGTTGTTGTGGGTCTTTTGGTTCCGATTCTTCCATTGCTGCCATACCTACTACAAATATAGACCCGAAATGAGGCGTGGAGTCCCAAAGCAGAAAGGCGCGCTTGGTTTCGAATTGATCTGTGCTGGATTAGGAGGCAATAATCGGTGGCTCAAGTGGATGGGCGCCGGCCCACGCGAGTCCACCAAGTGAGGTCGAGGTCGGGGAAGATAGCATCTTGCCGCTTGCAGTCCTCGAGGAACTGCTCGTCGTCTGCGCTGAGTTCTCCACCGTCGGCGTGTGCCCGCGCCATTTTGACAAGGCGTGAGAAGGCATCGTGATGAAGTCCAGCGCGACGCTCAGCATAATCTCGGGCGCTCCAGGTGGAGATGAGGAAAGGCCAGTCAGACGATTCGAGAAGGAGAAGCTCGCGAGCGGCCTGGATGAGAATCTCGCGGAGCTTTGAGTCCTGAGAATCGACCGCTTTTCGGGCGAGTTGAGCGAACTCATCCTCATCGCGATAGATGTGTTCCCAAATCCAGGTAGTCCACTCGTTGAGCCAGATCCAGTGAAATCCGCCTTGCCCCCAAGAACTCTCGGGAAGGGCGACGGCAGCCTCCGGTGTGTGATCGTCGAGGTATTCGGAACAGGTGACGAGATCGACTGCGGGATTGGAATTGATGCCTTTGAGGACGCGGTAAAGCCAATCGGGGCCCTCGAACCACCAATGACCGAAGAGCTCGGCATCGTAGGGAGCGCAGAGGATACCATGCTTTCCGCTTTCGGCATGGTGGGCGGTGAGGATTTCATGGACGAGGTGGGAAAAGTGGTCGGCGTTCTCCGGGACACGTTCGCCAGCGCGGTGTGGTTCGTAGCGCTCTTTGGAGCCGAGGTCGGAAGAAGCGGATGTCACGCGCCAGTAGCGGTGGCCGCCGGGAAAGTGCTTTTTATGGAAGTCGAGATACCACCCATCGCCTGGATAGCCGTGCTCGCCGCTCCACACTTGGATGCCGGTGCGCTCGTCGCGGCCGAAGACGGCGACAGGTGGTGTGTCTTCGAGGGCCGATGAAACGAGATAAGCTTCGTACGGGGATTTCTCGACATCTACGGGGCCAGGCTTGTAAGAGGCGCGAAATTGCTCCCAGAGCCGCTGGAGGCCGGCGAAGCGTTGGAGATAGACGCCCATAGCCGCCCCTCCAAGGAGAGTGGCAGTGTCGACGATGAAGTATTGAATGCCATTCTCAGAGAGGAACTCCTCGACGCCTTTGCGGAGAGTAGGTTCTTGGACACCGGCGTTTTCGAGGGGGGATGACCAAGCGTATCGGGGGCGGTAGCCGCATTCGGGGAGCCAGAAGCCGCGGGGGGGGCGGCCGAAGAGCCGGGTGTATGAGGCGACAGCCTGCTTCACTTGGCCTTGAATGCTTTCGTCGGTCCCAATCAAGGGCAGATAACCGTGGGTGGCGGCGGAAGTGATGATTTCGATGTGCCCATCGTCCTGGAGGCGGCGGAAGCCACCGATGAGGTCTGCGCCGAAGTCATCCAGGAATGCTGTTTTGATACTGACGAAATGCGTGTGCCACATATCGGCGAGGTCGGCGAAGTCCTTTTGCTTCTGCTGCGTAAATTCGTCGCGATTCTCGACGGCCGAGGCAATACGAAGATCGAGATATTCGCTGAACTGTTGTTCGAAGTCTGGGTCGGCGAGCTGCTCTGCGAGAATCGGGGTGATGCCCATCGTAACCTTCGGCGAAACTCCATCTGCAACTAGTCGGTTGAAGCTTTGGAGAAGCGGGATATAGCTTTCGGCGGCGCATTCGAAGAGCATATCGGATCCGTGCGGCCATGTACCATGAGTGAGGACGTATGGCAGATGCCCATGCAGGACGAAAGTGAAAGCGCCTTTGGCTGAGTTCGAAGAATGGTCTGACACCTCTAGTATCTCCTGTTAGCGAATTCGGGCCTCCCGATTTTGCGGGAGTTGATCGAGCAGATGACAAGCATTCGTGAAAGCGGCCATTGCCCAGGCATGCGGAACGGCCCAGTGAGTTCCCGGAGCGGGTCCCATCATCTCCGGCAGCAACCCAGTGGTGGTGCCGGAGCGCAGGGTGGCCCGCATGGACGCGACGGCGCGGGTGCGATAGCTTGCAACTTGGTCTCGCGTTGATCCGGGCGCGAGGGCGAGGTGGAGAAGCGCTTGCGCGAACCAGAGTGTGGCAACGGCGCTAGGCCCGCCACCGGCATATCCATCTCGTTCGAAACGAAGAAGGGTTTCGGCGCTGTTTTCGGGTTGGGAAAGGCGAGTGGCGATTGCGTGAATGGCTTTAGTGGCGACGTCGCGCTCTTCGGAATCATCGAGAGAGATGACTTGGAAAGGCGTAATCAAACCGAGTGCGGAGAGGTCGACGGTCCGATCCAGCTGTCCAGCGGCGTCGTAGCCACGAGCGAAAGCGTCTCCCTGCCAGAGGTGAGTCAGGATGGCGTTCTTGACAACCGAAGCCAATTCATTCCACTGATCGGCGAGAGCGTCTTGCGCTGAGTTGCGAGCTAAATAGGCCGCTTCTCGGAGAGCAGCTGAGATCGCCGCGTTCGAGTAGGTGAACGTCCCGCGAAAGGTCTCCCAAAGGTCGAAAGCGGTGGAATGGAGATTTCGGTCTGGGGAAATTGAGCACGTGAGGTAGTCTGCTGCACGGTGAGCGGACTCCCATATGTTTTCGAGGAAGGCGATGCGATTTCGTTCATCGAGCGCTCTAGCATGGCGTCCCATAGCGAAGAGGACCGATGCGGTCTGGTCAATCTGGATGGAGTCGGCCGCGGTGCACCACGCGGGGCCGCGCTGGCCGCTGAGCCAATAGCGCTGCTCCCAATAGCCTTCGGGACGCTGGGCGCGCACGGCCCAAGAGAGGAAGTTGGCGAGATATTCAGGATAGCCAGCGGCTTCCATGGCGAGACAGACCTCGATAGCGTCGCGCGGCCAGCAGTAACCATAACCACCGGAGCGTTCGAAGAATGGATCGAACTCAGGCGCGGCGAGAATCGAGCCGGTGTCGGGGTCGGCGAGGAGATCGATAGCCAGAATACAGCGATAGTAGGCATCGGTGAGATCTTCTTCGAGGCGGACTGGTTGGGCCTTCTCGACGTGTTCATCCCAACGAGCCTCTGTCCATTGCATAGCCGCGTCCCAGCCGAGATTGCGGAAGCCGTCGACCCGCGCGGCGGCCGCGAGTTCATTGGAGTCGGCCGCAATAACGAGGTTTTTCGTGGCGATTTCGTCTGGTGAGAGAGAGAGGTTCCATCCAACGGCGAGATCCACATCGCCAATTTCTTCGATCTGCCGATTGAGACGGCCGGATTCGAGCTGTGATTTTGTAGAGTTGCGGCTGTGGGGGCCGGCGCGGCCGCATCCGAATTCATCGAATTCGGTGCCGCCTATGCCGAAACAGATATTGCGCCAATAGGCGATCGCGAGATTCCGTTCGCTGTGGAGGTGAACGGCATTCTTGTGCTCCACTTCGCCGAGCTGGACGTCGAGATATTGGAAGAGCTTCGCCCGGAGTGGTTTCCGGGCGGTGTTGTGGGCGACAAATCGACGTATCAGGACCGGCTCGGAAGGATGCACGAAATCGGTGACAGTGAGAGCGAGACCCGTGGGCATGTGAGTGAGGTGCGTTTCCGCGATGTTCGTCCGGCCCAGGTATGACTGATTCGCGTGCCAGCTCGGATCGAAGGTCCAGACGAGGCGCGCCGGGTGGCCGTCCCGCGCCGGGAAGTAGACAGCAGGCATGCCCTCGTGAAGATTTTGGCAAAAATCGATGTGAGGATAGAAGAAAGACATGAGTTCGCCGCCGCGGCCGAGAGCGACCAGCACGCGGGAGTTGCCCACAACAGAGTTGGGCTGATACACGGGCATCTCAGCGGCTCCGGCGTTTCTCGATAGCCCGCTCGTAGAGCGCCGCGTACTCCTGTGCGGAACGGTCCCAGGAAAAATTCGCCGCCATAGCGTTCTCGACGAGCTTGGCCCAGGCCGCCTTCTTGCCATATGTGAGAATGCCGCGAACAGCGGTGCCAAGGAGCGCCACTGGTCTATATTCATCGAAGACGAAGCCGTTGCCTCGGCCGTTTTGAGGATCGAATTCGTCGATCGTATCGGCCAGGCCGCCGGTGCTGCGGACGACAGGGATGGTGCCATAGCGCAGGCTGATCATTTGCCCAAGGCCGCAGGGCTCGTAGTGAGATGGCATGAGGAACATATCCGAGCCCGCATAGATCTGGTGGGCGAGGGCGTTGTCGAAGGTGAGGGCTAGCCCCATTTTTTCGGGATAACCTTCGGCTAATGCTGAAAGCACATCGTGATAGTATTGCTCGCCAGTGCCGAGAAGGGCGAACTGGACGTCGAGTTTGAGGAGGTGGGGGATAACCTCGGCGAGGATGTCGAGCCCCTTCTGACCGGCCAGGCGCGAGACGAGGCCGAACAGCGGAACGTCGGGCCGTTCGGGGAGTTTAAAGCGCCGTTGCAGGCCGACCTTGCACTTTGCCTTTGGGCGGACGTCGCCGGCGTCGTATGCCGCGTCGATGTGGGCGTCGGTCGCGGGGTTCCATTCGTCATAGTCGAGGCCGTTCAATATGCCGAAGAGATCGTTCTTGCGATGCGTGAGAATGCCTTCGAGCCGCTCGCCGTAGTCTGGAGTTTGAATCTCCTCGGCGTATTTCTTGCTCACCGTATTGAGAACGTCGGCAAAGAGCAGCCCGCCCTTGAGGAAGTTGACGCGGCCGTAGAATTCAAGTCCGTCCATCGTGAACAGAGAGCGATCGAGTCCCACCGCGGACAAAGTCGGTGGATCGAAAACCCCTTGATAGGCGAGATTGTGAATCGTGTGAAGGGTGCCGATATCGGCGATGCCTGGGCGATCGGCATGCGTCGTCTTCAAGTAAACGGGGATGAGAGCGGTCTGCCAGTCATTGCCGTGAATGACATCGGGAGTCCAGTCCCCCGCCTCGATGAAATGTAAAATCGCCCGGCAGAAAAGCGCATAGCGTTCGGCATCATCGGGATGTCCGTAGAGACCGTCTCGGTCGTAATAAGCCGGACAGTCGATGAGATAAGTGGGAACCCCTGAGAGAGCGTCGCTCTGCTCGATCGTGAACTCGACGGCTTTGTCTGCGATCTTCAGCTTGAATGGGCCAGCGATAGGAGCGGAGGCGAGGCTGGAGTCGATAGCGGCATATTTCGGAAGGGCAATGCGGATGTCGTGACCGAGTTTTGCGAGGGCCGGGGGCAGCGCTCCGGCCACGTCGGCGAGCCCGCCGGTCTTGGCGAATGGTACAGCTTCGGATGTGCAAAAAAGAACTCGAAGGGCCATCGTTATCCTCTCATATTGCGATAATCATTCGCGGCCATGAGGAACGCCTCGAAGATCCGTCGCTGTCGAGGCGCACGACGCCACATGCGCTCCGGGTGCCATTGCACGCCGAGAACAAACCCAGTGTCCCACTCAATGGCCTCGGTGATACCATCGTCAGACCAGGCGACGCGGTGTAGGCCGTCGATCAGTTTTCCCATTGCCTGGTGATGCGAGCTGTTCACCTGGATGCGGGATGCCCTCACGATCTGAGCGAGCCGGCTATCTTGCGAAACCCGAACCCAATGTCGGGAGACGGGCTGTCCGTCGGAAGTCTGATGGCGCCTGGCAGAAGGAACTTCGGCTTCGATATCCGAGATCAGCGATCCGCCAAGCGCAACGCCGAGTATCTGAGCGCCGCGACATACGCCGAGGATGGGCATGGCGCGGTCGAGAGCGGCCCGTATGAGAGATAGCTCATACGCGTCGCGGAGAGAATCGACATTGCGGAGTCGTGTGGGCTGGAGGTTGGGGCCGTAATCGCACATGCCGGGGTGGATATCGCCGCCGCCGGAGAGCAAAATACCGTCGAGCCGAGTTGGATCGAAGTTGGTTTCCGGTGCCAGATCAACGACCGTGGCGTGGTGATGCTGGATGGCGTAGCGGCAGGCTGCGGCGGCCCGTCGAGCGGATGGGCTCGCGTTCGGATCTGTCGCGCGCGAAGATACAGTCATTCCAATAGTGGGAACGGCTTGCCGTCCAGGCATCGAAGAAAAACCTGGGCGATTTTAGCAGCCTGCAAGAGCTAGGTCAACGCGAAGATGTGTGGCTCTCTTACAAGCAGCCGCGTTAGTGGTGATTTCGGGAAAAGGGGAAAGACTACTCGCCTTTTTCTAGTTTATGGAGTTGGCGTGCGAGTCGCGCCTTGCGGCGGGCCGCCTGGCGCGGATGAATGATACCCTTGCTTGCAGTCTTATCGAGCTTACGACAGGCGTCGCGCGTAAGTTCCCCTGCCACGACTGGATCACCGGAAGCGATCGCCGTTCGCACTTTGCGCACGAGCGTCTTGCAGGTGGACTTCCAGGACATATTACGCACGCGACGCTTTCGCGAGCGGATGATATCTTTTTTAGACGATCTAATATTGGCCAACGAACGCACCTCCAAATTGACAATAGAAATTATAGCACGAGCTACGGACGGAGACAAGGGGTTGTTGAACTCGGGTCTTTCTGCAGAGTGGCGCGTCGAATAGTGGATGATGGCGAGGTCTCTAGGGAAACCTGGTTACTCGTACAGGGGTGACAGAAGTCAATGTGATTTGTGGGGGGAAGACGAGCGCGTCTCCGGCGGATCGATGCGGGCAGGTCCCTCAACAGGCGGCCGGAATACTAGTCTGTACTTCCCTGGGTGTGAAAGGAGAATGGACGTGTTAGAGAATCCCTTTGCATCGCCTGGGCACTGGTACCGCGCGAATCTTCATGCTCACACGACCATGTCCGACGGCGATCTGTCGCCGGAGCAGTCGGCCGACTTCTACGAACAGGCTGGCTACCAAGTGCTGGCTATCACGGATCATGACTGTGTAACCGAAGTCGAGCAGTCAAAGCGGGAGCTACTACTTCTACCGGGAGTGGAGCTTGGGGGCGGCCGCTCCCGGCAGGGAACGACCTACCACGTGGTCGGATTGGGATTGGATACTCGAAAGCGCAAGGATGTCCCTGCCGGGGCGACGGCGCAGGACCTCGTCGACCTGCTACGCGAGGCGGGAGGGATCACCTTCCTCGCACACCCTTATTGGTCGGGACTGACGCCTGATGACGTGCTCGGCGTTGAGGGATGTTTCGCCCTGGAGGTCTACAATACGGGCTGCGACCTGGAGATACTCCGCGGCTATAGCACAGTCCACTGGGATGACCTCCTGACTCTCGGGCGAGACTACGGCGGCCTGGCGGTGGACGACGGACATGTCGGGGGCGTAGATCATGGTCTAGGGTGGACGATGATCAGGGCGGAGGAACTCTCGGATGAAGCAGTGCGCGACGCGCTGCTGCGGGGTCGGTACTACGCCTCTACTGGACCAGAGATACGGGGCCTGGGGATTGAGGAAGGGCGGATCGAAGTGAAAACATCACCCGTCGTTTCCATCGCCATGGTCTCGACGCCTGAGCGAGGTGACAGAAAGCGGGCAGAAGCCGGGGGCACCATCACGTCGGCCGAGTTTTCTGTGCCAAACGCGCGGTACTGCCGCATCGAGGCCACTGACGCGGCTGGGAAAACCGCATGGTCAAATCCATTCCTACTCGACGTGGCGCAATGTCCGGATGAGACACCAGGTTAGTCCTTCTCCGTCAACTGGTCGTAGAAGCCAACGTAGTCGTCAGGCGTGTCGCTGGCGCGCATGGCAATAGCGGCACGGGGGTGTTGGTTGAGAAGCCCGGTGAGCATGTAGGGAATCTGGTAGCCCCATTCCATTTGACCGTTGAGAGGAAGAAAGTGCTCTTGGATGCACTGGAGGACGGGGCGGATGTGGAACTTGGGGTTCTTCAGAAAGGCAATGAGTAGTTCGAGAGCGCAATTGCCGGCACCTCGTCCCATGCCATTGATCGTTGCGTCGAGACGGTTGGCGCCGAGCATGAGAGCTTCGATGGTGTTGGAGTAGGCGAGCATCTGGTTATTGTGGGCGTGGATGCCGATTTCCTTGTCGGTTCCTTCGACTGCTTTGAGGAACGTCAGGGTGTAGTCTTTGATCTGCTCGGAGTAGAAAGAGCCGAAGCTGTCTACGATATAGATGGTGTTGACTGGTGTTTGGACGAAGAGGTCGAGCGCTTCGGCCAGGTCGCTGTCGTGCACTAGTGAGAGGGCCATAAGATTGAGAGTGGTTTCGTAGCCTTTGTCGTGAGCGTCCTTAATCATGTCGAGAGCGGTGGGCACCTGGTGGATGTAGGTGGCGACGCGGATGCAGTCGATCACGCTCTGGTCCTTGGGCAATATGTCTTCGTGATAGTCTGTTCGCTCGGCGTCGGCCATGACGGAGAGCTTCAGCGACAAGGGATCGTCGCCGACGATCCGGCGAATGGCGTCCTCGTCGCAGTATTTCCAATCGCCGAAGTCGCTAGGGGTGAAGATCTTCTTGGATGCTTTGTATCCCAATTCGACGTAGTCGACGCCGGCGGCAATGCATGTCTCGAGGACGGCCTTGACGAACGCATCGTCGAAATGGTGGTTGTTGATGAGCCCGCCGTCTCGAATCGTGCAGTCGTGCACTTTGATGTCTGGGCGATAGGTGAGCCAGGAGCCTTTTACATTCTTGTCTCGTCGATGTCTCATATCGGTTACCCGCAGTTGGATTATTACGTCGCTAGAAACCTAATGTTGCCATCGCCGTATGGTTCTGTCAATAACCGCAAAACTAATTGAACGGAAGATGCCGTTTAGTGGACCTGTATGAGATGACCAATGAGAGATGGATGTGCAAGGCGTTTGCTCTTTGGCTGCTCGGCCGTACAGGAACAGAGGTTTTCCCCGGACAAATGAATGCTGCCCTTTCCAAACACGGGGCAGCATTGATATGGGTTCCGCGTTGTGTCGAAAAAGGGGGAAGACGTGGTGACCAATGAGCAGCGCACTCCACGGCTTATGGTGATCGGCCTCGACGGGGCCAGCTTCGATGTTATGGGCGAATGGCTGGACGCCGGGCTCTTGCCGAATCTCGGGAGCATCTTCGGTGAGGGTGCGCACGGCGTTTTACGTTCGACAATTCCGCCGGTTACACCAGCGGCCTGGACCACGTTCATGACGGGCAAGAACCCGGGCAAACACGGGATATTCACTTTTGAGGGTCGCAAGCCCGGTCACTACGAGCAGCGCCTAACCTGTGGGGGGATGCGGCGAAGCTGCACTATTTGGGATATCATGAATGAACACGGCCTCTCGGTTGGGGTCGTGAACGTTCCCTATACTTATCCACCGGATCCGGTGAAGGGATACATGATAAGCGGTATGGATGCGCCGGCCTTCGATCGGCGCGTTTTCCATCCGGCGAGCCTCTATGAGGAAGTGCTATCCCAGATCGGACGGTACACTCTGGCACGATTGCCTCGCCGAGGGGAGCGGTATGATGTTGCCGAACTGCGGCAGCAGATCGACAAGATGGGTGGCGCGGCGAAGTTCCTGCTCGAACGTCACCCGGTCGATGTTTTCGCTGTGGTCTTTACACCGACCGACCATGTCTCCCACCACTTCCTCTCGTCGAAGACAGCGTCCCAAGGCGCTGAGGGGATCGAGGATCTGGTTGAGTGGACCTATCGTCGGGTCGATGCACATGTGGGCGAGCTGCTGCGCTTTGCAGGCCCGGAAACGACTGTTATCGTTATGTCGGATCACGGCATGGGAACTATCGAGCGAGGGGTCAACCTGAATCGAGGTTTTGCCGATGGCGGGCTATTGAAGTTCCACGGTGGGTCCGGCGAGCGGGAATCTGTGCGAGGGGATAGTTGCGCCGTGGCTCGCGGTCTACTAACCATGCTTTCTCGGACCGTCCGTCGTCGAATCTCAAGCCAAATGCTAAGGCGATTGGCGCAGTCTCGGCTACCCATCCATAAGGTGCACTGGTGGATGTCGTCCGGCGGAATCAAGTGGGAAGATACAGTTTGCTATACCATGGCGACGCAGGGACTTGTGCGGCTCAATGTGCGAGGCCGCGATCCCAACGGTATAGTGGAGCCAGGTCCATGTTTCGAAGCCACACGGCGTAGCGTTGCGGATTTCCTTCTTGGTCTGCGAGATCCAAAGACTGGCCGACCGCTTATCGAAAAAGTGCATTTCCGTGAGGATATCTATCACGGTCCATGGGTGGACGACGGTCCGGATCTCATTGCAACAGAGTCCGATGATGCTCCATGGGGCATATTGCCTGGCTTGATGGGAGCTAAGGCACCACTTTTGGTGTCGAGGCCGGAGGCGGAGAGACGCGTCGTCGATCTGCCGGAGGGATGGCATCGCCCCAATGGTATATTCATGGCCCGGGGACCTGGGATCGCTCGGAGAGTAACTGGTAGCTGGCATATAGCCGACATCGCTCCGACGGCGCTGCATTTGCTCGGATTGCCAGTGCCGGATGACATGGATGGGGCGATCATGGAGGGCGTTCTGAGCGAGGAAGCGAGACAAAGGAAGATAGCGCGCGACCCTGGCGAGCGCAAGAGCAAGCGAGAGGCGGCATCTTTCTACTCCGAGGACGAAGAGCAGTCCGTCAGGGACCAACTGTCAGGGTTAGGGTATCTCGATTGAGATGGCTCTGGACTGGCGAACCAGGGTGGGCTGTCTCCAGCAACTTCTCGCTTCCTGGCTCGGCACCTGCATTGTCTGTAGCCAGTCTCCTCCCCCCGGTCGCGGAATGATATAGTCTAACGTAGTAATACTAAGAGGGCATACAGAAAACCGGGAGGGAGACATTTTCTCCCTCCCGGTTCCGTGTTTCGATCCCAAATGGCGTTATTTACTCTAGGAGGCCAAATGCCCGTCCAACATACACGGCCATCTGGTCGCGAGTCACAGTCCAAAGTGGTTCATACAGCGTAATGGTTTCTCCCGGATTCTCAGGATCCGGATATGGATAGCCT
>Ga0180438_10007971_pt1 | contig 13614 bp, 9 predicted proteins | sample SS_ome_12_FD_132455 | JGI IMG/M metagenome (GOLD analysis project Ga0180438, IMG submission 132455) | Hypersaline lake sediment archaeal communities from the Salton Sea, California, USA - SS_3_D_2 metaG | ecosystem: Environmental > Aquatic > Non-marine Saline and Alkaline > Hypersaline >... | reverse complement strand
CACGCGCTCGCGCGGCACCCCCGTCGGACTCAAGACCATCGCTGTCACCGTCGGCGAGGAAGACGACACGATCGAGGAAGTCTACGAACCCTATCTCATCCAGGCCGGATATATCGAGAAAACGCCGCGCGGCCGAATCGCAACGGAAAAGGCATTCAAGGAATATGGCGCACGACAGGGGATTGAACAAGGGGGATTGTTCGAGAATAGTGAGTAGTGAATAGTAAATGGTGATTGATGAATGATGAGCGTATCGAACATCCTGGCAAGGGCCATTAGCCGCAGGGCGATAGCGTGAGTTCAGCGATCAGCATTCAGCGATCAGCATTTCTCCTATTGAGCGGGCCATGAATGTTTTGCTCCACATCTGCTGCGCACCATGCACGATCGCGCCGCTCAAGGCGTTGCGCGACGAAGGTCACGCTGTCAGCGGCTTCTTCCATAACCCGAATATCCACCCTTTTCTCGAGTTTCGAAAACGCATCAAGGCGGTCCGCGTTTTCATGGAAACCGACGCCGTCCCCGTCGGAATAGACGAGACCTACGGGTTGGACGACTTCGTTCGCGAGGCCTACGATCCCGTGCGCGCGGCGCGCTGCGAGAAGTGTTATGCCATGCGTCTCCGGCGCACCGCCGAGAGGGCGCGGAGGCGCTTCGACGCCTTTTCCACCACGCTCCTTGTCAGCAAGCATCAGGATCACGAGCGCGTCCGAGCTGTCGGCGAGCGCGTAGCCCAGGAAACGGGCGTTCGGTTCCTCTACCGCGACTGGCGTGAGCTTGCCGAGGAGGGCCAGGCCGAAGCGAAAGGGCGCTCGCTCTATCGGCAGTCCTACTGCGGCTGTTGCTGGAGCGAGTGGGAGCGTTACAGGGACACGACCCGGGAACTCTATCGCGGTCCCGGCGGGCCGCGTGGCGGGAAAGGTGACTGAATTGCGCGTTCCGATCCTCCTTGCCGTTGCCTTAGTTCTGACGGGACCGACGTTGGGCCAGCCTCCCGCCGTCTCCGAGCCGGATATCCGCGTCTTTCTCGCGCACGCTTCCGAGGTCTCGACCGTTTCCTGCGACGGCCCCTGTGCGATCATGCCGCGCGGAGCCGGCATCGAAGGCCGGCTTCTCTTGAAGCTCGATCCGGTCAAGGCGACCTGGAAGGACGGAACGTTTCTCCTCGGCGAAACCGAATACAAATGCAAGGCGATTGACCTCGCTCCCGAAAAGGGCCAGGTTTTGTCGTTGAACGGTAAGACCCTGGCGGGTTCCTTCCGCTTCGTCGCGAACGAGAATCGGCTGGCGGTCATCAACATCGTACCGGTGGAAACGTATCTCCTGGGCGTGCTTCCCCACGAGATGCCCGTGAACTGGCCCGGCGAAGCGTTGAAGGCGCAAGCCGTCGCGGCGCGAACCTATGCCTTGTATTCTCGCCGGGAGCGCGCGCGGGAGCCATGGGACGTCGCCTCGACCGTGGACGACCAGGTGTACCGGGGCGGCAAGGCCCCGGCCGCCATCGAAAAGGCCGTGGCGGCGACGCGCGGACAAGCGCTTCTGCATGATGGAAGACTCTTCCCGGCCTTCTTTCATTCCACCTGCGGCGGCGCGACGATGAAGCCAAGCCTCGCGCTGAATCGCTCCGGCTTCGATTTCATCGGCGCTCGGCCGTGCGCGTTTTGCGCGAACTCGCCTCATTACCGCTGGCGCAAGTGGATGCCTTTGGCGGAAGTCGTCTCAAAGCTCGAAGCGGCGGGGGTTCCGGCGGAAGCCAGACTTCTGGCGGTTTCACTCCGCCCCGGCGGCAAGGAAGGCGGGCTGCTGACCGTCGTGGAGTGGGAAGGGGGACGGGTCGAGCTTCCCGTGGCCGATTTTCGCCGCGCGCTGGGACGCATGGAAATCAAGAGTGGGCGATTCGCCTGTATCGCCATGAACGACGGGTTCTTTTTCTACGGCTCGGGGCTCGGTCACGGCGCCGGAATGTGTCAGTACGGCGCCGCCGAACTCGCGCGCCGCGGCAAGACATACGCCGAGATTCTCCAGTACTACTATCAGGAAACGACGATTTCGAAGGTGTATGAGTGACGGGAATGACTGGCGGAATAGCGAACTCAGCGCAATTCAAGTACAAGCTTATCGCGGAGGACCCGGAAACAGGCGCGAGGGCGGGCGAACTGTACACGCCGCACGGCGTCGTGCCAACGCCCGTTTTCATGCCGTGCGGCACGCAGGCGACCGTCAAGACGCTCACGCCGCGCCAGCTCGAGGAAGCCGGCGTGACGATGCTCCTGGCCAATGCCTATCATCTCGCTTTGCGGCCCGGCGACGATCTCGTCGCGGCGATGGGGGGGCTGCACCGGTTCATGTCGTGGGACCGGCCTATCCTGACCGACAGCGGGGGCTTCCAGGTTTTCTCGCTGAAAAGGCTCCGCCGCGTGACCGAGGGCGGCGTGGTCTTCCGCAGCCACATTGACGGACGCGAGATTTTTCTGACGCCCGAGCGCTGCATGGAGATTCAGAACAACCTCGGCGCCGACGTCATCATGATTCTCGACGAATGCCCTCCGTTCCCCACGGAAAAAGCCGTTGCGGCCGCGGCCATGGAGCGAACGCTCGGATGGGCCGCGCGGTGCCGCAACGCGCACGGGCGAGCCGATCAGGCCCTTTTCGGGATTGTGCAGGGATGCACCTATCCTGACCTGCGCGCCGAATGCGCCGACCGCATGGCCGCCATGGACTTCCCCGGCTATGCCATCGGCGGCCTCAGCGTGGGCGAAGGCCCCGATCTGATGGCCGAAATGCTGGCCTGCACAACGGCCCGACTTCCTCGCGAGAAGCCGCGTTACCTGATGGGGGTGGGTCTGCCGGAGGACATTCTGGCTGCTGTCGAATGCGGCGTGGACATGCTCGATTGCGTCATTCCCACCCGCTGCGGGCGGAACGGACTTGCATTTACCATGCAAGGTCGGGTAAAAATGCGCAATCTGGCGCATCGTGCGGACCTGAATCCGCTGGATTCGGAGTGCGACTGCTATACGTGCATGAACTTCTCCCGGGCGTACTTGCGGCATCTGCTGATCGCCCGAGAAGTGCTTGGTTTGACCTTGATGAGTTTGCACAATGTGCGCTTCATGGTCCGCCTGACGGCGTGTATCCGCGAAGCCATCCTGGCGCGGACTTTTCCCGCGTTGGCGCGGCAGATGCGCACGCGTTTCTCGAACGATAAGGAGCCGTCATGAATCATGTTATGCTGCCCCTGGCCCAGCCGGCCCCCGGGAGCCCCGTGCCCCTGATTCTTTTCATGGTGGGCATCTTCGCGGTTTTCTATTTTCTGATGATTCGCCCGCAGAAACAGAAGGAGAAGCAGCGGCGGGAGACGATCGCGCAACTGAAAAAGGGCGATCGCGTTGTCACCATCGGCGGGATTCACGGAGAGGTCGTTGGCCTCAAGGAAAGAACCATGATCATCAAGGTTGACCCCGACTCCGGCGCGACGCTGAAGATGAACCGGTCGGCGGTTCACCGCGTCGTCGGCGACGAAGACGACGCCACCGACGAGGAATAGGAGAGCCTTCGCACCATGGCCAACGAGAGATTGACCAAAATATACGTAAAGCTGATCGTCATCGCGGCGCTGATTACCGTCAGCGTTCTGATGATCTGGCAGAAGCGTCCGCCCCTGGGCTTGGACCTCAAGGGCGGCACGGAGTTGATATATCGCGTGCGCACGGAGGACCTCTCCAAGAGCGAGCAGGTCAACGTTGTCGAACGAACAATCGCCGTCGTCAGGAAGCGCGTGGACCCCGACGGGTCGCTGGGGCTGTCCATCCGCAAGCACGGTCGCGACCGCTTCTACATCCAACTGCCCACCATGGACCCGCGCGAGGGCCGGCGTATCGAGGACATCATCCGCCGCGCCGGCAAGCTGCGATTCTGCCTGGTCAACCGGAACGAGGAAGACCTCGCACGCGCCGAGGAGGGCGAACCCGTGCCCGGACACACCCCTTTCCTGCCGGCCCAGAAGGACGCGGAAGGCAAAGTCATCCGGTGGCGAAAAGGCACCTATGCCCAGTTGGCCGAATTGCCCGAAGACGCGGGACCGTGGTACCTGATCGAGAACATCGCGCACGTCACCGGCCAATACCTCGTCAACCCCCAGCCCGAGCGCGACCAAATGGGGCAGTGGCAGGTGCAATTCAGCTTTCGGGGGCCGGGCCGCGTGCAGTTCGAGCGTCTGACCGCGGAGAATATCGGCCGCGAACTGGCGATTATTCTCGACGAAAGCCTCTATTCGGCCCCAGTGGTCAGAGACGCAATCTCGCGCATGGGCACAATCAGCGGCCGCTTCACGCAGGCCGAGGTCGAAGATCTCGTCGCCACGTTACGCGCAGGCAGCCTGCCGGCCAATATTGAACTCGAATGGAACAACACCGTCGGCGCGGAACTGGGCGAAGACAGCATTCGCGCGGGACTCAGGGCGTGCGTTATCGCGTTGGCGCTGGTCCTGCTGTTCATGGCGATCTATTACCTCCTCACGGGCCTGATCGCCGACTTCGCGTTGATGCTGAATCTTCTGCTCATCGTGGCGTGCATGTCGGGCATGCAGATGGTGCTCACGCTGCCCGGCTTGGCTGGACTGGTGTTGACCATGGGCATGGCCGTGGACGCGAACGTGCTCATCAATGAGCGCATCCGCGAGGAACGGGAGGGCGGAAAGACGCTTCGGCTCGCCATACGCAGCGGGTACGAGCGTGCGTTCGTCACCATCCTGGACAGCAATCTGACGACGTTGATCACCGGCCTGATTCTCTTCGCCGTCGGCACGGAAGCCGTGGCGGGCTTCGCGCGGACGTTGTGCATCGGCATCGTCATCAGCATGTTTACCGCCATCTGGGTGACGCGCGCGATCGTGGACCTGTTGATCGAGCTCGGCTGGCTAAAAGCGCTTCGCATGCTGCCCGTGCTGGCGCGTCCGCACATTCCCTTCAGCCGGATTCGCCACGCGACGATGGCCGCATCGGCCGTATGCATCGTCGTGGGACTGGCGTTCTTCGCGCAGGGCTACGCGACCGAACGCCTTCTCGACACCGACCTGACCGGCGGCTTTCGCGCCGAGATGCAACTCCGCAAGGGTATTCCCGTGGACGAGTTCCGCGAGCGCGTGAGCAGCATCTTCGAGAAGCCCGACGTGCAGTCGGTTTGGACCGCCGCAGGCAACAACCGCGACGAACTGCCCAGGCGTTTCGCAATCCGCGTTCGCAAACTGACCGACGAGCAGCGCAACGACAAGATGGCCAGGGATATCCGCGAAGTTCTCGGAAGCCGCAACCTGCTTCAATCGCTGGAGGAACCCCAGGGGGTCCTCTGGACGTTCACCGCCACACTTTCCTCCGCGCTTTCCGAGGACGAAATGCGGACGGCGCTGTGGGACGCTCGATACGGCGAAGGGAACATCGAACGGATCGTTCCCACGGACGTGGAGGCCACGGAGTTCGCCGTCAAACTGCGCTCGGCAGCTTTCGAAAACGAGACGCCGGAGCGATGCATCGCGAGGATTCTCAATGCCCTCGACAACGTCATCGTGAGCCAGGAAGTGCGCCTCGTCGAGGTGGGGGACATCGTGCGCCCGGAGAGGTCCATACTGGTCAACGAAGACGAACGCCGAGAAGAACGTCCCTACCTGCCTTTGAAGTTGAGCGCGGCGTGTACGCTTTCCTCCTTGCGCGAGGCGATCGCGCGCGAATACATGAACAACAATCTGCCGCCCGATCTGGACATCACGGGCCATGGGGCCGACAAGAACGCCGTCGTCTGCCGCGAGATCGCCATCCGTGGCAACGAAGACGATCTCAAGAAGATTGCCGAGGCGAAGAAGCGCGAGATTCGTGTCCGCTCCTACTCCACGACAGGTCCGACGGACCTTAACGTCACGCTGAAGGCCGCGACCAGCGAGACGGTCATTCGCGAAGAACTGAACGAGAGCGGTCTGCTGGCCGTGACGACCGACTCCGGCGAGCGGCAAGGCCTTGTGCGTGCCGTCATTCCCTTGGGCGTCTCGGGAAAGACGTTCGAGATCGCGATGGCGCCGCTCTCCGAAGACAAAGTCAAGGAGAAAATCCGCGAGGACTTGCTGGCGGCGTTCGAGGACGAACTTGCCGCGACGTCGTCCGCGGCGTCCGTGGAGCCTGTCGAGGTTCCCGGCGACGTGGCGGACGCCGCGACGTGGGCCGAAGAGGGTTACGAATTCTTCAGCCTGAAGCTTCTCGATGAACCGATCCAGCTCCAGCGTCTCATTGCCGCTCTCTCCGATGCGGGCGCTCCGGACGCGCTTGTCGTGGATGCGCAGCTCAGCCAGGCGATCGCATCGGCGCTGGATAGGACGGAAGAAGAGGATTTCGTGCCCGATTTGAACACCTCGGCGGCACAGAAGGTCAAGGTGGATAAGGTCCTGCTGCGCCTCAAGGGCGAACCGGACGAACTGAACAACCTGCGCGAGAGGATCGTCGCGAGTTTTGAGGACACCGACCCCTTCCGCAGTATCAACACCATCGGCGACCGCGTCTCGAAGGAAATGAAGACCAAGGCCGCCATGGCCATCGTCTTCAGCTGCATCGCGATCGTCTTCTATATTTGGTTCCGCTTCGGCGAGGTGAAGTTCGGCCTGGCCGCCGTCGTGGCACTGGTGCACGACGTACTTCTCACGGCCGGTGCCGTCGGCATCGCCGACGTCCTTTCGGGCACCGCCGTCGGGAACCTGCTCGGCTTCAGCGATATCAAGCTCAACGTCACCATGATCGCGGCTTTCCTTACACTGATCGGCTATTCGATCAACGACACCATTGTCGTGTTCGACCGCATTCGCGAGAACATGGGCGGTGTGCGGCGGCGGGTAGACGCCGAACTCGTTGACCGCGCCGTCAATCAGATTCTTTCGCGTACCTTGCTTACATCCTTCACAACGTTTATGGTATTGATTGTGTTGTACGTCGTCGGCGGGCCGGTCGTTCACGGCTTCGCCTTCGTTATGACGTTCGGTGTGATCGTCGGAACGTACTCCTCGATCTTCATCGCCAGCCCGATACTCATCGGCTGGGAGACGTTCACGGCTTTCGTTCGTAAGTTCGGAAGGATAGTTACCTTTCGGTTCGATTGAAGGCTGACCGGCCTCGCCGGGAAAGGGGGAACCATGCAGCGCGACGTAAAAATCGGAATCGCCATCGGTGTATTGCTGATTCTGTTGATCGGCATTTTCTGGCTTACGAGCCGTGAAACCGCGCCTCAGGCGCCCGCCGAGGAGGAGGACATCTCCGTGGCGCAGTTGCCGCCGTCCGAGTTCCCGGTAGCCCCCGAAGAACACGGCAGCCCGTATCTGTCGGAGTCCCCCGAGGTCGCCGTCGCTCCGCCCCGGGTCGGCCCCGCCGGTCCGTCCGCGCCCGCGGTGAACCCGCAAGCGACGCTTCAAGGTCCCGCCGCGCCGCCGGCCGTTGAACCACCTCGGACCGCGCCGGCGACGACGCTCGAACCCCCGTCTCCGGCTGCCCCGGTCTTTCACACGATTAAGAGCGGAGATACACTGAGTGAAATCTCCCAGAAGTATTACGGCACGACCAGAAAATGGAAGTTGATCCAAGACGCCAACCCAGACAAGATCCCAGACCCGAACCGGCTGAAGATCGGCGTCCGCATCGTCATTCCGAATGCAAGCGAACCCGCTGCCAGTCCGGAAGTCGTGCCTGTAACCATCCCGCGCGATGACGCCGCCCCGGCACCGTCCCGAAAACACACCGTAGTCGCCGGCGAGTCGCTCAGCACCATTGCCGAGAAATACTATGACGACGAAACCAAGTGGCGGAAAATCTACGACGCCAACCGCAACACGATCCAGGATCCGAACCGGCTCAGGCAAGGCATGGAACTCGTCATCCCGTGACGCGAACTGAAGATGCTGATTGACATTCACACGCACTGCACGCGCCGTCGGGCTGACGTCCCGCATCCGACCGGCGGGCGTTACGCCGCCGCGGCGGACCTTCTCCGCGTGATGAACAAGACCGGCGTGGACAAGGCAGTCATCTTGCCGATGCTCCGTTCGTGGTGGGCCGATCCGATCTCCCCCGTCGCCGACGCCCTCGAATCGTGGCACGCCTTCCCGGATCGCTTCATCCCGTTCTGCAATCTATACCCGAACATGGTCATGGGCAGTCCGAAAACCGACTTCCGCCATCTCCTGAACTACTTCAAGGAACGGGGCTGCCGGGGCGTGGGCGAGTACGTCGTCAGGCTGCCCTTCGACGACCCGCGCAACATGAACGTCTTCGCGCAAGTCGAGGAGGCCCGGTTGCCGCTGACCTTCCACATCGCACCCGAGATGCGCGACCCGTTCTACGGCGTCTATGACGACATCGGCCTGCCGCGATTGGAGAGGGTCCTGAAAACCTTCCCGAAGCTCATCCTTCTCGGACATTCGCAGCCGTTCTGGGCCGAAATATCGACCGATGTCACGCCGGAGAATCGCAACCGCCGACCGCCGGGCAAGGTCACGCCGGGCCGCGTCGTCGAGCTCATGCGCAAGTATCCCAACCTGCACGGCGACCTCTCGGCCGGCAGCGGTCATAACGCCATCAGCCGCGATCCGGAATTCGGATACCGTTTCATGGAAGAGTTCCAGGACCGCCTGCACTTCGGCACCGACAACAACTTCGTGCCCTATGACGACCCCGTCGCGCCGTATTTCCGCAAGCTTAAGGAGGAACGGCTGATCTCCGGCCGCGCCTACGAAAAGATCACCTGGAAGAACTCCGTGAAACTGTTCAGGATATGACCGCCATCGTCAGCGATTCGGAATGCCACCGGGAACCGTGCATCAAGCTGTTGACGCATGATGAGCCAAATACGGGTTTTTGCGTTTCGGCAATCCTGCTCGAAAGGACGAGTCGTTGGAGTGTGCCATCTCGCTCCGCAAAACCTATTGGGCTGTTGTCGGCATGTTGACCTTCGTGCTTGCGAGTCAACCCGGTCTTTCGGCCGAGGACGCGCAGTGGTTCCGCGGCCAGTTGCATTGCCATAGCTACTGGTCTGACGGACGCGGGTTCCCGGAACAGACGATCGCCGCCTATAAGGACCGCGGATACCAATTCGTATGCATCACCGATCACAATCGTTTCGCGGGGAATCCGGAAAAATGGCGGGAAGTCGTTGAAGAAGAAGGCGGGTGGCCGCCGAATGTATCTCAAGCCATTTTCAACGCCTATGTTGAGACATACGGACAAGAATGGGTTGAGACCCGGGCCGAGCGAAAGAACAACAAGACAATCACCCATGTCAGGCTGAAGACTCATGAAGAACTCAAGGCCCGGTTCGAAGAGCGGGGGGAATTCCTCCTGTTGCCGGGAGTCGAGATCACCCAGACGGTGAATGGGCTCGGACTCCACACGAATTACATCAACCTTCCCTTAATACTCCCCTGTATCGAGGATACCTGGTTAATCAAGACGATCAAGGGTCCGTCCGTGAGCGACGTCATAGCCCTGAACGCGTCGGAGGCCAAACGGGCCGCTGCTCAATTGGGCGTGCCGCACATCTTCATGCTTAACCATCCGTTTTGGGTCTACTACGATATTGTTCCACAAGATTTGATTGAACGTCCCGAAGTCCGGTTTTTCGAGATCGGCAAGGGCGGCTTCGACTATTTCCACGCGCACCCGAAGGCGCCGGACTATACCGTTGACAAGTTCTGGGACATTGTCAACGCCTTTCGTCGGATTCGAGGCCATCCGTTTCTCTATGGTGTAGGATCGGACGATGCGCATTTTTATGACCCTGAACGCATCAATGTCCACGGAGGCGCGGACGTCGGCTGGGTCATGGTGCGCGCAAACGCCTTGACGGCGGAGGACGTGATCGCGGCCATGCACCGGGGCGATTTTTACTCTTCTACCGGAGTGTATCTTCAGGATGTGGCGTTCGATCCGACGGCCAAGACCCTACGCGTGAAAGTGAAGGCGGAAAAAGGTGTCAATTACAGAATACACTTTATCACAACGAAGAAAGATTTCAATCAAGACGTCGTTGAAGTGGAAAGCCCGGCCGGAGAAGGGCACCCCGCTCGCACCATACCGGTCTATTCCGATGATATTGGCCGGACCGTCAAGACCGTGACCTGGGTGGAAGGGGTGTATCGAATGGATCCGGATGATCTGTACGTTCGCGCTCGCGTGGAATCGGACGTGCCGCGCATAGTGCGCAACCCGTTTCATCCCAAGGTAAAAATGGCATGGACGCAACCTTATTCCTCTTCAGGGCGTCCCTGATGGCAAATATCCGCGCCAGGAGGCGCGCAGCGTCACGCCCGGTAGGGCAAAGGAGTTGGGATGAAAGGGCTCTGGACGATGGCATTTGTCGTGTGTGTCGGCGCTGCGGTATGCGGCGCCGCCGGGGCAGCCGATAAGACCGTCACCATCGTCATGCTCGGCGATTCCACCACGCTGTGCCGGGACAGCGAACCGGGGAAAAAACTGACCGACCGCGTTCAGGCGCACTTGACCCACGACTTCAAACTGAATGTCAACGTCGTGAACGCGGGGGTCGGAAGCGATACGATCAAGGGCGGATTCCGACGGCTGCAAAGAGACGTCTTCAAACATGACCCCGATCTGGTCACCATCTCATTCGGCCTGAACGACACGGGCCTGCTGACGCCGGAGGAATTCGACGAGTTTCTGGTCAAGACGGTAGACGCGATACAGGCCGAATCGAAGGCGAAGGTCCTTCTGGTCACCAGCACGCCGTTCGTCAACTCCAAGCACTTCTGGAATTCCCGGTTCGCCGAGAAAGGGGGGTTGGACGAATACATGGACGCGAATATCTGCGCCAAAATGCGCGTGCTGGCGGAGAAACACAAACTCGCCATTTGCGACCTGCATACGCTTTTTAAGGCGGAATTCAGGACAGACCCCGCGCTCGAGGCCAAGGTCATCCGATCGGACGGCGTACACTTGACCGATGAGGGCAACGCACTGGCCGCGCGTTATCTGGTTCCCGCCATCGCCGCCGAACTCAAGGCCAAGGAAGGGGCCGCGGAGTAGAGCCACCGCGGCGAGTTGGGCGAAGGATGCGAACCCCGGGGACGTCATCCGCGTTCCCATTCCCGCGCTGAGGTTGTCTCCCCCGTTCCGCGAGGCCATGGGTGCAACGGAAGAGGTCACTCCGGTGCCTACTGCCCGTCGTAGAGCGTCCGCGCGATGGCCGGCCATTCCTCATCGGGCGACTCGGCCGGGCCGATCTTCTCGGCGGACACCCTGACGCGCCCCACGGTGATGCCGTTGTCGTAGGTCCAAAGTCCCCATCTTGTGCCGGAAAGCGGGTCGTCGTCGGTGCGCGCGGCCACGAGTTCACTCCGGTCCCGGTCCGAGACGCGCATCTCGATCCGGTCGCCCCGCCGCGTGACCGTGAAATGATACCATTTCCGGTGCAAGCCCGACCGATTGATCAGCGGCGGCAGGCCCTCGGGGGCGGCCCATGGCTGGCGGCGGCGATAGATTCCCGAAACGGTGTTGCTGTATCCGCCGAAGAGGCAGCTGTAGCCGCTGGTCACGTCGCGGCCGTCGCCGCAAACGACGAGGTTCATGTCCCGGGCGTACTCGTACTGTCCTCCGAGCGCGCGTTCCATCTTGTTGCCGATGTAATACTCGATAGTGAAATCGCCGTAGAGCGGGCGGCGGTTCCACAACACGGCCGCGGTGCTGTTATCGTTGTGCCACCCGGAGAAGAACGACCAGCGCGGGTCGCATTCCCACTTGTTGGAGACCTCCCACGTACCGCCGGCGGGGCGCCAATCGGTCGGCGCTTCCTCGAAGGCATAAGTCAGCACGTTATCGGAGTAGACGTCCACGTCGCCGGGCGGAATCTCCGTTCCGATCGAATAGAAGCCGATCTTTCGCCCCTGGGGTTCCTCGGCCAGCCGATGCGCCAACACGGTCTTTTCGCCCAGAAGAACGCCGATCATGTCGCCCGTTCGGCGCAGGCTCAGCGCGCGGGGGCCACCCGGCCACGCGAACTCCGTCTCAGCGACCGGTTCGCCGTTCTCGTGCAGGGCCAGGACGAAGGGGCCTTCGCTGTTTTCTTCCAGGGGCTTCTGCTTCAGCCGGAGCCAAAGGCCCCGCTTCAGGTCCTGGCCCGTGCCGTTGCACGCCAGTCCGGCTTCGGCGCCGGCCGGAAGGGGATCGGAGAGGCGCAAGGCGATGCGCGCGTCGCCGTGGAAGTCGCATCGCCGCCAGTACACCGCCGCGTCCGTCCCGTCCTCGCGTTCGTCGCGACCTTCCTCCCAGTCGCTGAGGGGATCGGCCCACAGAACAATGTCCGACGCCTTTTCGGCGGAGAACGCCTGCTTCTGCTTGGCGAGGGGCTCCGGCGCGGGAAGAAAAGCGTACATCACGTCGGTGAACTGCCCCGAGGGCACATCCTCGGCGTAAAGGCCCACGCGCCCGCGTGTGAAGGCACGGTCCGCGGTGGCGAGAACCGGCCTGCCGTCAATGGAAACTTCGATCTCGTCGTCACGCGTCGCCACGGCGAATTCGTGAGACAAGCCGTCTTCGGCGACGGCCGTGCGTCCGAGAAGCCCGGCCTTTCCGTTTTCGGTTCGCCAGAGTTCCACGACGGGCGCGCTCGCCTTCTTCCAGCGCGCGGTGTAGTAGTTGGCCGAATCCTGGTAGCGGAAGCAGAAGCCCATGGTGCCTTTCGGCCAGGGGCCCAGGCGCGCGCAAATCGCGTAGTCTTCCCATCTTGGGTGACCCCATACGACCCGTGCCGGCTCGGCCGCGGAGACCGTTATCCCGCCGGGCCAGTCTTCAAGCCCGCCCAGGAGCGGTTTCACCTGAATCCACTCGCCGCCGGAGGCGAGCCAGCCGCCGACCCGATACTGATCGAAATCCACCAGCGTCGCGGGTCGGAACTCCGCGCGCACGTCGTCGAACAACGTCTCCTTCCCGCCCGAGGCATAGAGGCCGATCTTGCCAAAGGTCAGCTCCGGATGCCGAACCGTCATCAGGCGATGCTCGTTCACGAAGACCCGCGCCCAGCCGGCACCGACCCACACCCCCAGCTTGTACCACTGATCCGGCGCGTATCCGACGTCGCTCTCGGCCAGGACGGTCTCCGTGTCGCCTTTTCTGCGCACGAACTGCCGAACCGGTGCCTCGCCGTCGCGAGCGGTCCAACGAAACAGGAAGTAATCCTCCGGGCCGCGATAACACACATACAGCCCGACAGCGCCCTCCGGCGCGGGGCGGCACGCGGCGGTCAATTCGATGTCGCTCCAGAACCAGTCGCCCGTCACGGCGGTCGCGTCCGGATCGCCGACGGCGCCATAGTTGAACGCATTCGCCGAAAGCAGGGGGTTTAGCGAGTGCAGCGTCCAGGTTCCTTGAACTTCGGACCATGACGTGGGGTCTTCGGCCGTGCGCATGAAACCGTCGGTGAAGAAGACCTCCGATACCGGCTGGACGCGAAGGTCGTGAACATGCGCGTTCCCGCCGCGCGCGAGCAGGCCGATGCGACGTCCCGGTTCGGGGGGCGCGTCGCCGGTCAAGACGAGCCGGCCGTCGGCGCTGAGCCCCCAGCGCTGCGGACGCCGCT
>Ga0180438_10007970_pt1 | contig 13614 bp, 13 predicted proteins | sample SS_ome_12_FD_132455 | JGI IMG/M metagenome (GOLD analysis project Ga0180438, IMG submission 132455) | Hypersaline lake sediment archaeal communities from the Salton Sea, California, USA - SS_3_D_2 metaG | ecosystem: Environmental > Aquatic > Non-marine Saline and Alkaline > Hypersaline >... | reverse complement strand
GTTGAGCGGACATTTGCATGGATAGGCAGGTACAGAAGAATGAGCAAGGACTATGAATACTTGCCAAAAACAAGTGAAGTGATGATTTATCTTTCCATGACAAAAACGATGTTAAGGCGCTATTTATTATGCTCTTAAATTTTCAAACACCCTCTTAGAATTTGTGATCATGAACGCAGTCAATATTTTTAAATACTGATAAGTGAATGAGCATAAAAGATAGGGCCTATTGCTGAAGAAGATTTCGGATAATTTATTAGGATAGGTTTATAGCATCTGGCCCTAAACAGAATCAAGAATTTGCCCTCCTTGTTAGTAAACAGCCCCAGACTAACTAATGGCAAAGCTGACCCAAAAGCTTTGGGATCTCATTCAGCTCTCTTTCAATATGGAGTTGATTCTCTTTTGAAGGCTCAATCAAAGGCAAGCGCAAAGCACTTGAGCATAAACCACTCAGGTGCGCTGCGTACTTAACACATTGGGGATTGGTCTCTAGCACCAGAGCTCTACAAAGCCCCACCACATTATCAAATACCACCTTAGCTCGATCAAAATGTTTCGCAAGAGCCGCATCCACCATCTCCTTCCAGAGATGAGGGATTACGTTTCCTACAATCGAGATCGACCCCTGAAAGCCGATGGCCATCTGCGCGAAGGCAAGAACATCATCTCCTGAAAGCAGCGGGCACGACGTCAGCTCCATCACTTTAGTTGCAAACTCTAAATCACACGAGGCTTCCTTGATCGCCTCCACATTGGGGATTTCTGCTAGGTTGGCGAGTCCCTCTACCGAGAGCTTGATTCCAGTTCTTCCTGGGTGATGATAAGCAATAAGGGGTAGTCCTACCTCGGCAATTTCAACAAAGTGGCGATAGATTCCCTCTTCAGTCGGGCGACAATAGTAGGGGACAATTACAAGCGCTCCGTCAACGCCTACTCTTTTGGCGCTTTCCGTTAAAAAGATACTTTCTCTTGTTGAGCAAGTGCCCGTATTTGCGACGATGGGGATCCTTCCCTTCACAGCTTCTGCACTGTAGGCAAAAATAGAGAGCTTTTCTTCACTCGTAAGCAGAGCCCCTTCACCTGTACTTCCACAGAGAACAAGTCCCTCTGTACCTTCTTCAATGTGGAAGTCGATCATTTTCTTGAGAGCGGAAAAATCGACCCCTCCATCTTTTTCAAATGGGGTGACGAGCGCAACGATTGATCCAGAAAACACCTCTAACCTCCTTGCAAAAAAATTCGATTCGTTAGATGTCTGAAGTTATAAAGATATTCCAAGGATTAGATTATGGCTAAGGAAAAATCAGCACGTTTAAGTGTTTTAGGACTCGGACTTGGCGGAGGCGTTGCCTGGGGACTAGGAATGCTCATCCCTGGGTGGACTTCCATGTTTGGATGGGGAAACCTGTTTGTTGAAACAATGGCATCGATCTACATAGGATATGAAGGGTCGTTTATCGGAGGGGTGATTGGCGGGATCTGGGGCTTTTTCGACGGACTCTTGTTTGGGATCCTTGTCTCTTTCTTCTATAACAGATTTAAGAAGTAGATATCCAATCATCACCCCATTTTGCTTTGCGCGCTCGCTTGTAGGTTTCTCCTTCCTTGCGGGATAGAGTTGTTTCGATGATTCCCTCTTCTGTGCAAAGGGTGAGGGAAAGGTGCCCTTTTCTCTTTTGAGGGTTATTTAAAATGCGCGCTTTAGTTTTTTGAGCTTCCTCTTTTCCAACCACCACGTAAGAGTATTTCTCTTCTTCCCACCCTAGTGACCCTCCTTTCAGCTTTTTATGTGTAGCGGTGCGCTCAAGGCGCTCGCCAAAGTGGCACCAACCAGTTTTTAGTGGACAAGGTTTGCTATGAGGACAGGGAGCGATCACATTTCCCCCAAGCTCAATGAGAATTTGCCGGGCTTTTAGCATCACCTCGTATCCTCGAGGTGTTCCAGGCTCAATGATCACAATCACCTTGCCAACTTCCCAAGCTTTTTGAAGGATAGAACAGTAGTTCTTAGCATCTACCTCTCCTAGAGAATAGGAAAAAACAAGAAGGTCATGCAAAGAAAAATTAGCTTCCACAAAACTCTCTTCAACCCAAAAGCCCTCGGACAGAAGCTCTTTCCCCTTCCCAATCATGGCCTTGTTTTGTTCGATCAGGGTAGTTGTTGACAACTGAGGAAAAACCTCTTTTGCCGCAAGAGTGGCAGTCCCAGGACCAGCGCCTATGTCTAAAAGGCTCTTCACACTCTTTGGCACCTCTTGAAGCACTCGTAAGACCACCGCCATCGTTGCAGGCATGCGGGCTTCGATATAGGCATCCACCTCTTTTGGCGTGAGATCTTTTTTCCCCTCACCTCGGTATTTTTCTGAAAGAGACTTGTAGGGCTTTTTCACTTTTTAATAGACCAATCGATGGGGCTTTTTCCCCACTTCTCTAAATAAGAATTCGCCTTTGAGAAATGCTGGCACCCAAAGAAGCCATTGTGAGCTGAGAACGGAGAGGGGTGAGGAGCGGTGAGTACGATGTGACGCCGATGACCTTGAAGGCAAGCGCATTTTTCCATCGCCGACCTACCCCAAAGTAAAAACACCATCGGATCTTCTCGCTCTGAAAGTTTTTGGATGACAGCATCGGTGAACTCTTCCCATCCTCTTCCATAATGAGATTTAGGCTCTTTCTTGCGAACAGTGAGGGTTGCATTCAGAAGAAGCACCCCTTGCTTAGCCCAGCACGTTAGACACCCCGTCTCGGGAGGCGGGATTTTCACGTCTTGCTCGAGCTCTTTGAAAATGTTTTTGAGCGAGGGAGGCGGGGTAACACCATCGGGAACACTAAAGCTCATCCCGTGCGCTTGACCTAGACCGTGGTAAGGGTCTTGGCCCATGATCACCACTTTCACATCCTCGTAGGGCGTCATCCGAAAAGCATGAAAAATATACGGCTCTGGTGGATAGACCTCGCCTTTTGCGCCCTCATCCTCGAGAAAGGATTTGAGACTTTGGATATAAGACTTTTCAATCTCGTCTTTGAGGATCTCATGCCAGCTCTTTGCTAGTTTCATAGAGGACATTGTAAACCAGATTCTTCATATCAGACAAGAGAATAGGTTCAAGGTTTCCATTGACACAAAGGTGGTTTTCCCATTAATATTTCTAAACACTTAGGAGAAAAATATGAAAGATTTAAGCGAAAACAACCTCATCCGATTTAAAAACATTTCTCGAAAAAAAGATGCCATCTTTGCCAACTTCAAGGTGATGGGCGTGCGCGCTGGAGTCAACTTCACCGCATCCATTTCTGTGGATATCTCAGCTGCTGAGGTAAACCCCGGAGACGTCCTCGAAAAAATCATCGAAGAATGTGCCCGCATTGGCGTGAAAGAGTTCAAAAACGCTGAGTTCCAGTTCGAAGGGCTTCAAAACATTTAAATCTAATCTATCTGGGTGTAGCGCAGCTTGGTAGCGCGCTTGCATGGGGTGCAAGAGGTCGGAGGTTCGAATCCTCTCATCCAGATTTCTTTAGGTGTATAAAGTATGGAAATACCAACTATTTCACCCTCTCAAAGAGCCCACTCCTCGGGGACAATGGCCCCTGGGTCGCCCCCCAAGACCTCCATTTGCCTACTTGCACTTTTAGTTGATGTAGCTACTAGCTGTAAAACTGTCATCGAATCGGAAACGCTTTTATACTACAAGAAAGGTTTCTCTGCCATTAAGTTCATCATAGATGCTTCTCAATACTCAGCAGATAAGGTCAATGATGTAGCACAAAGTTACAACTTTACTGTCATTAACGGAACCCTTCCAGGAAATTTCTCATTGGCTGAAAATTGCTTGTGTTCTTATCGCCACACAGCAAATCGAGTGCAGTTCATTTATGATTCTTCGGTCGATCTATACCATCAAAATGCTAGCTCCACAGATCTTCGGTATATAATCGATGAAGTTTCAAGTACGTGCAAACAAAGCAACAATTGGTGGATGCTACCGACGATTGTTTTTTCTTCTCTGTGCCTCTTTCTCATTTACGATAAATATCAAGCTAGGAGATTAGCACCCCCAGCAGCTCCTTGTCTTCTAGAGCCACGAAGCACCCCTCTTCTAGCTGTGCCTACAAATTTGTCCTCTGGGGGAGGAGGATAGACTACCCATGTGGAAAACTCTGGTTATAACCTGTTGATAGAAGACTCACACCTTGTCGAAAAGTGAGGTTATCTTCAGTTTATCACCAGTCGGTGAACAAGTTATCAACACAATCTCTTCCTATGAAAAGAGGGCAGTTATCTCCACTTCCACACTCTATGAAGAAGAAGAATACTAAAAAAGAAGAAGTCTTCTTTGAATATTTCCCCAGATTTCCTTAGAATGCATGGCAAGATGAATAAATTTTTAGTCAAAGAAATTTTTTCCTTTAACGAGTGCTTGTTTTCTCAGCTTTTTGAAGAAGCAACTTATGCTTGGGAGCCTTTAAGCTTTTTAGACAATTTCTTTGAGGCGGTTGAGCTAGGAAAAAAGGAGTCGCCCATCCTGGACGGAGTACACCTGGTTCATCCAGAGCTAATCACCATTGGTGCTAACGTTATAATAGAGCCAGGGGCCTTTATTAGGGGTCCCTGTATTCTTGGGGATGGATGCGAAGTCAGACATTGCGCCTATTTGCGTGGCCACGTAGTTGCTGGTAAGCACTGCGTTTTGGGTCACTCGAGCGAGTTCAAAAGGGTGATCCTACTCGATGATGTTTGCGCCGCCCACTTCAACTACGTTGGGGACTCGATCTTGGGCAATGGGGTCAATCTAGGTGCGGGTGTTAAATTAGCAAACCTTCGGTTAGACAATGAAGATGTCCAAGTCTTCGATCGTGGGAAAAAATTCTCCACCAACTTAAAAAAACTCGGTGCCATCATCGGAGATGGCGCAAAAATTGGTTGCAATAGCGTGACCAATCCAGGAACAGTGATCGGGAAAGGGGCCTTTTGCTACCCCAACCTGACCATCGGCGGATACGTTCGGCCAAAAGCAATCATGAAACCAACCCAGAAAGTGGAAAGCCATGTCAACGGAAACGGTATCTAGATCTTCCTTTTTTCTTTTGCGCGACCAAATCGAAAAAGAGATAGCAAAAAGTATTCTCTCCTTTGGAGAAAAAAATAAACTGCGCGATGCATGTGAGTATGCGCTTTTAAGCGGCGGAAAGAGAATTCGGCCCATCATCGTGCTGATGGTAGCTGATGCTCTAGGTCTTGGTCTCGACGTTTCTAAAGCGGCTCTTGCGGTGGAGTTTTTGCACACCGCGTCGCTTATTGCAGACGACCTTCCTTGCATGGACAATGATGATGAGCGTAGAGAAAAGCCGTCGGTCCACAAGGTGTATGGCGAGTCAACGGCTCTGCTTGCAAGCTATTCCCTCATCTTTGCAGGGTATGAGAAGATTCATGAGAATGGAGCTACCATGATGAGAAGCGACCCTCCCTTCTCTGAACTTGCCGAGCATGTATGTTGTGTTGCCTTAGAGCATTCTAGCCGCTTGGCGGGGATCCAAGGGGCCACCACGGGTCAGTTTTTGGATCTTAACCCACCCAATCAGAGCTTTGAGACGATTCGGGAGATTTTGTACAAAAAGACGGTCACCCTGTTTGAGATTGCATTTATCTTTGGCTGGATCTTTGGCGGGGGAATGCTTAGCCGTATCGATCAAGTCAAAAAAGCTGCCTACCATTTTGGCATTGCCTTCCAGATCGCTGATGATATGGGTGATCTTGCTCAAGATGAGAAGAACCAGCGAGAAGTAAACGCTGCGAGAATTTTAGGAAAGAAGCGCTCCCTTGATGTGTTCCACAAAGAGATGGCCTCGTTTGAAAAAGAGCTTTCTTCTCTTGAGCTTCTCACTCCCTCGTTCGAGAAAATGGCCGATCTTTTGAAGAAACAAGCGGCAAGAGTGGGATAATTTTAATCAAGGGGGATGAATAGAACATCTGTTTCACAGTGGCGAGCAGTAGGCGGGATCTCAAAGCGCTCGACTTGCTCAGCTAGGCGGTATTCTATTGCGAGCAGACTGCAGCAATCAGAAACAGAGCGGGAGTAGCGTTTGATTTCTGGACCAAAGGGGATGTGAATCGCAAGTTCTCCTTGCCCATTCCACTTAAACTCGTTGTCGTAAGAGACCTCCCCTTTAAGGGAAACAATATCTGTGATGCGCACCTTAGCGCGCAGTAGTCCACCCCCTACGTTCGTTCCATGGTCGCCTCTAAAATAGTAGCCGCCAAGGGCTGTATGGATTCCAAAGATGCCACAGTTGTAGAGCCAGTATCCAACAGCTCCATCTAAGCCGGAAAGAGCGAGCTCTTGCTTCTTCTCAAAATAGGATCGGTTGCCTTGAAACCGATCAAACTTCTTACGGTAGGTTTTTTTGGTTGAAGTGATTGGAGCATACCCATTCAGGCGCAAGTCCCAGCAAGGCCATAGAAACTCGATCCCGGCACCGAGCTGGTGGAAATTGAAGTGATCGGCTTCTCGCCAGTCCCAGTAGAAATTCAATCCGTAGACAGTGGTTGCGCAGTCGTTGAGATAGCGAAGACCGATTCCCGCATTCGTCGCCCACTTTCCATCGTTCGCTACGTGCCCTCGAAGGTCGAGGATTCCGTACCAGTTGTAGCCTAAGTTCTGGTTAAAGAAAAGATCGACACTAGAATAGGCAAGTGGATAGCCAATCCCGCCAGGTCCCCGGTGGCGCACACTTAGGTAGCCGCTCGCAGGTCCAAGATCACAAACGCATGAGCAACACTCATTGGGACCAACGCCCACACACGTTGTCGTGCACTTTTCTTCTAGGGGCTCCTCTTGGCATGGATCGATCTCTTCTTCGCAACCATCGTCATAGCACGATGCAATGGCTTTTTCGCAAAAGCAAAGGCTTGCAGCTAAGAATAAGGGAATCAGAAAAAACCGTCTCATTCCCTAGTCATAAGAAAAGTGTTAAATTATTGAAAGAAACTTATGCTTCGGCCATCTCTGGTTGAGGATTTGCTCTTTGGAGCTTACCTGACTCTACACACTTTTCGAGGATCTGTTCTTCGATTTGGTCTGCAAGCTCTGGACTATTTCGAAGAGTCTCCCGTGCAGCTTCTCTTCCTTGCCCAAGGCGAGTGTCGCCGATGCTAAACCAGGTTCCCTTCTTATCGATGATCCCAAGCTCAACGCCAAGATCAAGGAGTGAACCAAAGCGGGAAATCCCCTCGTTGAACAAGATGTCAAACTCGGCGATTTTGAAGGGAGGGGCCATCTTGTTTTTGACCACTTTCACTTTGACGCGATTCCCAACGTCGACATTCTCGGGGCCTTTGATTCCTCCAATGCGGCGAATGTCCATGCGGATCGAGGAGTAGAATTTTAGCGCTCGTCCGCCTGTTGTCGTTTCAGGGTTGCCAAACATCACGCCGATCTTCTCACGTATCTGGTTGATGAAGATGGCGCATGTGTTGCTCTTTGAGAGAGTAGCAGTCAGTTTGCGAAGCGCTTGGGACATCATCCGCGCCTGAAGCCCCATGAATGAGTCCCCAATTTCTCCTTCAAGCTCGCTTTTGGGCACAAGCGCAGCAACTGAGTCAACAACAATGATATCGACTGCATTTGAGCGGGCAAGCATCTCTGCAATGTTGAGCGCTTCTTCTCCAGAGTCGGGTTGGGAGATCATCATCTCATCGATGTTGACGCCAATTTTTTTAGCATAGGCTGGATCGAGCGCGTGTTCGGCGTCGATGTAGGCGGCAATCCCTCCTTGCTTTTGAGCGTTGGCCACAATGTGAAGAGCTAGCGTTGATTTTCCGGATGACTCAGGGCCGTAGATCTCGGTGACCCGCGCTCTTGGCACTCCGCCAATTCCCAGAGCGATGTCTAGAGCAATCGAGCCAGTTGGGATCTTTGCAATCTCACGGGTGGATCGGTGTTTGCCAAAGGTCATCACAGCTCCCTGACCAAACTGTTTTTCGATGTGGGAAACAGCCAAAGCCAGTGCTTTTTTCTTTTCTTCATTTGGTGACATAAAGGGCTCCTTGGGTTACCCCTATAGGTTGTCTATTCTTAGTCTTCTCGTCAATAGAATTCACAACAATCAGAGAATCTGATTTGATGAGGGGATGAGCAAGATGATACTGGCTGGTGACATTGGGGGAACAAAGACCCACCTTGCCCTTTTCGAAGAAGGTAAGGAAAGGGACTGGGCTGCGAATGCGAAGTTTCGCAGTAAAGACTATCCTAATTTGAATGAGATCGTCAAAGCATTCTTGGCAGAGAATCCCGGCCATGAGGTGGTACGGGCAGGCTTTGGCATTGCCGGACCGATCGAAGAAAGGCGCAGGTGCCGCGCTACGAATCTCCCCTGGGTGATCGATGCGGATGAGATGGAAAAAGATCTTCAAATTGGATCGGTTTATCTTTTGAACGATCTCGAAGCAAACGGGTATGGGATCAACTGTCTTACTGAGGAGGAGTTTTTCATTCTCAACGAAGGAGAAGAAAAGACGGGAAACAAAGCGCTTATCTCTGCGGGAACGGGTCTTGGCGAGGCAGGTCTTTTTTGGAATGGGAAGCACCATATTCCTTTTGGAAGCGAAGGAGGGCACGCCTCATTTGCTCCAGATAATGAGGAAGAAGTGCAGCTTTTGCAGTTTTTGAAAAGACGCTTTGGTCACGTCTCGTTGGAGAGGATCTTATCGGGACCAGGATTCAAGAATATATACGACTTCCTCATCGTTGAGGGGATTGAAACAGAGAGTGAGAAGGCAAAAGAAGCATTTAAAACAAAGGCGGCTCCTGTCGTGATCACCGAACTGGGTCTAGAAAATAGCTGCAAGGCGTGCGTTGCAACACTCGATCGGTTTGCCAAGATCTACGGTGGCGAAGCGGGAAACTGGGCGCTAAAAATGCTTGCGATGGGGGGAGTATATCTCGGTGGTGGGATTGCTCCGAAAATCAAAGAGGTTCTTAAAGAAAAAGGGTTTATCAAGCGGTTTAAAGAGAAGGGTCGGTTTGCACAGCTGCTTTCTGAAATGCCGGTGAAGGTGATCTTAAACGAAAATACTGCGCTAATAGGAGCGGGTTACTATGTCCGAAAAAACGGCGAATACTGAAGAACATAAGCGGATTGGCGAGGGAAGGGATCAGATTCTGGCTCCTTGGCTCAAGTGGGGTCCGTATGTTTCAGAAAGAAGCTGGGGAACGGTGCGTGAAGACTATAGCGCCGATGGAAATGCGTGGAACTACTTCCCTTATGAGCTAGCTGCATCGAAAGCCTATCGCTGGGGAGAGGATGGGATCGCTGGATGGTGTGATCGCTACCAGGTGATGGCGCTTTTGCCCGCCTTTTGGAATGGGAAGGACTCTCACTTGAAAGAGCGCCTCTATGGAATATCTCTGTTTGACGGAAACCATGGCGAAGATGTGAAGGAGTGTTACTACCATCTTGATGGTCTCCCCTCTCACTCTTACATGAAGTATCTCTACAAATATCCCCAAAAAGAATTTCCCTATAATGAACTGCGTGAAGAGAACCTTAAGCGGGGGACACGCGATGACGAGTACGAGCTGATCGATACCGGGATTTTTGATGAGGGTCGCTACTTTGATATCTTTATCGAGTATGCAAAAAACTCTACTGAAGATTTGTGCATCAAAATCGAGGCGTTTAACCGAGGTCCTGACCCGGCCCCCTTGCATATTCTGCAGCAACTAGTCTTTCGCAACCAGTGGTCATGGGGAGATAAAGAAAAGCCAAAGCCAAAGATTGTGCAAGGAGAAGGGGTGTGTCTGATTGCCGATGAAAATGAGATGGATCCACCCCCTAACCTTCCCATCAGCTACCAACTTGGCAAGCGCTATTTGTATGGACCCGAAGGTGGAGAACTCCTCTTTACTGAAAACGAGACCTCATCGCCCGCAGATACAGGACACTATAAAGACGCCTTCCACAAGAAGATTGTGAAAGGAGAAGATACCACAAACAAAGAAAAGCGTGGGAGTAAAGCCGCTTTACACTATCGGTTTGATGCAGTCCCCCCTGGAGAGTCGGTATCGGTCTGCTTTTTCTTCACCGATCGCCCAAAAGACAATCCCCTCTCAGATATAGAAGAGATCATCGCCAAAAGGAAAGAGGAAACCGACGCATTTTATGAGACGGTCCATCCAGAAGGGGCGAGCGAAGAGGAAAAAAAGATTCAAAGGCAAGCTCTTGCAGGACTTACCTGGAGCAAGCAAATTTATATCTACGATGTGAACCTTTGGCTCAAAGGGGACAATCCTGAAAAGCCTCCACCAGAAAGCAGGTTGAAAGGAAGAAATAACCACTGGAAACACCTCAACTCGCTGCGAATTTTGATCATGCCCGACAAATGGGAGTACCCTTGGTTTGCTGCGTGGGATCATGCGTTCCACTGTTTGTCTTATGCCCTGATCGACATGGAATTTGCGAAAAAGCAGATGTGGCTCCTTTTGTTTGACCAGTTCCAACACCCCAATGGGCAGGTCCCCGCTTGTGAGTGGGACTTTTCTGATCTCAACCCTCCCGTTCAAGCGTGGGCGGTGCTCCGCCTCTTCCGTATGGAAGAAGAGAGGACAGGGAAGGCAGACTATGACTTTTTGGAAAAGTGTTTCCACAAGCTACTGCTCAACTTTACCTGGTGGGTGAACAAAGTGGATAACTCGGGTAACAACGTCTTTGAGGGAGGTTTCCTTGGGCTCGACAACATCACTGTGCTCGATCGTTCGGAGAAGCTGCCCGGAGGAGCGGTACTTCAACAATCCGATGGAACTGGCTGGATGGCTATGTTTGCGCTCAATCTAATGCGGAGCGCTCTGGAGCTGAGCAAAATCAACAAGGTGTACGAAGGGCTTGCCACCAAGTTTTTTCAACACTACGTCTACATTGCTCATGCGATGAAAAAGCGGGGGAATCGGGAATACGAGATGTGGAGCGAAAAAGATGGGTTTTTCTACGATGTGCTCACCAATCCCGATGGCACCTTCACTAAGTTTCGCGTTCGCTCTCTTGTAGGCCTCATTCCTCTCTATGCAGTCGAAATTCTCCACGAAGAGAAAATGGAGAAACATCCCGAGTTTTACCAAAACTTCCAATGGTTTATGAACAATCGGAAAGATTTGGTTGAGCCGTGCATCATCCCCACGATCAAAGATGGGAAAAAGCACTACGTCTGCACTATGATGAACGGCAATCAGCTCGAGAGTGTTTTAGAGTATGTATGGAACCCAGAAGAGTTTCGGGCAAACTATGGGCTTCGAAGCATGTCGAAATTCCATGAGAAGAATCCGTTTGTCTTTCGAGATAAGCAAGTGGGCTATGAGCCCGCTGAGTCGCTCCATACAGTCAAAGGAGGCAACTCGAATTGGCGAGGGCCTATCTGGATGCCGACGAGCTTCTTGCTAGTCGACTCACTTCTGAAACTAACAGAGGCGTACGAAGAAGACATTTATATCAAAGCAGGTGCAGAAGAGCCAGTGGATATCGCTTCGATGGCTCATACTTTTGCTGATCGAGCGATTGCTCTATTCACCAAAAATAAACAAGGCAGCCGCCCCTTCTTGGGGCCAAATTTTCCCTTTACCGACGATCCTCATTGGAAAGATCACATCCTTTTCTATGAGTACTACAATCCCGAGACGGGCAAAGGACTTGGAGCGTCTCACCAGACGGGGTGGAGCGCTCTTGTGGCCAACTTTATCGACGAGTTTCGCTGAGCTCGAAACGCACTCACTGATCAATCCTCCAAGGATGACAAATATAGAAGTCGATCTTTGACATCTTATTCTTTGTCCGAGTCTTTTTGAATCAAACTCATCATCATCCGCCAAATCTCATCCCCTCTAATTGCCCTTCTTGGAGGCTTGATCAAAGACTAATTTTTACTAGACCTAATCCTAAAGAAGTAGTTCTTACGACCATGAGGCTTGAATTGAGCGGTTTTTAAGTCTTAAAATTCAAATTGAATGGTCAGAGTCCATCCTTGTGTCGATAGGCTCCCTGCGCGTTTGCTAAACACGTTTTCACCCGTGTTATTGGGAAGAGCAACTGGATCTGCTCCGATACGCGTTATCCGCCACATCTGGTTTTGATTGAAGAAGAGGTGATGCTCCCATCCAATGGCACCACTGACGCCATATTTGCAGCCGCAGAAAAACGCAGACCATTGCACTCCAAGAGCCATGTCGAGGATTCCCCTCGTTGCCTTGAACCTTTCCTCTGTTTTAAGCACCTTTTGTTTTGTGTAAGGAGTCACCGCAAGTCGGTTGTTTTCATCATGATCGATTTCAAAGCGGCCGTAGATCAGCGATGCTGCCATGTTGCCATAGATTCCAAAGCCGCATCCAAGGTGCCAAAGACTCTGCACACCGGAGCGGATTCCCGTCCCCTTAAAGTCGTTGGTGATGTTGACTTCGTTATTGAAAGGATCTTGATCAGGTTCGATTCGTGGACTCCAGCTTCCCCCGAGCTGCTCTAAATCGATATCTTGATTCACGCTTGCATAGCGCAGGCCAACGTGGGGGCGAATAGAAACGCGACGTCCTTGCCAAAACGCTCGACCTAGCTCAAAGTCAAACATGTTTAGATTGACATTCCAAATGGCATTGATCTCCCGTGCAAAAGTGGTCGATCCATTTGCCGAGTTGAATGCAGACCAGAGGGGGATCAGTGTTTGATTGTTCTCTCTTCCTAAAGAGTTACTGGAAAAGGCTCTATTTTTAAAGCGTGTCCACAGAACCTGAGCATCCCATCCGTCGCACTCAGAGGCGTATCCAATGCCCACTTTGTAGCCAAATTCCCAGTGTTTCGGGTAGGACAAATAATCTGCATTGACCAGATTGTTGAGGGCTTCAATGTCACCAGAACTGGGATTTACGACTTGAACAGCAACATCATTTTTAATGGAATAGTCAAGTCCTTCTTCGCAGCTTGTCCAATAAAAGCCTTCAACGTGAAAGATGAAGTCTCCACGACACGTTTTAGGGCCGACAGGTGGGTTGATCCCAGTATTTTCTGGGCCGTAGCAATAAGTGGTACAGCAATCGATTTGGTTGCACTCAGCAGGCTTAGACGGTTTACACTTTGCCAAATCGTTTTCATTGAAAGGTGTTGTTGCTGCAATTAGCATTGGCAGAGCAAAAGAAGAAGATAACTTCATGGTATCCTTATTGAATGAACCGTTAACTTTTGTCTAACGAATTAAAATTTAATGGGCAATAAAAAAAGGACCCGAGTTTTCTAGGGTCCTTTCTGGGAGATACGTAGTTTCTAAGATTTGATTAGAACTCAAAGGTGAGTCTAAGAGTCCACCCTTGTGTGTCGAGATCGCCTCGACGCTGAGACAATACGTTCTCTCCTGTGTTGTTTGGAAAATTTTCTGAATCAAAGGGGGCTCCAATTCTGTTCACTCTCCAAAGTTGGTTTTGGTTAAAGAACAGGTGGTTCTCCCAGCCAAGTTGAGCAGTAAGCCCGTACTGGCATCCACAAAATAGTGTAGACCACTGAAGTCCAAGACCTAAGTCAAGCATCCCGCGTGAAGCTCGGAAGCTATAGTCTGTTTCCATCACTTTGATTTTAGCGTGATCT
>Ga0180438_10007969_pt1 | contig 13621 bp, 17 predicted proteins | sample SS_ome_12_FD_132455 | JGI IMG/M metagenome (GOLD analysis project Ga0180438, IMG submission 132455) | Hypersaline lake sediment archaeal communities from the Salton Sea, California, USA - SS_3_D_2 metaG | ecosystem: Environmental > Aquatic > Non-marine Saline and Alkaline > Hypersaline >... | reverse complement strand
TCATTTTAGGCATATTCAAATCTAAAAAAATAATATCTATATTATCAGATAATTTTTTCAATCCTTCTGTAGCTGAATTAGCTGATATTACATTATAATTATGTTCATTTAATAATTTAGTTAATACTGATACAGTACATAGATCATCGTCAATTACCAAAATATTTTTATTTTTTTTATTACTCATTCTTATATCTCCTTAATTATTATTTAAGTTTTTCAACTTCATATGCTTTCACTCTAAATTTTACTTTATAGAGTGTTTTTTCACCTCTCAATAGATGATTTTTGGTAACTGTTGCCATAGTATCAATACCGGCTTTATATTTTATACCTTTTTCTTGTACTTGATAATGACCAACTCTTTGTAATTGTAAAATAATTGTAGAATAATAATCTGGGCCATCCCCACCTGAATTAGTATAGCCATGACTTCCTATATTGGCATACATTTGATTTATCATTAACATTCCAATATTTTGGGTAGAAAATCTCTGAACAAATACACGTAAATTCTTTTTGATTACTTTTGCCGCTGTAGCCAATTGAATAGATTCATCGGCTTCAGCTTGAATCTCAGCTTTAGTAGGTGTGCCCCCTATAGAATCCCATACAATAAAAACTTTAGATTCTGAATCTTGAGAATATATGGTTTCTAGCCATGTATTTAATCCAACAAATCCATCTTCAATTGTCTCACCTACTATCTTACCTAATTCCTCTGGATTTCCTCCCATTTTTCTAAATCTTTCAAAATCAAATTTCTTTTCAGTATCTACTAAAATACCTATATATCCTTTTTTTTGTGCCTCTACAAGGGCTAACATTCCTAATGTAGTTTTACCAGAATCAGGTTTTCCAGATATCATTGTAAGTCTACATATTGGATATCCATCTAACCCCAATAAGTCTTGTATGGGTTCTGGAGCAGATATAAAATCAGGAGGCAATAAATCTTCATCGCCTAAGCATACTACATTAGGATTTCTTTTCTTTATCTCAAAAGATTTTCTTACCTGGTCCCTTAATTTTTGCATATCTAATGTCATAATTTTACCTTCAATCCCACCAATTATTAATATTCTTTTTCAATTTTTTAAATAATTCATCCCAATCTTTTTTATATAATTTATCTCCTTTTAATATAATATCCAAAAATTCTTTACTTTCTTTTTTTTCATCTTTTTTTGTTTTTACGTTCTCTCTAACCATTTCATATGCATTAGGATTATCTGTAGATATAAAGATATGTTTTCCCCATTTCTTTGTATGTTCTTCATATTCTTTATCGCAATAATCATTATCCAAAATTCTACCCATTAAGACAATACATTCATCTATTTGATCCGCATATTTATCACAATTTTTAACAATTTGATTATTTCTAATAGTTTTACTCATTGCTTCCATTTTAAATTTCATTAACATAAACAAATATGCCCAATCCCAATCATAATCATAATGAGTCCATACATATTTAGCGTAAATAAATGTTTTTTTAGTTCTATGAATTATACCCCTAAAGAATATTCTTATAGGTTCATATATATTATCATCAAACCATTCAATAATTGTTTTCATTTTATGCACTCCTTGCTAATCCTTTATAATATTGATGTGCTGATAAAAACATATTATAAAGATTTTCAAAATATTTTTCTGCATTCTTAATATCTTGATATACTTTTTCCGATTGCATATATGTGGAATCAAATACAGCTTCTCTATTCTGTGCCGCATCTGTCTTTTGTCCTGAATTCTTTTTGGCTGTAGCTAAATCAACATTTCTAATTAGTTTAAATCCTACTTTTTTCTTTCTAATATCATCAAGAATTACATTAATTCTACCTTGGCCTTTCAAAAATTTTACAGTTTTCAAATCAGCGTCATCAAAACTAATTACATTTTCTGGAAGCTCATCAATTAAATTATTAAATTGAACTGCTAATTCCCTATATTCATTTGCATCTTTAATGTTGTTCAAATCGACAACATGTGTTGTATTTGATTCCATCATATTTTCTCCTACTATTAAAATCTATATTTTTAAAAACAAAAAATAATAATTAACATTTTGCTAACATGGCTTTCATTGCATCAATTTCAGATTGAGGAACTCCTCCATTTGAATCTAACTCTACATTAGAAGTATTATTTGAAACAACCGGTGTAGTAGATAATTGATTTGATGGTACAGCTGGAGTAACAGTTGGGGTATTAACTTGTTGTTGAACTGTAGGAGGTGTAATAGCAGGTGTAGGTGTAACGGTGACAGGTGTAGGTGTAACTATATTAGGTGCTGCACTTTTAGTAACAAATTCTTTTTTCTTTTGTTCTAACTTTTCAGCATTAACATCCTCACCTTGAATAACTCTTGCTAATTCATCTGGAGTATTTTGAATATATACTTCATCCAATTTCCTTAATTTTAAATTTTGTATTGTTTCAGGTTTTAATGGAAAACTAACACCTCCATTTTCTGCATTAATTTCAACTCTAGCAGTGCACCAAGGTTTTACTTTAGTTCTTTTAAGTCTTAACAGACCTCCAGTATTATAATCTGTTAAATTTATATTAGCATGTTCCATTTGGTCCTGAATTTCACCTATAATTGCATCATGCTGACTAGGTTTAGCTACTAAAATTGATTCTTTTCCATTTGGATCTAAAATATTATATAAATATTGCTTTACTCTTCTAATAGATTGTATTTGATCATTATATACTTTTGACTGGGCAAAACCTTCCTGAGTTTTAGTAGCAATTAATTTATCTGACTCAGATTTTAATGCCCTAACCCTATCACAAATAGGGCAAGTCCCAAATTTATCTAAACTACAAACATAAACTCTATTCTTTCCATCTTTACCGACAAACCCAAAATGTACAGCAACTTTATAATATGGCCTTCCACCAGAACCATCAAAGGGAGGTAGAACACGTATTAAAACATTTTTATCATATGGCAAAGTAAAAAAATTACTTTCAAATTGATTTCTTTGATTTGCTTCTGCTACAGTATCTTCAGATATTTTATTAAAATTTATTTTTTCCATTTTTTCCTCCTTATTTGTTTTTAAAATGATACACTTAGGCCACCAAAAAATCCATAATTGCCCGTTGACGGACTATAGGATATACCTGGACCTATATACGTATTTGGTAAAACTTTTTTAAATGGACGCCACATTACAGGCTTAACATGAATGTCTACATCTTTTAATTTATGGGTCATTCCAACTCCAAATTCAAGAAATCTGAAGTCTAAATCTCTTTTTGATACACCATACCCTGAAACAGAAAAATTAAGATTTGGTTTTATTTTAAATTTACCGCCATAAACTCCTGCATTTACACCCATTCCAAATCTGGGTGCCCATAAGAAAAATCTCTTTCTCATATTAAGTGCTAATTGTGTGGGATCTATTAAAGCTTCCCCTCCTTTAATATTTAATGGATATCTAATATCTTTCCAATGTTTAAGATTATTATCACTCCTATTTGCTAATCCATTCTGTAAAGCCACATAATATGCTTGACTATATATTTTTGTCTTGCCTGTTTTTTCATCTATGGTTTGCAATTGTTCCACTTCTATATCAAATTTATACGTCCCTGATCTTACAGTCCCATCTTCTGATATCATCACCCACCCCAACGGTGGACTATCAGGGCCAGATATCCTTACCTCATTAAAATGATATTCTTTTCCGTATTCACCACTTGGTATGTATTGCAGTTCACTTCCTTGTAATTTTCTATTTCTACTCTTATGTGTAAAAACCGCTTCTGTCAAAGATTTAATTCTATCATCTTTTTCTTTAATTAATTCTTCAAATTTATTTTTTTGTTCTATAATCAATTTATTTTGTTCTACATAAGTTGTTTGTAGTTGAGCCAATGATTCGGTCAATTGTTTATATGTTTCTGTATGACCAATAAGTTCACCATACAATCTTTTATTTTCATTGCTATTCTGCCACCAATTATAAGCGAATATACATACCAAAATTATAAAACATCCTATTACGACATCTTTAAAATTGGCTATTAATGTATTTAAAATTTTATTTTTTTCTTTTTCCATATATTTTTATAAAAAACCTATTTTATCTTTAGGTCCTTTAGATTCTTCAATAATTTCAGTATTTTTATTTTTCATTTCTCTATATATATCAACAACTTTCATTACACCTCTAATTCCTAATATTGCAGCTATAATTACTCCAAATGTTGTAATTATAGAATTAATCAATGTAGTGTAATTATCAGATGTTATTTGTTTAATCATTAATAATTCAGTAAAATATTTAATAGTATAAAATGCTAATACAGACACACCTACAGCTATCAATATTTTAGCTGATACAAATAAAGAAAAAAGTTTTGAAAAAAATCTTTGCCAATATTCTTTAGTAAAAATCATGATTTAATCTTCCTATCCTCTTTAATCTTTTTCATTAATCCTTTGAGTTCACCCTCTAATCCGTCCAAATCGCCATATACACTATTAACTGTATAAAAAGATAATGGAATAAGTTTTTTATATTCTTGTTCTGAGATATGTGAATCTTTATTCTTTTTTTCAGCCTTATCATTTTTAATATACACTAAATAAAAATTTTTATCAAATTTTTTCTTTGTCATTTCAAATTCATTCGCGAATCGCAAATCGCAAATAAAAGTGGTTCCCTCATTTGCCACTTTACTCAACGCCATATCAACATGCCATGTAGGACAAATTGTTCTTATAATTTCTGTACTTACATATCTCATAACATCTCTATATGTGTGTTCACCCATTACAAATTTTTTATTTTCCCATTGACTAACTGGTATGGAATATGGATTTAAAGCTCTAAGGTCTTTTTTGATTTTACAATATTCATTTGCAACAACGTGGACAATTTTTCTTACATTTCTATGATTCAATATTAAATTAGATTTCAATACTTCATCTTTACCTTTGGGGTCATCAATTTGATAATCTGTAAATCCAATAATATTTTTCATTATTAAATCTTTAAATGGTCTAGCAAATGATACTTTTTTTCTTGCTTTAAATTTCTTAATAGCTATATCTGCTACTGTATCTTTTCCTGCGCCTTTACTACCAATAAACCCAATAACTACTTGTTGTGCTTTTCTCATAAATCCTCCATTTGATGTAATCTTTTTATACGATTATTCCTAAATATTTTCAAATATTCTTTTATTTCCTCATTAGTACATTTTTTATAATATGTTAATTTCATTGCTATTAAAATTTCATAATAATGTTCAAATATTATATCTGGAAATAATTCTTCTCCCATTTCTAATAATTCATCATATAAATCACTAAGTTCATTTCTCAATTTATTAACTATAGCGGCCTTACTATCTCTTTCTTTTTCTATTTTTATAAATCTTTCAATGTATTTTTTCATATATTTTATCCATCATCGGTGTCATCATCATCTAATGGGGGTGGAATAATAAATGTAGGGTCTGGTATAGGATTAGGAATTATATTAGGTGCGGGGTTAAGTGTAGGATTAGGAGTGGGATTAGGATTAGGAGTAGAAATGGGATTGGGATTGGGTTTAGGTGTAGGATTAGGTTTATTAGCATTAATATTAAGATTATTCCAAGATTTTGTTATTTCTTTAAGTCGCCTTAATGTTTCCTCCCCTTTATAATCTCTTTTCTTATCACAATCACAATAAAATGAAGTGAATAATAATTTCATTTCCTGGCCACAATGTGGACAAATTGGTTTACCCATTTTACTCATATCTTACTTTCATTTAATATTAATTAACACAATAAATATAAGAAATATAATAACAAATGAAAAAACAGAAATTACAGGAAACAATACCCAAAACCAAGACCAATTGATATACCCTGTAAGTTTTAATCCAATAAATAATACAGTTAGTAGTCCAAAAAATCCTATTCCACCATTAGATGAATGATTTATATTACTCATTTTCTCTCCTATATTTTAATTATTTTAATATTATTCAATGATACCCCAAACTTACTTAAATATCCATCAATTTCTACGACTTCATCTTCTGCTATTAGATGTTTAAATTCATCTAATTTATCTGACCAACAGTAAACACTTAAACTACAGTCGCCATTAGCTAATTCAAATCGTTTAAATGGTTTTCCCGTTTTAGTTATACTATTATAAGTTTTTAGAATCTGTCCACCTATTTTAACGCATTTTTTATAATATGTCAATAATACTTTAAAGTCCCCTATAGTATTTTTAGAAAATAAATTTGAAAAATCTTTAACCCAATCCGTATTATAAAAATCAAATGCTCCACTTTTTAATCTTTCCATTGTCACCTTATCATCAATTGTCATTAATTCTTTTGGTAATTTTTGATTTCTTAAGTGATAGTAATATTTAATTAATTCTGAAAATGGTTTGTTTGGTTCAATATTTCTAAAAACATTAGATACTATTAAATTTAAAACTACGTTTTTCTTTACTATCCTTCTATCAATTCTATCATAAAAATCTTTAAAATTCAAATATGGTTGGCACTTTATAATAGATTTTACAGCATTGGGGCCTACTTGATTTACATCCTTTAAAGGCATTATTAATTTATTATTTGCTATGAATTCAAAATCTGCCTTACTTATATTGATTTCAGGATATTCAACTTTATCTTTTAAATGTTTTAAAAATTGTTTAGTATCTTCTTTATCTGAATTCTTTAATACTGAGGCCCACCATTCCAATGGATGATATGTCTTTAAATATTGGCATATATACCCAATATAAGCATAACAACAGCTATGTGCCCTATTAAATGAATATTTAGCAAATTTTTCTATTTCATTCCATATTTTCTGTGATTGCTCTAGTTCCAATTTAGGTTCAATTTGTGTAGTTGAATGTTCAATAAATATCTTTTTAGCTTGACTCATTTCTTTTAACTTTTTCTTAGATATAATTTTTCTCATTTGATTTGCTTCAACCATACTCATACCCGCTAATGACCTAAATATTTCCATTACCTGTTCCTGATAGCACATAACACCATAAGTTTCTTTTAATATAGATTCTAATAATGGATGAGCATATGACACATATTCTTTTCCTATTTTTCTATTAATGTATTTTGTATGCAAACCCGAACCCATAGGTCCAGGTCTACCTAATGCAGTAGCGGCAGCTAAATCCTCAAATCTATCGACTTTCATATCTTTTAATAAGGGCTTTACAACCACAGTATTAAATTGAAAAATAGATTCTGTATCGCCCTTTCTAAATTTATCTAATATTTTTGGGTCATTTGGTTCTATATTATAGATATCTATATCTATATTTTTTCTTTCTTTGATATATTTTAAACATCCCTTTATGTCTTTTAATGTATTTAAAGATAAAATATCAAACTTAATTAAACCAGACTTTTCAACATAATTTCCATCATATGCAGTAATTCTATGTTCCCCATTTTTACCAGCTTTATTCATTACTGTGGGTATAACTTCATCTATGGGATTTGGGGATATTACCATCGCACATGGATGAACTTTAAGTAATTTAGCCTTACCAATCATTTTTATAACTACTTCATAAATATCTTTGTTTTCACAAAAATATCTCTGTAATTCATTATTTCCAGGATACTCTTCATCATTTGGATCACCAAATAAATATTTTGTAACCCAATCCACTTCCTCAGCCCCCTGTGGGCTTGTATCTAATTCTTTTGTTATGTCATTAATATCTTTAAAATTATAATTATCTTTTCTTAAAATTCTATATGCGTCTTTAATAGCAGTTTTCATTTTAATTGTCTGGTATATTCCCATTTCCATGGCTCTATCATTTCCATATTTATCTTTAAGGTAATTTTTAACTGTTTCAGCATTATCAAAATCCAAGTCAATGTCTGGGAAATCTGCACGTGAAATATCAAGAAATCTTTCAAAAGGGAGATTCCATTTAATTGGGTCCATATAAGTTATCCCTAAAGCATAAGATACTAGACTTCCGCCAGCACTACCTCGACCTGGACCTATCATAACTTCATTTTTATTACACCACCTTACTATATCTTCAATGATAAGAAAATAATCAATAAAGTTTTTCTTAGATAATATTGACAATTCAAAAGATAGCCTCTGAGAATAAATGGTATTATCTAAATCTATTTTATTATTATTTTTTATAATTTTAATTAATAATTCCAATGAGTTAGAGCAATCATTTCCTAATTCATGAGATTTAACATCAAACGTAGGTGCATTAATTGGTATCTTATCTAAATTATAATCTTCTATTTGGTCAACTAACTGTAGACCATTTTTAATAGACTCTTCAAATTTATCAATTACAATTTTATACTGGCCATCTATAAATTGATTATTCAATTCATTCTTAGATTTTAGATAATGTGTATCTGTATGAAAATGCCATCCCTTCTTGCCTATTAATGAATTTAATATAAATATATCTTGTATTTTTTTATCTTCTTTATTTGCATAATAAACATCTGATGTTACAAGAAATTTACCGCCAAATTGTTTTTGTTTATTAACTGCAATTTCATTCCATTCACAAAATGGATTATAATCCAATTCAACAAACCCTACTTTATCATTCCATTCATATTTTAAATTAGTTGGATTCAACTCTATATAACATTCAAAATTATTAAATATATGATATAAAAAGTTATCACATGATAAGGCCATCGTTTTTGATGGAATAATTGCAATTAAGTCTTGATTATTATGCAATATATCTCCCAATAATGAAATTGGCTTATATTTAAATATTTCCCACGCCAATGATGATATCTTTAATAAATTTAAATATCCTTTATAATTTTTAGCTATAAATGAGATTTCTTCATTAATAATCTTTTTTTTGCCTTTATCATCTACATATGTTTCACAATCCTCAGTAACATTAAATGTTAGACCTAATATAGGCTTAATACCTCTTTTTTTGCATTCTTCATAACAATGAAATAATCCTGAAGCAGATACTAAATCAGAGAATCCCAATGCAGTCATACCCAATTCTTTGGCTTTATTTATGTATTCTTTGGGTGAACCAACGCCCAATAAAAATGAATACATGGTATGAATTTTATGTTCGAATCTGTTCATTTATTATCTTTCTAAGATACCTATTTATTAAAATCACATTCCATTTCCATTTCATAAGATGAAGAAGAATGCGCAATAATACATCTTACTCCATTAATATTTTTATCTTCAATTAATATTTCCGCTGTATCAACGGTCTCTGTACAGCTACTAAACGCAAATAACAATAAAATTAATATTATTTTTTTCATTTATTTTTCCTTTCCCAATCTAATCTCATAGCAAAATAATTAATTAAATCAATTAAATCATCTTCTTTTAATTTTTTATTATGTTTTCTCTTAGTAATAAATCTACCATATTTTAAATCGCATATGGCCTCAATTCCTCTTGCCATACCTTCCCAACTATCTTTATTAGATAAAGAAAAAATTTTAAAATTCTCATCATATGCACCATGTTGTTCTTCACGTTCCAATGCTATTTTCTTACATTCATCTAATATATCCCAATATCCTTTTTTAGACATAATAATCCTTTATAATTCTAAATAATTAAAATCTTTACTTCTACTATAAAAATCATATATTGTTTCCGGTGAATAATCTCCGGCATCTGTATTAGAAGGAAAATTAATTATAGATATATCGTAATAAATATTTAATTTCTTTGCTAACTGATCTATAGCCTTAATCTCTTCTGGGTCCAATGCAATAACCACGTGTTTCAAATTAGGCATTTTTCTAATTAATTCAAATTGTCTATCTGATAATGTCTTACCGAATAAGGCCACGCCATTAATCATAAAACATTTAATAGCATCAATTGGGCCCTCTGTAATAGTTATTGTATCACAATCTTTGACTCTATCATAATTATATAGCATTAAACTTTTTTTAAAACCCTTACTAGTTAATGATTTGGGGTAGTTAGTTTCTTTTTTCCATCTATCTGTGATATCTCGGCCTTGCCATCCCACGTATTCATCAAACATTTTAACAGGAAATATAATTCTATTCATTGTAGGATTAAATCTTATATCATACATTTTAGCTAACTCTAAGGATACCCCCCTTTTTAAGCAATACCTATATCCATTTTTATTTGAATCCGTAATATTATCAAATGAATAAAAATTATATGGTAATTTAATAATCTGTAATACATCGGGAATTTCTACTTTTATATCTTTTATTATATCATCTTCTAATTCATTTTTTAACTCAAATTTTGATGACAGGTATGGTAATTTACCTTTAATTTCATTTTTTGCATCTTCATATGTAATATTTTTAATCTCTGCAACTAAATGCGCTATATTTTGACCTATTCCGGCTTCACACTTAAAACAAAAAAATATTTTCTTTTCTTTACTTATATATAATTTCCATTTATCTTTACCACAAAATGGGCATATTCTAAGTATATATTGGGTATCAGAGTCTTTGAATTCTATATCATTCTTAGATAAAAAATTTTCAATGTCAAATGATTTAAATTTATTTATTGTCTTGCCATTCATATAATACAACTGTCTTTTCTTTTGTTTTTTTATATTTATGGATTAACTTTCCATATTTTACTTTTTTAGGTATATCAATATCTACTATAGGAATACTTGTATGTTTTAATTTTTTCATAACCCATGGCGGGTATAGGCCCATATCTCTTTTCATGTCAAAATCATTTATATTTATTTCAACTTTTATCATTATTTATTGCCTCTATTCTCTTTTTGGCTATTTCAATATATTCTTTTTCTCTTTCAATGCCTATAAACTTTCTACCTGTTTTTTTACATGCAATGCCCGTAGTTCCACTTCCCATAAATGGATCTAATACTATGCCTTTAGTTGGTGTTTCAGTTAATGTACAAAGATATTCCATTAATTTTAATGGTTTGACTGTGGGATGGTTATTTTTAACTGGTCCTGGATCTCCGCCATCTCTACGTGTTATGTGTTGGCCGCTTGTATTAGACCTTTGACCGCCCTGTACATCTGGTAAACTTTCACATCCCATATTACGTTCACTTTTTGAGGCTTTAGCACAATAAAAGAATCTGGACGCACCACCTGAGTTTGATTTAAATTCATTTATATTAGCTTTATTATATTTACCAAAAATTTTATTCTGCTTGATAGTTTTAATAGGTTTCAAATGCCCACTTTTCAATTCACCACTTTGTTCATCCAACATTTTTCCCGCCTCTTCATCAAGAATAAGATTTGCAGGAAATCGGCCCTTATCTCTATCTGCTTGATTTTCTATATGCTCTATCCTTCCCCCATCTATATTCAATCCACTGACACCATGCTTTAAAGCATTATCTGCATAACTACCTTCATTAGGTTTCATTACTACAAGTATTGGTTCATAGGCTGGTTTGAGGCCGTGAGATTTCCAGCCGTTCCATTCTCGTATTTCTTGTGAATTTGGTTTGTTGGGAATAAAATCAGATTGTTGATATAATTGTTGCTCGGATTGTGGTCTATGTGATGAACAACTTCTATTCTTTGCAACACTCTCCCAAGATGCTGTGCCATAATTAAACGGTGTTCCATTACATATCCATCCTTCCTTGCCATCTTTATATACTTTTTCGGACAACGCACATGTTTCACACCTTTGTAATTCCCTTTGGCTCGCTTGTATGTCACACCACCCTTCCATGCAGGATTTTTTTCCATTTTCATTCCCTTTTTGGAATTCTTTCCTTTGCATTGTTCTGTGTACACTTTGTTCCTGCAAGCCCTTGAACAATATTTTCCCTTGTTTATCTTTAATGTTGATGGTCTTCTGTAAATTGGTTTCTGACATAAGTCGCAAGTTGTATTTGATTTTCTGTTTACCATATTTTTTCTCCAATTGTTTTTTTATATCTGTAGCTTTAGGGAATCCCGACCCATATAAATACATAATACAATCTTTCAAAATAAATCCTGCGTCTTCAACATTACATGCCATTCTATGTTGTGTTCTACTACCAGCAAATATCAATGCTGTACCCCCAGGCTTTAATACCCTTAGACATTCTTTCCATATTTCAATACCTGGTACATCATAATCCCATTTCTTACCCATAAAATTTAAACCATAAGGTGGATCTGTAATTATAGTATCAATGCAATCATTAGGTATAGTTTTCATTATCGTTAAACAATCATAGTTCATTAATATGTAATTTTTATCATTATTTGTCATTTTCTTTTCAATTTTAATTCTAAATTATGAATTTTATTTTTAAGGCTCCAAATTCTCATACAACCTAAACTCATTAATTGTATTCTTTCTTCTCTTGTTAATTTCTGTGCTTGATTTTGTTTTGCTGGACGTATCAATTTTACTTTATTTTTATCTTTATCATAAATTAAAATACCAGCTCTTGGGTCTATTTCAGATATATATTTTTCTAAATAAATTGGTATAGCAAAATATAATCTTTTTATCTTATTTGAGCAATGATTATGTGGTTTTAATTTATCACGTTTTAAATCTGAGGCAGATGTCTTAATTTCTATTTCCCATGCATATCCAGAACTAGTAACAACAATTAAATCAGCCTCATGATTTAAGTTCCAACCCCAATAAACATTAGGAATAATTAAATGTACCCTCCAATTAAAATATCTAGCTATTACGACTTCCATTGTAACTGTATTAACTTTTGACTTATTACCCATAAATACTATCTTTTTTATACAACTTTTAGCAATTTTTCCATTTATTGCCAATAATTAGTTATACATTCATTATTGCAGTCTCTTCTAATACTGGCCCTCCGTTTTCCACCTCTTCTAATGTAATTATCTTTTGTTCTAATGTCTTGTCATAAAACATAATACAATTCATTTTTGATTCACAATATATTAAATTACCTGTTGGTCCATCTCTCTGTTTGTCTAAACATATAATAGTTCCATCTTTATATGGATTTAAAGTTAAAATAATCTCAGATTTTTGAGCTATATTAATACATTCACTTATATTATCTGACCTCACAACAGTCATACCCCTTTTTGATTTCTTTACTCCTTCTCTATTAAATTGCGCAGCGGTCAATATTACTATATCCAATTCACTGGCCATCTGGTCAAATATGGTCCACACTTTACTTATATTATGTCTCTTTTCTCTAAATCCTTGTCTAGGGTCTAATTCCTGACCATAATCGGATATCAGCAAATCAAATGGAAAATCTTTTTGTTTTTCTTTTGCATATTCATAAACATCTTCAACTGTTATTCCGACCTGACACATTGGCTTGATTAAAATATTATCTTTTAATAACTTTTTTGCTCTTTCTATTTTTTCTTTATGTATTTCAATATCTAATGTAAGAAATGTATTAAATGGAATTCTTGTTATTTTACTTAAAAATCTAGCAACAATTTGTTCAGTCCTACCTTCATGATAAGTAAATAACGTTTTAATTCCTTTTCTTGCTGCTTCAACGGCTACATTAATAAGAAAGCTTGTTTTACCTACACCATATCCAGCTAAAACCGTATGAACTGATTGTTTGGGGAGGCCACCCGCAATTAAT
>Ga0180438_10007968_pt1 | contig 13622 bp, 11 predicted proteins | sample SS_ome_12_FD_132455 | JGI IMG/M metagenome (GOLD analysis project Ga0180438, IMG submission 132455) | Hypersaline lake sediment archaeal communities from the Salton Sea, California, USA - SS_3_D_2 metaG | ecosystem: Environmental > Aquatic > Non-marine Saline and Alkaline > Hypersaline >... | reverse complement strand
ATTGTCTATTCTGTTTTACTGTGCTTGAGCTTATTAGTTATATCCAGCTGCGTGAGTAAAAAGGATTATTTACTGAAGGTTGATGAGAGCAAAAAGCTATCAATGGAGTTGGAGGAGTTAAAGTCTGATCATACCACGCTTGAGGAACAAAAAAAGGCTTGTGATAAACACATAATTGCCCTCCAAGGGGAAAAGAGTGATCTGGAAAAGATGAGTGCACAGTTGCAACTCAAAATCCTTGCCCTGGAAAAGGAGAACGCTCGCATAAAAGAGGATAATCTTGAACTGGAAGAGATTTTAAAGGCTAAATCCGATACCCTGAGTAAAAACATTGCAGACCTCAGAGACCAAATTGCTGACCTGAAAAAGAAGAACAGTCTCCTGAAAGTAGAAAATAAGGATCTGAGCCGGAATTTGGAAACCCTTCAAAAGGATGTGAACAATTTTAGGGACCGAAATATGGCTTTGCGTGAAAAAATTGAAGAGCTGCAATCTAAAACGAGAGATTTAGAACGCCAGAAACAAGAAGAAGTGTTAGCGATGAAGGGCACATACGAAAATTTACTAGAGAATATGAAATCGGAGATAGAGAAAGGCAAGATTACAATAACACAACTGAGGGGAAAATTGAAAGTCAACATGCTGGATGAAATCTTATTTGACTCGGGGGAAACCACTATCAAGCCTCAAGGTATTGAAGTATTGAAGCGTGTGGGAAACATTTTGTTGAACGTGAAGGATAAGGCCATCAATATAGAAGGCCATACGGATAACGTTCCCATCGGAGTTGGACTCAGCGAGAAATACCCTACTAACTGGGAACTCTCGGTGGCACGGGCGACTAATGTAGCGAGATATTTGCAGGAAAAAAGTGGCATCAATCCCATCTTACTTTCCGCCACAGGTTATGGCGAATACAAACCTGTGGCTTCTAATGAGACCGAAGAGGGGAAGGCTAAAAATCGGCGGATTGAAATCGTGCTTGTTCCAAAGGAAATCGTGCCAGTTTCAAGGAAATAGTAACGTGATCCAGAGGACGTTTTTCCAAACAGACTGGGATTTAAAACCTGCGTGAGAGATCCTATCTCATCGGAGGCATCTCCCTATTTCTATTTTTAACGAAAAAATATAGATTCATAGAGGTTGCTCATGCCCCGTTTAGATACACGTGATGTAAAAGAAATACTTGATATGCTGGAAGATGAGATTAACTTTATTCCAAAACTTGACAAGATAGGAAAGATGAAGATGAGAAGTAGCATCAGAAAACAAGCCAATTGGCTCTTAGCGTGGAGCAATCCGACTGCAGAGATGATGTATCGAAGATTAGAGGAGAGACTTTCTGATGTATTTTCTCTATATCCTTACGGGTTTAGCGATAAAGTCAAGAAACTGTTGAAGGTAAAATTAGAGCGTTTACATTCTAAATAGGCACAAGAAGAACTGAATCTTCTGCTTCTCTGATTATCAATTGAAGAATCTATAGCCCGCCTGCAAATCCCTTGTAAAAGTACTTTAATGTTCTAATGATATACTATATCTATATATTGTATTACGTTTTATTTGACATACAAAATATATTGTTTTATAGTATTATTTCAAAAAGCCTCATTTTTTCAGAAATTAATCTCGGTTGAAGAATAACTCACGATAAAAGAAAGTGTTTTAAAATTACCGGGATAAGGCTTACAAGGAGATAAGGCCATATTCGTTTGGGCTTTTGTGCCCTGCCCCACGAAAAAGCAAAACCTGATGTGTTGAGACAAACCAGTCTCTATTCAGCGCAGAAGAAATTTGAATCGGAGGATATGATGGCATTTTCAACTTCCTTGACTGGAGAAAAGACCAGAAGGATTTTCTTGGTATTTTTCACCTTAACTTCCCTTTTGCCCTTTCTGATTATACTATTTATCATTTTTCAATATGTCCTTCCTCTTCTCACACCAGACCAGATAAAAAGCCTGAGAGGAATATTTACCTATAGCTTTATGGCAGCACTTTTAATTCCCCTTCTGAGCTTTTTCCTGATGTCTCGATGGATTGGCTCACTGGAAGCCTTCACAGAGGATGTCAAATCGAAATCAGCCCAGGTGATCAAAGAAGAAAAGGAATTTAAGGAAGAAAACGAGATCCTAACCCTGATCCGGTACTTCGATGCCATTTTCCAGACAGCAACTGACCAGTTGGCTGAGCGTGCCCATCTAAAAGAGATGCTGTTTAACTTGATTGCTGTGGCTTACGATTTGACAGCGGAGTTGGATTTTGACCGGCTGTTTCCTCTCATTATTGGAAAAGTAACGGATGTTATGTCGGCTGAGAGGACCAGCCTCTATATTATAGACTGGGAAAAGCATGAACTCTGGACAAAAGTGGCTGAGCAAGTCGAGCAGATTCGTCTACCGCTTGGAAAGGGCATAAGTGGTCGTGTAGCCGAATCGGGTGAGGTGCTCAATGTTGTGGATGCCTGGGAGTTATCATATTTTGATCGCACCTTCGATCAGGAGCATCAATTCCGAACCAAGTCTGTCTTATGCATGCCCATCAAAAATCACGTCGGCGAAAGGATAGGAGTCATCCAGGTGATCAACAAGAAGGGCAAAGAGCGATTTGACTCTGAGGATGAGATTTTTTTACGGGCTCTGACCTCCCAGGTAGGCATTGCCCTGGAGAATTCACTTCTGATCGAGGAACTCCTCCTTTCTTTCCAAAGCTCGATCAGCACGCTGTCTGCCGTGGTAGACGCCAGACACCCCTTAACAGCAGGCCATTCTAAGCGGGTAACTGCTTATTCTCTGTTGATTGCTAGGGAAATGGGTATGAGTAAAGATGAAATCGAGACGTTGGAGTATGCAGCCATCCTTCATGATATCGGCAAGATCGGCATCAGGGATGAGGTCTTGTTAAAAAATGGCCCGTTTACCCCTGAGGAACGGGCTGAGATGAACACCCATCCAGTGAAGACAAAGGCCATACTGGACAAATTTCATTTTCCCGAGGGCCTGCGAGAGGTCCCGGATGTGGCTCTTCACCATCACGAGAAGGTTAATGGGCAGGGCTATCCCGATGGCTTGACTGGTGAACAATTGCCCCTGGGGTCAAAGATTATGACAGTGGCAGACGTATTCGACGCCTTGACTTCCAGGAGGGATTACCCCAAGTACGCCTCTGGCGAAACCTTGAACGGTGACCCAATGCCCTTGTCCATGGCAGTTTCGATTCTTAAAAAAGAGGCGGGCTCCCACTTCGATCCAGATGTAGTTGCTGCCTTTCTGCGCTGTCTGCCACAGGCTCTTATGCTTTACAGGGGAGATCATTTCCCCATAGAATACGTGGATACTACGATCCGCTCCTTGGCCCCGGATTTGCTGCCCTAATTTTTTTCTTGTGCTGGAAAAAGAACATTGGTTCTCAGCAGCCTGAGTATATAGAAGATATTTTGTAGCTACTTCAGGTTATTAGGTTCACCGTTCACCGTTTCCCGATAAAATCGAGATTAATTGCTTTATGATTTTCATCATATTTATTGTACGACATAGAATTCGCTCCGGATTTATGTACAAGACTTTCTGGCCTACTGAAAGAGCCGGATGAACTCTGAATTCGTCAAGGGATCGAACCCGTTTTTCATCTGTCTAACCCTTGGCCCAGACCTGGTTTAGCAGTATTCTTCATAGAATCTCTGGACATAGTGTTCAGAAGAACCGTTTTAAAGCGCACGTTACGTCGCACCAGGGCAGGCTTGAACCCCGCCTGTCCCGATACAATCGGGGCGGGCAGGCGTGAACCCCGGAACGTTGAACCTAAGCAATTGCGATATTTTTATTGTAAAATTTTCTAGGAATATGTATAACCTCCGTCCATGAAAATTTTCCTCCTCTTGCTCTTCTGGAGTCTCTGGTTTGTCAATTTTTCTGCTCGGACTATTTTTTCTCCGCTTCTGCCCATTATAGAAGATGAGCTTGCAATCAGCCATGCCATGGCAGGCAGTATATTTTCCTTTCTATCAGTTGGCTTTACCATTACCTTGCTCCTTTCTGGATTTCTATCCCCACGTATTGGCTTCAAACGGTCTATCATATTAGGTTTCTCGATTTTAATAACAGCCGTATTTTGCTTGAAATATGCTACAAATTACCCTTCTTTTGCTGTTGTCGCCTTCTTTGTTGGGCTGGGAGCGGGGATATATTTACCGAGTGTCATGCCCCTCCTGACGTCCATTTTTGCCCGTGACAACTGGGGAAAGGCCATTGCCTTCCATGAAACGGCTGCTTCTTTTAGCATCCTCTCCGTTCCGCTCCTGACGGCCGTTGCATTGCACTTTTTTCATTGGAGAGCACTTTTTACCATTTTGAGTATAGCCTGCTTCGTTGTTATTATATTTTTCTGCATGTTTTCTCCAGACCCTCGTCCCCGGACTGAAAAAAGAGCTGCGTTCTCACGCATAGTACTTCGTAAAGATTTTTGGATAGTGGCTATCCTCTTTGTTTTTGCTACATCAAGCAGCCTCGGACTCTACAATTTGATTCCCTTATTTCTCGTAAAAGAGAAGGGGATGTCGATTGAAATGGCAAATACAATCTTTGGTATATCTCGCACAGGGGGTTTTATTATTGTTATCGTAGCAGGGTTTCTCTCGGATCGGTATGGGGCGAAAACAATTCTGTTCCTTTTGTTGCTAACTACAGGACTTACAACTGTGGGCCTCGCTTTAACTCAGAGCGTTCCATATCTGGTTCTGATGCTAATTCTTCAGGCAACCGTTTGTCCTGGATTTTTTCCGGTTGCTTTCATGGCCATTTCCAAAATTACGAGTTTCAATGAACGAAGTATCTTTACAGGAACAACCATGGCCATCGGTGTAATTATGGGGCTTGGTTTTACCCCGTTTGCCTTGGGTGTAATAGCCGACATCTGGTGTTTTCAGTATGGTATTCTTTTCCTGGGTGTAGTTACAGCGATGTCATGCATATTACTGAGAGGTATTGGAGAGATTTAGGGCACTATTTTTCTGCTGGCATTTCTCGATTTCTTCAAGGCTTTCAATCCAAACACGTATCCGCTGGTATGAGAATCTCGAAATGGTTGAATCCTTGGTATTATTGGTGTTCTTGGCAGATGATCAGAACGGTAGGAGACTAGCTAAAGGCCAATGAAATTTCTATTTTGGGTGAGACTCATGAAGGAAGGGGGGACGCTAAAAAAAAGGAAAAACCACTTGTGATTATTTAGATCAGATTTTCGACAGTCTCTACTGTAATCATAAGTTTTTTGGCCTTATAATTATCCACCATCATAGCAGAAATCGCTCGTTTCAGGAAACATATATCCACACAATATATGGGATAATAAAAAAGGCAGAGCCGAATGACTCTGCCTTTCAAGGAGAAAAGAGTCTTATAGGTTGTAATGATAGGTTTGTTTATCTCTTTCTAAACTTCCTCCTAAATCCTGCGAGACCGATTAAACCAGAGCCGAGAAGGAGCATCGTGGTGGGTTCGGGAACCGGCACCGTTGAGACTTCAAGTTCAAATAAGGTCAACGGTGCGCCAAGTGATGAGCCAAACAGAAATTCGTCTATGCTACCGCTTAGGCTTGTGAGGGCACCACCGACTGCAAAATAGCCACCTATCGCGGCGTTCATGTCACTTAGGCCACCGGCGTTGAAGGCTATGCTCATTGTGCCCATTGTCGCATCTGTGGAGGCCGAACCGCTACCGTAGAGGGTGCCCGTACCTAAGTCTGTAAAAGCCGCTACACCGCCTGTATTACCAATTAAATCAGAAATGCTGCCTGTATAATCGAAAATGCCGAGTGTTTCTATCTTAGGAGGACTGCTGCCAAACGTATTATCAAGTGAAATAATGAGGGTAGCTGATGTGATTGGGCCGCTGATGGAACTTAGGTCAAAGTTGAAAAAACTTCGATACTCTCCGCCTATATGATAGACCCCGGTTAAATAGTTTCCGTCCGCATCTCCCGAACCACCGGAACCGAAGATCCCGGAGGATATATACGTGCCTCGTTCGGTTGCACTAATGGTGAGCGCGCTAGATTGCATCGCTGTAGCCAAGGATACAAACGCTACGATTAAAATAATTAACAATAACTTTTTCATTTATTTGCCCCTCCTTTTATAAGATTTAGGTTTATAAGAAGTCCCTTTTTAGGGACCAAAATATATTGAAATTGCCATTGTGCGCCAATAACGAACGCAACACATGATATTGTCGGTGTTTAGGCTCCCAACAGAACAACCACATCCTGTCAGAAGCAAGGAGAGCGTATTTTGAGGTATCTCTCCATGGAAATTATCCTAAACCATGGTTAAAAGTAGAAAAACGCATCTATCCATTATTATTCAGATGCAAAAAACATGCAAAATTAAGCAATTATATAATTGCTTGAGATTTTAAATAGTTAGGTAAGCTAAAAAAGCCAAAAAGAAATAAATGTAAAACAATAGAATATTATTAAGAAATTAAATTCCACTTTTTGATAAAGTTTTACATATTTTTAGAGGAGCTAATTATGGTCAAAGGAAATATAATAGACATGTGGTTATAAAAGAGAAAGGTTAGCAAATGAGATATTATGATCTACATATTGTGGTTTCATACTACGCCTCAAAAGGAAACACTTGCATGCCAAAGTCACAACATACTATCAGCCTGATTTCATTTCAGTATTCAAACACAATTCATAAGTTCTCCGACCTTTAAATTATCCACAATCATAGCAGTAAGCAGAACGTCTGCCCTAAATTTGCGTATCACAATATATTGGGGAGGAGCATTCTCCAGGGCAATCATGAGTTTAAGAGCGGGATTACATTGACCTAAGGAATCGGCGCGGTTTCTTGTTGACAATAAAAATATGCAGCGTTAGATTTGCACTTATTACGATCGTGAACCTGTACAGAGATAGGTTATATCTCAACGTATGCTTGATAACGCATAAACAATACCTGACAGGGAAGCAAAATGAAGAGGATGATTTCATATCTATGTTTGCTTTCATATCCCTTTCTTTTGTACAGCTGCGAAACCACTCGTCACATTGAAAAGAACGCGTCGATCATTCCGCATAACTGGTGCACCATAGCCATCCTCCCGTTTTCAGGAGAGCGGGCTTTTGCCAGGGCAGCTGCAGAACTATTCTCTTTCCACATACTTAAACAAAAACATTTTAAGATTATCCAGCCTGCTATCGCTGAGATAACGCTTCTAAAAAAGGGGCTTCATATTTCTCAAGATGTGGTGGGCGTCCACGAAGCTCAGGAGGCCGGACATCTTTTGGGAGCTGAAGCTGTAATTATTGGCAATATTAAAATAGACCACGGGTTTGAAATACACGCAATTGCGGATCTCAAATTAATTGATACCAAAACCGAGGATATTGTTGCTACTATCGCTCTGTCAAGCCCGCTAATTTTTGCACGCAATGAACATGATCTTGTTATCGCAGCTATAGAGGAAGTATCTAAAGAGATACTCCTCATATTAGAGGATCTGTCAGGGAAAATTGCCGGCACGGCAAAGTGAGGGATAAGAAATACAAGGGATTTGAGGGCCTGTAAGCCCGGACTATTTGATGAAGGGGTAATAGTTATGAAAATGCCGCTTAGAATAAGAAAGATATCAGTCTTTGTAGTTTTTATCTGTGCCGTCGTGCTCCTAGGAGGGTGCATGGTAGCGGGCCGCAAGTATAAGGGAGAAGAATGCTTTCAGAAAGACCAGATAGAGAAGATCCTGCCGGGGAAGACCACAAAACAGGAAATCCTCTTATGGTTCGGGCCTCCTCTAGCTATCGCCAGGAAAGGCAAGGTTATAAAAATACCGTCTCCTGATGTACAAAAAACAAGTTCCTATGAATTGCACTCTGATACTTTTTTAGAGCTGTTCTCAGGAAAGCACGAAATTACCGAAAACCATATAGTTTACTATTACACCTATTCTGAGATGAAAGGAACTGAAACTGTTGTTGTTTTCGCCGGCACCGGCAACTCTAAATTAGTTGTGGACAAATTATGGATTCTCATTAACAAAGAAACAGGCATCGTTGAAGATTACGTATTCAGGGAGCAAGAATAAGGGCTTTTCAAAGCATGATTAGGCTGAGTATGCTGAGGAGATATACGATCAAGGCAACCTTTCTGTGTCTAGCTGTTATCGTTTTTGCACAACTTTTAACCAGGTGTACTGTCCTAACTCATAAAGGGGAAAAACCTTTTAAGGAAGACCAGATAAACGGGATCTTGCCGGGGAAGACCACAAAACAGGAAATCCTCCTCTGGTTCGGGCCTCCTCTGGCTATCGCCAGGAAAGGCAAGGTTATGAAAATACCCCGGCCAGAGGGCGGCAAAGAACTCCCTGATGAGGTGAGATCCGAGACATTTCTTGAATTATTTTCATCGAAACATGAGCTTACTGGGTATCACAGGGTTTATTATTACCATTGCGCTGAGACCGAAACCGAGCCTGTCTATTTTGTATATGCCGACCGGGCAGAAAAAAAACTGTTTATTGACAAATTATGGATTCTCATCAACCGACAAACAGGCGTTGTTGAGGATTACATATTCAGGAGACAAAGGTAGAAGAGCTTTTTTATGAGGAAGTTTTTACCATTAGCAGTGGCTGGATTTATCATCATATTCTTGTGGGGATGTGCGCCCGCTCCGCCGGTTACGACCGGGAGGCCCTTAGAAGATGGGAAGATAATAAGGATACAACCAGGGAAAACCACAAAAGAAGCTGTTATTGAATGGTTTGGCGCCCCCATGGCCATAGCCGTACAGGGTGAGGTATTAAAAATACAAACAGAAGCGTCCTGGGCGAAGAATATGCCACGAGGAGGCTACTATTTTGAGATTGATTCTGAAACCTTTTTTGAACTGTTTTCATCAAAGCACGAGCTTACCGAATACCACAGAATCTACTATTATTATCACGCTGTAAGTACAAAATACGCAGTTATTCTAGTATTCGCAGCTCATGAGAGAGGAAAGACAGTTATTGATAAGTTATGGATATTGGTTAACGAAGAAACGGGCATCGTTGAGGACTACGTTTTCAGAAAACATTAATTAGATTTCAAACGGGTCGATAAAAACTCGCTTCTTGAATTATAGAACTATTGAATTTTCTGAGTGGGATAGAAATACAGGGCGCGTAGCCTTAGGGATCGGTGGCTTATCCACTGGTTTTCCAGCAGGCCTCAGTCCGTCCCCAAGATGAGCAGGTAATCACTTCTCAAGATAATAGTATTGATTATCGATTATTAACCCAAACAAAGAATTTCACTTAATCCTTCCCTACCATATTTGAAGCGCAAATCATCACTGATTCTATCTGTAGAATCCCAAAACCCAAAGAATCTTGTCTGCTGATATCAAAGTGGGCAAGAAGAAATAGAGATAAGCAGCCGCGTTTTTCTGGGAAAGCAGTGTGAATCCTGGAAGCTCATCAAATCAGGGGGACTTAATTGGTCTAGATATTGTGGTATCTCGCAGAATCCATTTAGTTATGACTACGTGCCAAAATCGATTGTGCAGCCAAATTACATTTTATTCAAGGTTTCGTTTGGTAAACAAAAGTTTTTCGGGTTTTTAATTATCCACCATCATAGCAGAAGTTATAGTTTTGGCTAATTCGCTGAAACCACAATATATAGACGTTCCCTCATTCCTTTGCCCCTGCCTCCTTAAGCATTCGAACGATCTCTTTATGGCCCTCCCTTTTCGCCGCCATCAGCGCTGTACCGCCCTTATTGTCTTTAACGTTCACATCAGCGCCCTTTGCCAGTAAGAGCTGTACTGTTTCAGTTTGACCTGACCATGTCGCTATAAATAGGGCGGTACCACCATCATTTTCTTTGGCATTGATATCCGCACCCTGCGCAAGCAAGGCCTTGACCATATCATTGAGGCCATATGCTGCCGCTTGTATCAGGGCTGTGAAGCCTCTATTGTCTTTGGCATTGATATCAGCGCCTTTTGCCAGCAAGAGCTGCACTATGTCGATACGACCTCCCCATGCTGCCCCCCAAATCAGGGCTGTGATACCCCTGTTGTCTTTAGCATTGACATCAGCGCCCTTTGCCAGTAAGGCCTTGACCATGTTGGTGTAGCCTCCCTTTGCTGCTGCTATCAGAGCTGTGGAGCCATCATTGTCTGTAGCGTTTACATCAGCACCGTGTGCCAGTAAGGTCTGCACCTTCTCCGTGTCGCCCATTGACGCTGCTTCTATCAATGAGCTTGCTGTTGCCGGGCCTCCAGCGGCAATGATAAACACAAATGCTACCAGTAAGTATAGAATATGTCTGCACTTCATATTGATTCCTCCTTTACTCCCCGTAATAACAATTAAAGCGACGACCCTGTATCCTCTATTTTCAAACTGAACTCAATGATAACCGAATCCAGCCCTTCCACGGTTATGCCCTCGTTCCTTCCTTAGGGGAGCGACAAAAGGTAGAAAACAAGGATATTCATGAAAAGCCTAAATTGATACAGGGAGTTGAGCCTCAAGCTCCTGGCAGAACAGGACTTCTCTGTCAGGAGCACGATAGGCACATCTTGAGGGGTGTATCCATAGGAAAAATAAGCGTTAGAAATATTTTAATTTGTTATCGTTTATGATGCTCCACTTTCAATAAAAGTCAAGACTGAATTATTAGGGAGAAAAAACGGATGCAAAATATGTATTATTAGAAAATCAACACGTGGGATCTGATAAGTGTTCTTTTTTGGTTTTCTTTTTTAAGAGGTGCTGCATTGTTTTATAGGTCAAATTTGCTCATGGGAATGTAACAATATATTGTGGGAGGAAACGGGAAGCGAAAAATTCAAGGTTACGTGCCATAGGTAACAACTGGATTCTATCTGATTTTATTTCAGTATTCAAACAGTAATCATAACATTACCATATCTGAAAGGGTAAGATCAAATTGTTGCTAACCTACAAAAAAGGGAGGTAAAGTTATGAGAGTATCAGAGGCCATTAAATGTTTTTCCGATTACCACAGGATGAATTCTAAAACAAATACTATCAGGAACTATGAGCTTATACTTGGCAGGTTCTGTAGTCAATTTGGTGAAAGGGAGGTAGAATCTCTAACGAATGAGGAGATTCTTACATTTCTCACACGGTGTACCGAAGGAACCAAACAGTCAACCAAGAGACTCCGTTATTCCCTTCTTTCAGCGTTTTTCAATTTCATCAAAAGCTCAGTGGATCCTCTTTTTCAGAATCCCTGCGATACCCCAATCTTGAGAAAACTATTTAAAGAACCTAAACATAACAACTGGGATATTTTAGAAAAAGAGGTCGTGGATGAAATGATTTTCAGAACAGAGAATCTAAGAAACCGCCTTATGCTGGAGCTTATGGCCCGTGGTGGCATGAGAGTAAGTGAGGTCTTAAACATGACACCCAGGGACAGTGAGGACCGGAAAATTATCATCAGAGACCCCAAAAGTGGCAAAGAGGCAGAGGTGGTCTTTATTCCTCAAAAGGTAGCTGACAGGCTAAAGGAATATATTCGAGAAAAAGGAATTAATCATAACGAAAGGATCTTCTCGATCACCTATCCTGCTGGGAGAGCTGTGGTGAAAAAGGCTGGTAGACTGGTGGGAATAAAGCTCAAGACCCATGATTTAAGGAGACACGCGGCGACATATGCGTCTCGATCAGGGACACCCCTTGAAATAGTCAGCAAGATAATTCTGAGACATGCTAATCTTGCAACCACTCAGAGGTATCTTGGGAAAGTCAGCGACATGGAAGCCATGAGGTGGATTGATAATCTACACGGGTAATCAAAAAAACGGGGTGGAGAGCTAAATCCTTCACCCCGGTATTATGAAAACTCTATTTACAGAAAGTACAGATTACGATTGGAATACTAAAAAATTTCGGGCTTTTTTCTTTTCATGTTGATAGCAGAATACAAAAGCGAAGTGATAGACAGTCCCTCTACAATATATGGGATTTCCAGAAAAAAAGCAGGGCCACTTTTTGACCCTGCCTTATACTTCATATATTGATGCTGCTTATTTCCTCCTAAATTTCCTTAACCCTATAAGACCGACTAAACCAGAACCAAGCAGAAGCATGGTGGCTGGTTCGGGGACGGGTGCGGACTCTACGGGTGTTATGTCTGTCAGTGTAAAGTTCAAATAGAAATTCGATACATTGCCGTCTGCGTCATATGTCCAACTCCATCCATACATCCCACTACCCACATACCAAGCCGACCAAGTGTTATTTTTCTTGATTACTAAATGTGAACCTTCCGAACCAACCCATATTCCGCTTTCATAGGGTGGTACATAGTCAGTGTCAGTATAACCAAAGTTATATTCGGCTGTATCATCCGGTTCGCTCGGATAGCCACTGTCTGGAAATAAATCACCTGTTATGTAATCTGCATAAAAATAGTCTTTGATATTCGGCGCATCTGGGTATGTTGTGACGGTCCCGTCATAATCTGTTCTAGTGCCAGGCTCACCCGTGTCCACTAAAAGGGTATAGGATAATCCATCATAAGGCACATACCATCCTTGACCACTTATAAGTCCAGCTGAATCACTCCCTATCTCGTAAATCTGCCCTGTAAAAGTGTAATAGTAGGGAGTCGCGTTGGCCTGCACGGAGAATAGAAAAACAAACGCACCGATTATTAATGTCATATATATTTTTCTTCTCATCATTGCTCCTCATTCAATTTTGGATATATTAATAAAAGGAGTGGAAAAGTTATTGCCGCAAAAAATGTAAAGTATCTGCTTCCCTTCCTCCCTTCGTCTTTGGGAGCCTGCGAGACCTATATCTAAGATAGTCAAATTGGAATTCCCTTTATGATCTGGAAGCGGAGCGAGTTAATCAGTAATCTCTCGATCTTGGAATCGGAATATTCTTGATTCAAAAGGCTCAGCTGTATTCTCATAGTTGAGTTTGAGGTGAGAAGTCTATCCTGCTCCCTTTTTGGCGTCTAAATCAAGATGAATGATCAATTTTTGAAATATCTATACTCCCAATAGAGCAAATTGTCCTATCAGGAGCAAGATAGGCACATTTTGAGGTGTTTCTCCATGGAGTATCACCCTCAATCATGCTTAATAAGTGAAGAAAATACACTCACTAAGTGTTTTATATATGCAAAAATCGTGCAAAATTAGGCAGTTAGAAATTTGCTTAGGATTTCAAATAGTTAAGAAAACCCTACTAAGACTTAACTGTGAAGCATGTAAGAGAATACAACTATTATGGGAAATTAATTTCCACTTGTTGGCAAGAATTTGGATACTTTTAATGGAGGAGGTTAGGTCAAAGGAAATATAATTGACATGCAGTTATCAAAGAGAGCGGTTAGTAAATCATATATTATGCTCTACATGTTGTGGTCTCTGGCAATGCTTCAAAAGTACACACTACGTGCCATAATCAATTCTTTGATTTTACTAAACTTTTTTCAAGCTTTCAAACACAAGTCATAAGTTTTTGAGGCTCTAAATTCCTTCCAATCATAGCGAGACTGTCGAAAAAGCCATTTTAGAGAGCGGTGTCTTTTGGGTCAAATCCCTCTATGGTGATCCTTTCTAACGATATCCAATCGGTGGT
>Ga0180438_10007967_pt1 | contig 13622 bp, 13 predicted proteins | sample SS_ome_12_FD_132455 | JGI IMG/M metagenome (GOLD analysis project Ga0180438, IMG submission 132455) | Hypersaline lake sediment archaeal communities from the Salton Sea, California, USA - SS_3_D_2 metaG | ecosystem: Environmental > Aquatic > Non-marine Saline and Alkaline > Hypersaline >... | reverse complement strand
GAGACGGTCCGCGAGGGCTGGGCATGACACTACATCAGGTATTCCGCCGGTAGGTCCGCCGCGACAACATGAGCAGGGAACAGCGCGGTTCTCAGTAGCCGTTTTGGGCGTGCCTGCTTGCTGGTTTAGGCCCCAGTCAACACCTGCAGGTGTAGTCGAGACTGCAGGTGTAGCCCACACCTGCAGACGGCAATTCGCGGGGATTCACGGGGATTTCAGCAGCTTTGCTGACTTGCCGTAACTGCTTTGCAAACCGCGTTTTGCAGGCGTTTTCGAGCACTTTCGCAAAGAGCGACCGTTCGTAAGTAACCGATAGTCTAATGCACGCAAACCCCTATAGAACAAGCATATTTGCCCGATTGGCCCCAGGCTGTTTACGCCCGCGACGGGCGTAATCGAACCGAGAACGACGCCCCTGAACGAGATAACCCCTATGTCGAACTCCCCTAAAAACGCCCCCGATAAGGTAGCCCCTAGCGGCAAGAAAGGCCGTAGGGGTGCCCCTCGGGACAATCGAAACAATATGCGGCACGGCCTGCGAGGGTCGAAGCTGCCCAAGGGCTGCAAGTATATCGAGCATAGGGTGAACGCCCTACGCCGGCAAGTGGAAGACGCTCTCATGGCAACGAAGGGCTCGATTTCGATTACCGATGCCGCAGCCGTCAACAGCATCCTCAAATGGGAACGTCACGGCCTTCTCGCCGCGCACTGGCTGCGGCATCAGGTCGATACGCTATCCGCCCTAGAACGATTGAAATTCTCGGAGGCTATCGCAAAGGCTTCCGACAACCGAGACAAGGCCCTTCGATCCCTAGGGATCGACGCAAAGCCTGTCCCGTGGGCTGCGCTTACCGTCGAATCCCAACCCGTCACCGAAGAGGAGAGCACCTAATGTTCAAAGGCCCCGTAAGACCCCGATACACCGTTGCCCAGTTCGCCGAATCGTACGAAGTCACGCCCGAAAGAGTCGTGATGTGGGTTGACCGCGGATTCCTGCAAGCCGCAAAGGATCGACCCTCCCTGCCAGTAGACCGTCGTATCCGCATTATCCGAATCGACGAACACGCCCGTCTGTACATGGAACGACGCTTCGGTGTCCCCGACACACCCAAGAGCACACTGCCGTGATCTCCACAGAGAAATTCCAGCGATACAGCCGTGACCCTGCGGCCTTCCGCGCCGATCTGCTGATCGACGTTTCCGGTGACGTGTGCCGCTTCGGTGACGTACAGGACGATTGGCAGAAGGCCGATTTCGCGGCCCTTGACCCTGCCTTGCTCCGCTGCGCCGGTCGTTCCGATGCTGCTGACGCGAAGATGCGCGCCTGGTTGGAACGCCCTAGGGGACACTCGAAAACACATGACCTCGCCGTCACGGCAGCGTGGGCTCTGTGCTTCTCGACTCGTCCATTGCGCGGCTATTGCTATGCGAGCGACCGTGACCAAGCCCGTCTTCTCCGTGATTCGATGCAGACGATTATCCGGCTGAACCCTTGGTTGAGTTCGATTCTGACTGTCGAACAGCACCGCGTTGTCAACCGGGCAAGCGGACACCCTGGCGAAGGCGGAACACTGTCAATCGAAGCCTCCGACGTGGCTTCGAGCTGGGGGCTGCTGCCGAATATAGTGATTTTCGACGAGGTGTGTCATGTCGAAGGCGACGGTTCACTCTGGCATAGTGTGATTAGCTCTGCCGCAAAACGCAAAGACTGTCTCTTGGTCGCGATCACAAACGCGGGTTTTCAGGATTCGTGGCAATGGCACGTCCGTGAACTTGTTCGTGACGATCCCGCGTGGATCTTCCGGCGACTTGATGGGGCCCACGCATCGTGGATGACCGAAGATCGACTAGCCGAACAGCGCAGAATGCTCCCTGAAATTGCCTTCCGTCGCCTCTGGTTAAACGAATGGTCTAGCGGCGGTGGGGACGCACTGACCCCCGAGGACATAGCCGCAGCGTTTGTTGATTCCCTCGAACCTATGACCGGCAACGAGAAAGACTTCCTATTTGTCGCTGGAGTCGACCTCGGATTGACCCGTGACTGTGCGGCCGTTGTCGTGCTCGGCATCCCCAAAGGAGGCACGTCCGGCCGAATCCGCCTAGCCCACAACAGACTCTGGCGTCCCACCCGCGGCAGGAAGATCGACCTCATGGAGGTCGAAGCCCACATTCTCGACTTGGACCGGCGCTTCGGCTTGGAATACGTAGCCTTCGATCCGTGGCAGGCTGAACTGATGGGGCAACGTCTCGAAGTCGACTCCGGCCACCGTCGCCGCAATGCCCGGCGCAGATTCCACACGAAACCGTGGATGCACGAGATAACACCCAACGGCGCTAACCTCCGCCAGCAAGCAACAATCACCATCGAAAGTTTCCAAGATCGTCGCTTCCAGTTCTATCCCTGCGAAGCACTGAAACGCGACCTGCTGAAGCTTCGCGTTGAAGAAAAATCCTACGGCGTTCGGCTTGTCTCCCCGAGGGACGGGGAGGGGCACGGTGACACGTTTTCAGCCTTTGCCCTTGCCCTTCTCGTTGCACATGAAAGCGCCGGTAAGAAGCCCGTGCGCGTTGGATCTGTCGACGGAATCGAAACGCGCAACAACTGGGTACAACACTTTGAGCGTCGACGCGCGGAATACGAACGAGACCTGCAACGAGCGCAGGAGGCCGAAGACACTATTGACTATTCGAGTTTAGTTTGGACGGCAAACCCTTTTACCCCTAACGGAGAATGAAAATGCCATTTGCTGAAAACTTTTCTGAGTTTGCGAAACGTCAAGGCTGTCCGTTTGTTTGGTTAAACGAGATGGCGCTATTCGAGAACGGCGCGCGGGCGAAGGGAGAAATACACTGGGAACCCCCTCCCGATCCGCAGACCCTACTCCAACACAAAATCGAATTCGTTGCTGCAAAACTGAAGCAAGAAGAAACAAAATCTGTGCAATGTCAAAACTACGTTGTCAAGCAATCCGAATTCCACGCGATGGGTGCGGGTCCGCTGCCCGATGAGCAAGCGTACGCTGATCTGGAAACGTTCCAGAAAAACGTACTAGCCCTGCGCAAGGAATTCGCCGAGAAGCAAGCAGAACTCAAGGCGCTGAACGGTCCTACGCCCAATGACGTTTACCTCCAGCATCGCACGGAATCGCAGCAGGCATCGCATGCCGCTGTTCTCCGCGCGAGACAAATCCAAATCTAACTTTCCGTGAACCCTTGTTGAAAGGTATTTACACTATGTCTACTTTAGTCTTGAACGAAGCCACGTGCATGTTTTGCGGCCACATCCAGTCCGAATGTACGTGCCACCCTGTTGTTAATCGAAACGACTACTTGGAAATCCCCGGCGAGTCCGTAGCGAATGACGATGCCGGCAAGTGGCCGCACATCGACGCCTCTGGCGCGCACGTCTGGCACCCGAAGCGTATGACGAAAACTGGTCTGCCCGAAGACCCCGCGCAATTCGGGGAGTATCAGCCGACGATGATCGGTGACGAGTACGAAGCGCCCCCGCAAGGGGAGCCGGAAGCAAAGAGGCTCCGGCAGCAGAAGTCGAAGCTGGCCGAAGACGTGGAGCAAGAGATGATTGACGAGAATCTGCGCCACCTCGGACTGATCGATAACGGCGGGTTGCCCTTGCCGTCGATGCTGGACTCGGTCCGCGAGGATGAACCGGCCGAAGCCCCCTGGCGATTGCCGACAATGTAAACATCAACACCAAAGGGGGCGGGTGTGATCAAGGCCCGTGCGGCTCCGAGGTTCTCTCCGTTCACCTCGTTGAGCCCCCGGTGACCTGCGGGTTTTCTCCTTATTCGGCCCGCAGGTCGCCGGACCCCTTTTTCAAAACAGGAAGCGCGGTCGGAGGAGCATACCATGCCGTAGCGCGTTGATGGCCGGCCGCGCTTCCTTCTCTATTTTTGAACAGGTGTATATGTACCATGTCAGCGCACCCCCCTTTAGTGGACACAATACATCTTGTGAGGGGCAATACCGTCCCTGGACCTAAGCCTATGGCTGGATGGATCTTAGGATTATTTTTTGAGTCACTCTTGACACTCCGCCCGAAATGTGAACAATCTCTTTAATAGCCCCTGGGGGGCATAAGGCCCTTCTGGATGGTGGGTTTTAAGTTCGCAGGTGCGAACACCCCTAGGAAAAGACCTCTTTGAAAGGAGCATGTTATGAGTCAACGGCATTACCTCACGGTCAACAAACGAGCACTCATCCGGCGCATCAACCGGAGACTGGTTCCGCAAGACCAGCAGCTATGGACGAACCGCAGCCGACAGTGGCACAGCAGTTTAGGTGACTACTATGTCACCGACATCAACCACAACGTCCTGGTAGAAACTCACATCGACTTGGAAGAGTTGGGGCGAAGAGTGGGTGCTCTTTCCGCGTTGGAGGAAGTTGCAGAAGCAGCCTGAGAAAGGACCTTGTTGTGACCGAGTTCAGACGTCCCGGGTTCTGGGGCAACCCTGACATAAAACCCTTTTTGAAAGGAAAATCTACTATGGTGTCGAGAAGTTCGTCGGAAGAGTCGTCTGCGAGCCCGCTTGAGAAAGAAGTCGTCGACACGCTGGCACGTCAGCATTGCGCATTCGACACGAGCGGGGAGTTTGTCCGTCTTAGCCTACTGGAGTTCATAAGTGGTAGAGAAGAGATAATTCTCCTCCCTGTGCTCTCTCACATCGGCGAAGACAATTTGGAGCGGTATTGGGCGGAACTCCGGCGCAGGTTGGATAAGTTGCCGGATGATTACCTTCTGGTATTTCTTGCGGATCTAAACGCGGGCGGCGGACTTCCTCAGTTCGACATTATCCTCCGGATGGCGCGGAGATACGGCGATGATCAGTTGAAGTTGCTCGCCAGCGAGTTTCTCCTGGACGGGTCAAACAAATCAGATCCGGAGCGACCACAACCAAAGTGGCCGAACGCCGAGGCTCTACGCGCGGATTTGGACAAATTCGGTATGGCCGAAATTGTCTCGCAAATCGTGGAGGAGGCCGAGAGTGTATAATCGAGAACGTCGACGGCTGGGTGAGGGCTTCTCCTAGTCGGAGACGGAGCCCCTGTCGCTGGCCCGCGCAGGGGCTCTTTTTGTGCGCTGCCGGAAATAAGCGTATGGGGTCGATGCCCCCTGCTTAGGGGTCGCCTATTTCGAGAAGGCCCGCTAAGGGCTCCGGCCGGCCGGAAGGCCCGATACCCTTCGGCCCGACAGGGTCGCGAGAGACGCGATTCTAGGGCCTCTCTCGTGTGTGTCTCACGTCGGGGCGGGGGCGGGCGTAGAGACAGCCGGTAAGGCGGTCGGGGGGCGGGCGTAATTACGCCCGCGAAGGCGCATAAAGCGACATTAAACGACGTTATGCGAGAGCGTGCAGAAGTGCCGAAAACCCTTGTTCTTGCGGGGTTTCCCGCGTTTTTCGGCATATGGTAAAAAGACCCCAAGAAATTCCGAAGACCGATGCGCTATCCAATTGCGCCACGGGCGCTAAGTTGTTGTCCTACAATAACAACGTCGTTCCGTCTTTTTCCCACTTACAGGGAACCCAACCTTTCCGGGGTAGCTCCAACTCGGGGTGCTGAACGAGCCTGCCAGACCGTGCCTGACGGATTCGCAGCCACACCTGTTACCCGAATAAGGGAGGTTCAACCATGACTAATTCTAGCAGCCGCTGCTCGAGCGGTAAAGCTCGGGCGAAGCTGCCCCGCAAGGACTTTCCTATCGGGCAGGAAGGTGGTGTCGCTTTCTGGTACTCATCCGACGTCCTCCACAAGATTCTGCGTTGACAGCCAACGATACCACACGCCTCAAACCGGTTCATACACGCTTGCCGGAAGGTCACCCTCAACGGCTCTCGCGTCTTTCTCTCTTCCGTGCCGCTGGACGGCGCCCAGGTCGGCGCCGCATGGGGCAACTACGCCGCGGCCCGAGAGAGTGCCAATGCAGCAAAGCACAACGGGAAACCGGCCCAAGACGCAACAGTGACTCATTTCTTCCCCTGATACACGCGCACGTAGTCGACGTACATGTCGGCCATTCCGTTGTAGCGTGACAAATCGACGGGCCAGCCGCCGCCGGTGGCGAGATTGATCAGAAAGAAGAACGGTTGAGTCTTGGAGAGCGGAAGCGTGGGGTGGCGGCCTACCTCGATGTTGTCGCAGTAGTAGATCGTATCGGTTTCGGTGATCTTGCAGCCGTAGGTGTGCGGCCTTTCATACCAAGTGGAGGGGATGCCGAACTTGCGCATGCGGATCGGATTCTGCAGCCCTTCGAACGCTTTCTTCTCGAGGACCTTGCCCCGCTCGCCTTGATCCCAGGCGTGGGGAACAACCATGTACGTGTCGTAAGCATTGGGTGAGCCGTGGCCTTCTCCGCCGTACGCTTCGATGATGTCCAACTCGTCGCAGGGCACCTTTTTGCCCTTGAGGTGATCCGTCATGTAATCGGTCAGCAACCAGAAAGCGGGCCACGTGCCGATGGCATTCGGACCGATGAAGCGGCATTCGAAGTAGCAAGGAGCCCCGGCCGTGATGCCGCTGGCGTCGTTCTTCATCGAAGACATCAACCCCGAACTCTTCGCTTTCTCACTCGCCCTGATCCGCAGATAGGAATCGACCTGGTTGAAAGGGCTGTTGGGTTTGTCGTAGCTCGTGAACGGAATCGTACTGAAGTCCTGCCAACCGTTGGGCGGTTTGTGGTCGTAGTAGGTGGCTTTGAGATTCGTGCTGGAAATGGACAGCGGGCCGCTAAAGTCATCGGCGAAGACCAGCGACATGCCTTCGGCCGGAGGCGGATCGCCGGGCATTCCCTCGTTCCACGAAACACCGCCTCGGTTATAGAGTTGCAGGTAGCAGTTGTCCTTGACGGAACCGTTGTCGCCGCTGATGGTCACGGTCACCGGACCGTGCGGATAGTCATCGGCCGGAAAGGCAAACGAGCCGTTGCCTTTCGCGTCCAGCGCGACTGTGGCGACGATAGAATCGGAGCCAAAGCCGTCGCCTTGCTTCCAGCATCTGACCTTCAGTCTCTTGAAGCCCGGGGCTGAGAGGGTAACGGGAGTGTCTCCCTTCACATCGGAGCAATACTCGGGCGAGAGCACCGACACCTGGCAGCCCAAGGTCTCCTCCGCGCTCTTCTCGGAGTCGACACTCAGCGCGTCGAAACAGAGTTCGCTTTCGACGGGCAAGAGAGCCTGCTTCCCATCGGACTCGGCCACCGGCTGGCCGATCGTCAGGACAATCGTGGTCATCGGAAGATCGAGCTTCCCGTTTCTGTCGCCCCCCCACGTTTCGTGGGGAGCGACCAGATCGAAGGTGACTTCTTTCCAACCGGTGAAATCGATAATCCCGCCTTGGCCCGTGCCGGTCGACAGTGATCGGTATTGATGCGTTTCACCGCTGGCGTCGCTCACCTGCAATCCGTATGAGCACTTTGAGTTATCGCCTTTGATCCAATATCGCAGCTTGTGGATCGGCGCTTGAATTCTGACCTTGTTCGGAATTCCAAGGTACTGGAAGTCTCCCGTACCAACAAACTGATACTGCAATTTCAAGCATTGCCTCCCGTCCTGCGGCTGATCGGTCGACAACCCGACCGAAGCGTTGTCGTTGGGGATGTTGACCACCCAGACACTGGGCTTCTCCGAAGCCGCCTCGAAATCCTGCACCATCACCGGCGTCGAGGCCCACACCGGTATACTGCCACAGACCATCATCACGGACAACCATAGCGACCGATTCATTTCTGTTTCCTCCTCGTGATCGCCCCTATCTAAGCACATGCGAACGCCGCTTCCAGCATAGACAAAACGAGGCCTCGCCGCAATCGAAATCGACCAACGGCATGGGCGACTCGTCTGGGCTCCATCGTCCAGGTGACGCTGAATTGCTGTGTCTTGGTTCCGTTTCGCGAGCGTTGGCTGCCTGAGAACGGTTGCGACAGCCAGGTCGGGCGGAAGTGGATCCTGTGTGTTCCGCTTGTCGAACGCTACGATCGACAAGCCGGCTAATTCGTCGAGCACTTGGCCGGCGCTGGGCACGTGGGAGTCGCATAGTACCATTCCCCGTCGGGCGTTCTCCGCCGCGTATGATCGAATCAGAGTGAGTACGTGCCAGTAGTGATCGAGACTGCGGTCGTTACGGTTCATCAGTTCCGCTTGTCCGAAATGGATCGCTTCGCAGCCCACATCGATGAAAGAGGCCCCCAGGAAGTAGAGCCAAAGCTTTGTTTCCGGGCGGCTCACATCCGGAACCGACTGCCCGGGCCTCCAGTGGTCTCTGAATTGCCCACTAGGATAGAGCAAGTCATCGTAGCGGAAGTTCCGCTTCTCGATTGGCTGGCCCAGCGCGGCCATCCTTCGCGCCGCTGACGACAAACTGCTGCGTCACGGGCCCCACCGTCTCATATGTTCTGCTCTGTTCGTGTTCATTCCCCCAAACGATATTGTTTTTGTCGTGTACCAGCCGGTGCTCTTTCGTGAGAGTCACACTAACGGTCACCTTCCCGCCGGGCCCGTCCGGCGTGCCCGTTATCAGACCCGTCTCGGCGTTGATGCTCATCCAACTCGGTTTTTGCGTGAGAGAAAACTTCAGAGGCTCGATCTTCCAGAATTTGGTGCCCGGTTTGGGCTTGGCGGCGTCCCTTCTCGTGAGGTCGCCGATCGAACGAATGGCTTTCACTTGATAACGATAAGGCCGGCTCACGATTGCGCGGGTGATCGGCTTGCTGTAGATCAGCGGTCTGGGGGCCTCGGCATAATCCGAATCCCCGCTTCTGTTGCCCTTTTCGTCCACCGCCACGACGCGGTAATAGGCCTTGTTGGCGTTGGGAAGGGGGTTGCCCACACCTACAACATCAAGGGAAGTGCCTGCGACCTCGGCCACGAAGTTCGCGGGAAACGGGTTGGCGAGCTCTTTGGTATCGCCGAGTTTGACTTCATAGGGGGCGTCGTGGATTGTGAAGCCCTTCTCGTCGCTGCCGTAGATCCTGTAGTTGGCGGGTGGCCTTCCCACGGGGTTGGCGCTCCAGGTCAACGTGCCAATTCCGGTTTCCGCGTTGTGTCTGATCGCCACGTTGATCGGATATGCTGGCCCGTGCGCCGTGAAACGCCAAGTGTCACTCCACGGCCCCCAGACGCCGTGGGAATCTTTCGCTTTCACTCGCCAGTAATAGGTCGTGCCGTGCGTCAGCAGGCCGGGACGTGGCAGCGTGTACCGGGCCTTGCCTTGGTCGGGCGTTTGGGAAATGTACTTGTCGAAATTCGGGGACATGGGCCATCTCATATCGGGACGGTCGGAAAGCTGGAAATGATAATCCGTGACGGCGTCGCCGTCGGGGTCCGTGGCGGCGTTCCATCGAAACACAACATCCGTGCCGTCGCTCTCGCCGCCGTTGGCCGGATAAACGGGCGACTGGGACGCTCCGGGAGGACGTGTCTTCGACCTTTCGACCCAATGGTGCGTGATCCTCAAGTGCCTATCTGCATTCGTACCGCTTCTGCCGTCTGTGTGTTCCAGGTACGTGAAACGGTTGTTTCCCACAGTCATGGAGGGCATAGCCAACGGCGCCATCTGAATGTCGTTCTTGATGTTAACGGCGCTCAACGAAGCCTTGCCCGTCAAGGTGCATCTGAGCCAATAGTCTCGGCTGTCGGCTGTGCGCCCCTTAAATGTCCCGTCGAAATCGGCCAATCTCGCCAGCGGCGTGAATATGGTCTTTCTCCAGTCTTTCGGGTCCAGGAAACCGATCTCGAAAACATAGCCGTCACCTTCCGCCGCGAGAGTGCCTCCGACGAATTGATAAGGCGCTTTCATCGGCCACACGATGGTGCCCGCTGCTCCGTCCGCGGCGGTAAGGACGCCGTCCTTGTTGATAACGTTCGTCACCGTCGCTCCCGCCCGCCACTGCGAATCATTCTTAAAATCCGGCGTGTATTCCCAGAGGCCGTTATAGATCGTGTCCGGAGCCATCGGAGGATATCCCGTCATATCGCCGTGATATTTCGTCGGAGTCTCGTGCCCCCATCTCCACTCGACGGCTTCGTGCGGACGCAGGACCATGCCCATCGTCCACCAGGCCCAGCCATCGAGTTGCACGGTCGTGTCCCCCTCCCATGTGTAATACTGCGCGTAGTCTTCGTTCTTAAGAGGAGTCATGCGGCTCATGATCCCGTACTGATGCACGCGTTTTATCAGGTCGTGGTCCCGCACCAAATCTAACTCGCTGGCCAGCGTGCGGTTGTCCCGCATGAGCATGAAGGTGGCCATGTCTCCGTCGAGCGTGTTGTATTTTCCGTCGAAGAACACCTGCGGGACGACATGGCCGGGGCAATGACTGAAGATGCAATCGCGCACTCCGACCTTGTCGAGCAGATCCGAGATGCACAGCGTGCTGTTACCACAGGTGTTGAAACCGAATACGTTGATCGCCTGCGAAACGTCGCCCTGTGCTCCATTGTCGCCATTGCCTTTGTGGTAGCGATGGGTGATGTAGAAGTAGAAGATCGCCAGCGCCTTTTCCCGATCGGTCGAAAGCCCCTTCACAACCGAGTTCGCCATGGTCTGTTGGGAGAAGAAGTCGATGGGTCCTATCTTCAGCCACGGGTTGATCACGTTTCTCGTGCCGACGTTCTCCATGCGTATCGAACGGTTCGACTCCCAAGTCTGCCCGCACGGCTCCCAAACGCCGGGAAGTGTGGTGCACATCCTGCCGTCCATCGTGCCACCCTGCGTGATGTTGTATGTGAAGGGCGAGGTGGTGACTTCCTGAACGTGACTTTTGGAGACGTCCGTGGGGTCGCGGTCGGACGCCCATGGTTCGCATGCCCCTTTCGACGCAGAGACGAAGCAAGCAACCGAGAAGAGTACAGCGTAGGCAACCAGCCTGGATGGTTTCAACATGATTGGACTCCCTTTGATTACTTAACTTGCCAATGTTCAAGGACCTATTCGGACATCGAACGAGGCCGCGGGCAGTCCGGCCTTGTTCCAGAGGCAGTACCTCGGGACATCCACGTAGTCGTAGCGTAGAAACTCTGGCTCCGTGACCAGTGGCGACGAAACCAGCACATCGTTGCCGTCAATTGTCGCATCGGCCGAGCGATGCCTGACAACAACTCGTTCTCCCGCACATACTTACGCTTTCCGAAGATATTCAAAGCAGTGCAGCATGGTCTCTTTCCATTCAACGTTGAGTCCAAAGGTCGTCTGTCGGCCCAGAGGCCACCCAGGCCGGCATTCTACCTTCTCCCGAATCGAAATGCACCTGTACCCAACGACTTTGTGAAGAGGCTTGCAGAAAGCAGTGGCGCACACGAAAATGGGGACGTGGCAAGGTCCGCCATCGGGGCCAAGAAGCACCTTGCTGCCGCGGTACAGTCAATATGCTCTGGAGAAACCTGCCATGCAAGCCTTGCGAATCGGCCTTTTCTTGTTGGTCTTTCTTGCGGCGATTCTCGGCCAGGCAATCCGAAGTCCAGCGGAGAACTGGCCGCAGTTTCGCGGGCCGACCGGCATGGGCCGGACCGGCGAAAGGAACCTGCCGGTCACTTGGGGCGGACAAGAACAGGAGAACTTGGCCTGGAAGGCGCCGTTGGTCGGACAAGGCCATGCCAGTCCGATCGTGTGGGGCGATCGTGTGTTCGTGTGCACGGCCCATTGGCCGGAGGCGGTACGCCGCCGCGAGGAAGTCATCCCGGAACATCACGTACTCTGCTATGCCACCGACGACGGGAAGCTGCTCTGGGATGCGAACGTCCCGCCGGGGCCATGGTTGCGGACCGACTTTCGCAGCGGACCGGGCGGCGGATACGCCTGTCCCACACCGACGACTGACGGGCGGCTGGTCTACTGTGCGTTCGGCTCGTCCGTTTTAGCCGCCCTCGATTTCCAGGGCAGGATCGTTTGGCGGAAGAAGATCTTCCCCTACACGTTCGACGTAACGCTGGGCAGCAGTCCGATCCTCTACCAAGATACGTTAATTCTGTTATGTGCCATGGCCAAGCCGAGCGATTCGAAGGTGATCGCCTTCGACAAGCGAACCGGAGACGTGAAGTGGCAGCAGGCCTTGGAGCAGACGGGCTTCGGCCATAGTACACCGGTGCTGGTGACGGTGGGAGGAAAGACCCAATTGATTATCGCCGCATCCGGCGGCAGCCCTTCGTCACAAGCCCTGCAAAGCCTCGACCCGGCTACCGCCGAGCGACTTTGGTGGTGTTGGGGGGCCGGCGATACCGTCTCACCGGTCTACGGTGGCGGGCTGCTCTATTTCGACAGCGGCCGTGGAGGCCCCGGCGTGGCGGTCGATCCCAGAGGCAAAGCAGACGTCTCGGACACCCACATCCGTTGGAAGATCGATCAGGTCCCCGAGGGAATCGGCTCGCCGCTGATCGTCGGCGACTACGTCTACCGACTTCACTCGCCGGGAATTCTCAAGTGTTGGCGGCTCGACGACGGCGAACAGGTCTATGCCAAGCGGCTCGACGGAATCTCCACGACTTGGGCCAGCCCGATCGTCGACGGCAACGGACGCATCTACTACGCCAACGCCGGCAGGAGTTTTGTCATCCGCAGTGGACCGCAATTCGAACTGCTGGCCGTCAACGACCTGGGCGACGGCAACCACACCTCGCCGGCCGTGGCCGACGGCCGGATGTTCCTCGCGGGAATGAAGAACGTGTACTGCGTCCGGAAGAACTAGCGGGCAGGCCCATTGAGGCCTCGGCCGGAGTAACTTCGGACGGCGGCAGTTGCACGTCCACGATTGTCTGAGCCTCCGGCTTGACAGCGTCGACAAGACGGTCGCCGCCGAGGTGGAAGCGGCCGTGCCGTAGGATGCTGCTCCGATTGCCTCTGAGGTCGGACCGTGTCTGTCGTCCTTAGGTATGATTAAAACTCACGGTTCGCAACGAAGTACCTCCCTCTCATCAACGGTAAGAACACGTCCGGCGCCGATGCCTCGCCGCCGTACCACTGATCCGGACGGGTAGAACTGGACGCTCACGTCGACGCTGGGGCGGTCACCGAGGCCGAAGTGCCGCTCGGTTTGGGCCAGGCCGTAGTAGCTGGCGGCCGCTTGGCTGTCGTAGATCGCGACCTGCTCGTACCAGATCAGGCGTTCCCCGCCGGGCTCATAGAGGCGGATGATCGCGCCCGCGGCCCCGCCATTACCGGCTTGCCCGATCGGCCGCACGCGGAGCCAGTTTCTCGGCGGCAGATCGTTGCGGTAGACGGCGATTCGGCGTTGGCCGTCAAGCGAGATGTATCCGACGATGTCCAAATCGCCGTCGCCGTCGATATCGCCGAAGCAGTGCCCGTCGTCGACCGACGAGGCCGCCAGGTCGCGAATGCCCCAGCTATCGTTCATGTACTGGAAGCTGCCGCCGCCCGTGCCTCGCAAGACCTTCAAGAAGTACTTGCCGTTGACCAGAACGTCTGCCACCCCGTCATTGTCGAAGTCGGTCGTTACAGCAATGCCCCAGGAGGCCATCGCGGCGCCTTTCTCGATGCCGCGGACCGCCCCGACCTTCTCTAGGAAGTGGCCGCGGCCATCGTTGAGATAGACGGCAAAGATCTTCCGCCTGTTGAGGCAGATCAGGTCCGGATCTCCGTCCTGGTCCAGGTCG
>Ga0180438_10007966_pt1 | contig 13624 bp, 12 predicted proteins | sample SS_ome_12_FD_132455 | JGI IMG/M metagenome (GOLD analysis project Ga0180438, IMG submission 132455) | Hypersaline lake sediment archaeal communities from the Salton Sea, California, USA - SS_3_D_2 metaG | ecosystem: Environmental > Aquatic > Non-marine Saline and Alkaline > Hypersaline >... | reverse complement strand
TAATGCATTCATCAATCACGGGAGCGGAATCGGCACGGCCTACCGTGCAGGAGCCCCGGTCAAAGACCTGGAGTTTGTCCAGTTCCATCCCACATCCCTCATCGGGAAAAACATCCTCATAACTGAAGGGGCCAGGGGAGAAGGAGGATACCTGGTCAACAACAAAGGCCGGAGATTCATGGAGGACTATGCCCCCAATTCCATGGAACTTTCTCCGCGGGATATCGTAGCCAGGTCCATCCAGATGGAGATCGACCAGGGAAATGGGTTTGAAGGCCAGTGTGTGCATCTTGATCTCAGGCATCTGGGAGCTGCGAAGATCAAAAAAAGGCTTCCCGGTATCCGGGAGATCTGCATCAATTTTGGCGGTCTCGATCCGATCGATACACCGATCCCAATACAGCCGGCGCAGCACTATTCCATGGGCGGGATCGATGTCAACAGCGACTGCGCTTCGCCCATCGAAGGATTTTACGCAGCTGGGGAATGTGCCTGCGTGAGCGTTCATGGAGCCAACAGGCTTGGAGGCAATTCTCTTCTTGAGACCGTGGTTTTCGGCAAGATCGCAGGAAAGTCGGTATCCGAGTATGTGAGGGGAGCCAGTAGCGGTGAAGGAGCTGAAAAGGAGCTTCTCGATGCGGCCTTGCAGTTCAAGAAAAAAGTGGGAATATGGAAAGGCAGAGATTCGGGTGAAAAATTTTATATCCTGATGAAACGGCTGAAAGAGCTCATGAATGAAAAAGTCGGGATGTTCCGGAATAAAGAGGAGCTCACCGATTGCTTAGCGACGATCCAGGAACTGAGGGAGGCCTATGCGTATGTGTACATATCCGGGTCCTGTCTGCGTTTCAGCCAGGAGCTGGTGAACATCATCGAGTATGAGTCCATGCTCGACCTGGCCGAAGTGATCACACTCGGGGCGTTGAACAGGGAAGAAACGAGGGGATCTCACTACCGGTGCGATTTTGAGAAACGCAACGATGTCGACTGGCTTAAACATACGTTGATCACGTTGAAAGAGGGGAAACCATACATCAGCTACAAGGAGGTCAACATCGGCAAACATCAACCTGTCGAGAGAAAATATTGAGATGACGTATCAGTTTAAAATACTCCGCTTCGATCCGCGCAAGGATGAATACCCTTACTTTCAAGAGTATTTGTATGAGACCGAGGAGACAAAATCCGTGCTCGAAGCTCTGATGGAGATTCGGAACGAACAGGATTGCAGCCTGTCGTTCCGCTACAGCTGCCGTGAGGCCATATGCGGCTCCTGTGCCATGGTGATAAACGGCGAATTCGGCCTTGCTTGCCGGTCAGACTTGGAATCTCTCGATTCTCCCGAGATCGTCGTCGAACCCCTCCCCAACCTGGAGATCCAGAAAGACCTGGTGGTCGACCTGGATCCCTTCTGGGAGGCACTTTTGAAGATAGAGCCTTTCCTCCACTCGGAGGGAGATGTTCCCGCCAAGGGACACCGGATCGAGGATGAAAAGATCGACAAGATATTCCAGTACGTCAATTGTATCCTCTGTGCGTGCTGTTACAGCGCCTGCCCGGTCGTATCCAAGCGAGAGAATTACCTGGGTCCAGCTGCCCTGGCCAAGCTTTACAGGTTTGTCAAAGATCCCCGTGATAAGAGGTCATTTAAAAAGTGGTCACGGGTGGATACAGAAGGAGGGGCATGGGGCTGTCACACGATCTTCAAATGTAACGAGGTCTGCCCCAAAGAAGTGCGTCCGGCCGATGGGATCGAAGCGCTGAGACGAACGCTTATCGTCGAAAAAATAAAAAACCTTTTACCCTTTAAACGATGAAACTCAAACATTCGCTTTTTACGAGACGCCAATTCTTGAACGGGCTTTTTAGTGGGTGGACCGCAGCCCTTATGGCCTCGCTGGTCTACCCTGTCATCAAGTTCATTTTTCCCCCCTATAGAGAGCCGGAAGAGGTTATCCTCCCCTTTGCGGATTTCGAAGGGATGGCACCGGGATCCGTTAAAAATTTTCCTTGGGGAAGCAAACCGGGTATCCTCAAAAAGAACGCCGATGGGACCTTCATCGCTTTTGTGGGCGTGTGCACGCATCTCGATTGCAATGTGACCTATCTTCCCGATCAGAAAAAGTTTTTCTGTGCCTGTCATGACGGCTGGTATGATGAGTACGGGACGAATATCGGCGGCCCTCCTCCCCGTCCCCTGCGCCGCCTCATCGTCGAGATTGCGGCACCGGACCTGATCATCAAAAGAGAGGATGTGGAGTGAATATGAAAAATTGGGGCAAAGAACTCGTAGCCTGGCTCGACGATCGCTTCGGTCTTTCGGTAATCGCACAGTTTCTCAAGGACAAGCCTGTTCCCCAGCACAAGCATTCCGTCTGGTACTATACAGGCAGTGCCATCCTCGTGTTTTTTGTCATCCAGGTCGTCACGGGATTCATGCTCATCCTTTACTACAAGCCTACTCTGGAAGAGGCCAATGCCAGCGTGGCCAGAATCATGACAGAGGTTCCGCTGGGATGGATCATCCGATCCGTCCATAGCTGGTCTGCCACATTCATGATCGCCTTCGTTTTCATTCATCTTTTCAGCATCTGGCTCACGAAATCCTACCGCAAGCCCAGAGAAATCACCTGGATGAGCGGGGTTTTTCTTTTTGCCTGTTCCCTGTTTTTCGGCTTTACGGGTTATCTCCTGCCCTGGGACGATCTATCTCTCGCAGCCACGAAAGTGGGGACGGATATTCCCCGTTCCATTCCTGTAGTCGGTGCTTGGGTGACACAACTTCTTCGTGGGGGCGAAGATGTAACCGGGGACACACTGACCCGGTTTTTCGGGATACACGTCTGCATCCTTCCTATCTTTCTTTTCCTTCTTCTCGCCGTTCATGTGTATCTCATACAAAAAAAAGGTATGAGTCTTCCCTTAGAGACCGAGATGAATGGCAAGAACGTGCCTACCATTCCCTTCTGGCCGAATTTTGTTTACAGGGAGATGATCGTCTGGCTTGTGCTGGTGGGGGTTCTTTTTTCCGTAGCCGTGCTGCTTCCGCCTTCGCTGGATAAGCAGGCTGACCTCATGGCCGGCGCACCCGAAGGCGTCAAGCCGGAATGGTATTTTCTCTTCCTGTTCCAAACGTTGAAGATCGTTCCCGCGAGGATCCTCTTCGTGAATGGCGACACTGTGGCCGTTCTGCTCATGCTGCTGGCCGGACTTTTAATCTTCTTTTTGCCCGTCATCGACAACAAGCCCACAGAGAGAAAGGGAAAGATTATCACAATCCTCGGTTATGTGTTGGTCATTTATGCGTTGATCTTTTCGGTATGGAGTCTGCTATGAAGATGTCGTGCCGAGAGGTTTTCCTGTTGATATTGGCCGTTTCGATCTGCTCGAGTTCACTGTTCTACCCCACTCTTTTGGCCCAACAGTCTGAGCGAAGCCCGGCGCCTCAAATCGAAACAGAAGGAACACAGGAAGTGATCGAGCCCGCTCCCAAAGATATCAAGGAAGCTGTCGGGATTTATGTCTTCCTTGGATGGATCTGGATTTCGATTTTTGTCTTGGTCTACATCCTCAGGCAAAAGATCAAGGAAGCCGACCGCATCTACCGCCTCAGATTTTTTTCACCCGGAAAAAGCTGAACTTTTTGTTCTGTCCAGATCTTCGAATCCTCATCTTGTGAAAAAATTTTCAATCTGTGGAAACTTTTTTAGCGGATGTGTGAATTTTTAAGAGTTCGGTTCGTCCTTGTCTTTGAAAGCCATGACTTCTGCAAAAAAAAGAGACACCGGAGAAGAGCCTCCATACAGACTTTCTCTCAGATCGAACACCTCGTCGCGCAGATCCCGTAAGGGACACCGCTGGAGGCTTAGAGAGAAATTTCTTATCGGAGGACTGAAAGGGTTCCTGGACTATGAGATCGTAGAGCTCTTGCTCACGCTGGGCACACCGAGGCGGGACTGTAAGGAACCGGCTAAAAAGGCCATGGAAAGATTCAAGGTCTTGCCGCGGGTTCTGGAGGCGGATGAGCGGGAGCTTCAGGAGATCGAGGGCATCGGACCTCACAACGTTTTCGGGATCCGTCTTGTCCAGGAAGTTTCCCGCCGCTTTCTCAGAGAAAAAATGTTGAGCCGGCCTGCGTGTCATTCGTCGAAGGAAGTCTTCGATTATCTCTATCATTCCCTAAGGGATGCAAAAACAGAACAGTTCAAAGTTCTTTTTCTCGATGCCAAAAACTATATCCTCGAAGAGAAGACTTTTTTTGAGGGCACGGTTGATTCCAGTGCCGTTTACCCTAGAGAAGTGATCAAAGCCGCGGTTCGCTTCGGCGCATCTTCGCTCATATTCGTGCACAATCATCCCTCAGGAGATCCAGAGCCGTCGGAAAGTGACAGAGAGATCACAAAGGAGCTGGTGTTCGCCACGAACATCATGCAGATCAAGGTCCTGGACCATATTGTCATCGGGAACAACCGCTATTTCAGCTTCGCCGACCAGGGACTCATCGAGGATTATGAACGCTGTCTCAAGGATGTCCGAAACAGGTTGTGATGAAGCCTTTTGTGAAAAAACAGGGTAACATTTGAATGGAGCATCTGTTATGATAAGTATCGAATTTTTTAATGAATAAACCGAGAGATGAATAATTCGTGCTAAGTGGTAGGAGGTAGAAAATGATGAAACCCATCGAAGAGATCGCGGAGAAACTGGGGATCGAACCTGAAGACTTGGAGAAATACGGGGAGTACAAAGCGAAACTCTTTCCGGACAGGATCCGCGGAAGAGACAGAAAAAAGGGAAAGCTGATCATGGTGACAGCCATGTCGCCCACGCCGGCCGGAGAGGGCAAGACCACGACATCGATCGGACTGGCAGATGCATTGAACCGGCTCGGGCATAACGCGACGGCCTCTTTGAGGGAGCCCTCGTTAGGTCCGGTGTTCGGCATGAAAGGCGGAGCCACGGGAGGAGGCGCAGCTTGCGTGCTGCCACACGACGAGATCAACCTGCATTTTACGGGTGACCTTCACGCAGTCACATCGGCCCACAACCTGTTGGCCGCGATGGTGGACAACCGCATCCATTTCGACGGTGCTTGTGGACTTTTGGACAGCCGCACCATCACATGGAAAAGAGTCATGGATATGGATGACCGCGTTTTAAGGGAGGTCATCATCGGTATCGGAGGTCCGCTCCGCGGATTGGCCCGCGAGACGGGCTTCGACATCACGGCTGCCTCTGAAGTCATGGCCATCCTTTGTTTAGCCAAAGACCTGGCTGATCTCAAAGAGAGGCTGGGGAATGTCCTTGTCGGCTATTCTCCGGATAAAAAACCTATCTTTGCCCGTTCACTCAATGCCGCAGGAGCTATGGCCGCGCTCATGAAAGACGCCATACGACCCAATCTCGTCCAGACAGCTGAGGGCACTCCAGTGTTCATCCATGGAGGGCCCTTCGCCAATATCGCCCACGGAACGAGCTCTGTGATCGCCGCCGACCTGGCTCTCGATCTCGCGGATTTCGTTGTTACGGAATCCGGATTCGGATCGGACTTGGGAGCGGTCAAATTTTTCGATATCGTGGTGAGGACAAGCCCACTGCCTCCTCCGGATGCCTGTGTCCTCGTGGCGACAGTCCGGTCTCTCAAATATCATGGAGGTGTGAAGCGCGAAGACCTGGAGACTCCAGATGTCCCTTCGGTCGAAAAGGGATATGCCAACCTCCAGAAACACATCGAGAACCTCCGTTATTTTGGCGTTCCCTTTGTTGTGGCCCTGAACCGCTTTTCCTCCGATAGGGATGAGGAGATCGCAAAGGTTTTGGAGTTGTGCCGGAAAGAAGGAGTTCGTGTCGCTGTGAGCGAGGTCTACAGCAAGGGAAGCGAGGGCGGTGTGGCGCTGGCGGAAGACATCATCCAGGCCATTGAGAAAGATGAACACAATTTTCAACATCTCTATCCACTGGATATGCCTCTCATCGAAAAGATCGAGGTTATTGCCACAAAGATGTTCGGTGCGGCATCGGTGGCGATGGAGGGGAAGATCCGGCGGAAGATCCGGCGGATCGAGCGCGAAGGCTTCCAGAATCTACCTGTCTGTATCGCCAAAACACAATACTCGCTTTCCGATGATGACCAGGCTTTGGGGAAACCCGAGGGATTCACCATGATCGTGACCGATGCATCACTCAGTTCGGGCGCAGGGTTTGTGGTGATACACTGCGGGGATATCATGACCATGCCCGGTTTGCCCAAGGTCCCCGCTTCAGAGAAGATCGACATCACTCCTGAGGGAGAGATCACCGGGCTCTCTTGACGAATTTTTCATCCCCGTGGCCTGTTGGAGAGTGAGCGGGTTTTCCCGATTATCTTTTTTAGCTTTTCCCACATCGCCTTCAAATCAGGAGTGAAAAATGAGAAAATCGGCGCATGAAAAGCGTCCAATTGAGGTGGGTTTACACGCGATTTGAATTGTGATAAAACTAAATTCCCAATGCAAAATAATATCGGTGGATCAGCCTATTTTTGATATGAAAGGATGTGTCTATGTGTGAACTGAGAGATGTTTTTATTGTCGGTGGAGCGCGAACGCCCATCGGGAGTTTTTTGGGATCTTTGAAGAACTTCAAGGCTACCGAGCTGGGAGGTATCGCTATCAAAGAGGCGATGGCGCGAGCGGGCGTCTCCGGCGGGGATGTCGGCGAGGTCATCATGGGGAATGTCGTCTCTGCAGGTTTGGGACAGGCGCCGGCCAAACAGGCCCAGATGAAGGCAGGGATCCCTCCTACAGTGAACAGCTTTGCCGTCAATAAGGTCTGCGGTTCGGGATTAAAAGCCGTAGAGCTGGCTGCCGACTCCATCTGGCTGGAGAGGAACGAGATCGTTGTGGCCGGCGGCATGGAGAGCATGAGCCAGGCGCCGCACATGACCTGGGGGGTAAGGGAAGGTGTGAAATTCGGAGACCTCAAGATGAAGGATGCCATGATCTATGATGGACTCTGGTGCGCATTCGATGACCATCACATGGGCATGACGGGCGAAGTGATCGCAGAGAAATTCGGAGCGACAAGAGAGGAACAGGATGCGTATGCCGTCAGTAGCCATCAGAAGGCACTCCATGCGACCGAGAAGGGCTACCTGAAGGAAGAGATCGTTCCTGTAGAAGTGCCGCAAAGGAAAGGAGATCCCATTGTATTCGCAGTGGATGAGGGACCCCGGAAGGATGCTACGCTCGAGAAATTGGCTAAGCTTCGGCCGGCTTTCACCAAAGAGGGAACCGTGACCGCCGGGAATGCCTCCAGCCTCAATGACGGAGGGGCTGCTGTAGTCGTGGCCTCTGAGGATACCGTCAAGGAGAAAAACCTCACGCCGATGGCCCGGATCGTCGGAACGAGCAACAACGCCCTGGAACCGAAAATGGTAATGTATGCTCCGAAGGGAGCTATAGAAAAACTTCTGGCCAATGTGGGGTGGCGCTTAGCAGATGTGGACCTCTTCGAAATTAACGAGGCCTTTTCTTCCCAACAAGTGGTGCTCATCAAGGAGCTCGGCCTTGATCGGGATAAGCTTAATGTACACGGCGGAGCCGTCGCTTTGGGGCATCCCATCGGGGCCTCTGGCTGCAGGGTCTTGATCACTTTGATCTATGCCCTCAAGCACAGGGGATTGAAAAAAGGCGTCGCATCCCTCTGTCTAGGTGGCGGAGACGCCGTGGCTATGGCTGTGGAGCTTGTCTGAAAGGAGTCGGATAATGGAGATCAAAAAAATTGGCATCATCGGATCGGGAACCATGGGGACCGGGATCGCTCAGGTCGCAGCGACTTCGGGATTCAATGTATTGCTCAATGATATCGAGGGCCAATACCTGGAGCGGTCCCTGAAAACAATGGATAAGAGCCTGTCCAAGCTTGCAGAGAAGGGGAAGATCGGAGAGGACAAGGACGCCATTCTGGACCGTATCAAGATCACGACATGCCTTGCGGACCTTCGGGAATCCGATTTTGTGGTGGAGGCTGTGTTCGAAGACCTGGATGTCAAGACCAAAGTGCTGACCGCAGTGGATGAGGTTATCGGCCCCGAGGTCATTCTCACATCGAACACGTCTTCCATCTCCATCACCCGGTTGGCTGCCTTGACGAAGCGGCCCGAAAAATTTATGGGGATGCATTTTATGAATCCTGTCCCATTGATGAGCCTCGTCGAGTTGATCAAGGGAATAGCCACAACCCAGGAGACTTATGGTGTGGTCAAGGGTTTGGCTGAAGCGATGGGTAAAGTCCCGGTCGAAGCCAATGACTATCCGGGCTTTATCGCCAATCGTATTCTAATCCCCATGATCAACGAGGCCGTCTATGCTCTCATGGAGGGCGTGGGGACCGCAGAAGGCATCGACCAGGTGATGAAGCTAGGGATGAATCATCCGATGGGCCCTCTGACCCTGGCCGACCTTATCGGGCTGGATATCTGTCTGGATGTTATGAATGTCCTGTATGAGGGCTTCAAGGATTCAAAATACAGACCCTGTCCGCTGCTTCAAAAAATGGTGAATGCCGGGTATCTTGGGCGAAAGTCAGGAAGAGGATTTTACGACTATAGTAAGTAGACCGAGGATTTGATAGACAGATTACGGCAGGAGATAAGGAGGATAAAATGACCGAGGATAAAAACGAAAAACAAAATTCTCGGAACAGGGCGATCGAAACGGCCCTTTCTCAAATAGAGAAACAATTCGGCAAAGGCGCCATCATGAAAATGGGCCAGAAGGGAGCGGCTGTCAAGGTGGCATCCATTCCCACGGGGTCCATCGCATTCGACCTGAGCCTGGGAATCGGGGGTTTCCCTCGCGGACGGGTTGTCGAAGTTTTCGGGCCAGAGGCGACGGGGAAGACCACCCTGGGACTCCATGTGATCGCCGAAGCCCAAAAGCAGGGGGGTCAGGCGGCGTTTATCGATGCCGAACACGCCATGGACCCGACCTATGCCGCCAGTGTCGGCGTGGATGTGGACAACCTCCTAATCTCGCAGCCGGATTATGGGGAGCAAGCTCTGGAGATCGCAGAGGTGCTCGTGCGGAGCGGTGCAGTGGACGTGATCGTAGTGGACTCCGTGGCTGCACTCGTTCCCAAGGCGGAGCTCGAAGGAGAGATGGGCGATGCTCACATGGGGCTTCAGGCCAGGCTCATGTCCCAGGCGTTGCGGAAACTGACTGCGATCGTCGCCCGGTCCAAAACATGTTTTATATTCGTGAACCAGATCAGAGAAAAGATCGGCTTTTTCTTGGGCAGCCCCGAAACCACCACCGGAGGTCGCGCGCTCAAATTTTATTCATCGATGAGGATCGATGTGCGTCGGCTGGCCACGCTCAAGGACGGGGAAAGGGTCATCGGGAACAGAGTGAAGGTCAAGATCGTGAAGAACAAAATGGCCCCTCCCTTCCGAACTGCTCAGTTCGATATCATCTATGGCGAGGGGATCTCGAGAGAGGGAGACTTGATCGATTGCGGCACAGAAGCGGGTTTGATCGAAAAGACGGGGACCTGGTATTCCTACAAGGGCGAGAGGCTGGGCCAAGGCAAGGAGAACGTAAAAAGTCTCCTCAGGGAAAAGACAGAGCTCGCCGAGGAATTGGACCGCGAGATCCGGAAGAAAGTGGGTCTAATCTCCCCAGAAACAAAGGCGGAGAAAGAATAGCCTTTTGCCGTCGGTTCTTGTTTTTTCTCCCTTGTTGCAATCATCAATCGGATCGAATGATAGGGGAGATTAGGTTGAGAAATTTCAGTCGGAGACGTTTTTTTCCCGTTTTTTTTACTTCGGTTTTTGTTTTACTATGGGTGACCTCGGCTTATGCAGACACGGAATCAGTCACCGAAAAAATCGATAGATTATTTCTTTCATGGAATAAACCGGACTCTCCGGGATGTGCCTTAGGGGTCATTCAGGACGGAAGTGTGATCTATGCCCGGGGTTATGGGATGGCCAACCTCGAGTATAACATCCCTATCACTTCAAAATCCATTTTCCGGATCGGTTCGACATCGAAACAGTTCGTCGCTATGTGTATGGCCCTTCTCGAAGAGGAGGGCAAGTTGAGCCTGGATGATAGCCTGAGAAAATTTCTTCCCCAGATGCCGGAGTATGCAGAGGGCATAACCATCCGCCATCTCATCCATCACACCAGCGGCATCCGGGATTATCTGACACTTACCAGTATCGCCGGGTTGCGGGAGTCTGACTATTTCACCGATGCCGAGGTCGTCGAACTCCTCGCGCGGCAAAAAGAACTCAATTTCAAGCCCGGAGATGAGCACCTTTACAGCAATTCCGGGTACTTTCTCCTGTCTCAGATCATACAAAAGGCAACCGGACAGTCCCTCCGCGAGTATGCGGAGGAAAAGATATTCCTGCCGTTGGGGATGACACACACCCATTTTCATGATGACCACACAGAGATCGTTAAAAAAAGAGCTTCGGGGTATGCGCCCAAGCAGGGAGGCGGCTTCGTGATTTCTATGACAACACTGCCCATGACCGGAGACGGGGGAGTGTTCACATCCGTAAAGGATCTGTTTCTCTGGGACCAGAACTTTTATAATAACATATTGGGGAATAGCGGGCAGGCACTCATCGAAAAAATTCTAACACCCGGGATTTTGAACAGCGGGGAACAACTGGACTATGCCTTTGGGCTCGGGTTAGGAGAATACAGGGGATTGAAGATGGTGAGTCATGGCGGTTCATTTGTCGGATTCCGTGCAGACATGATCCGCTTTCCGGAACAGAGATTCACTGTTATCTGTCTGGCGAACTTAAGCACTTTTAACCCCAGCTTGATGGCGAGGAATGTCGCAGACATCTATCTTGAGAACCATTTCAAGGAAAAAAAGAAAGCCACGCAGGAATCTCCGTCTGAAAAACCCAAAGTTGTAGCGCTCACCGAGTCCGAGCTTAAAGCGAAAACAGGTAACTACTATGATAAAGAGAGAGATGTTCTCTGGAGAGTTGTTTTTGTGAAAGATCGACTTCAGGTGAAGGCTCCATTCACTCAGTTTGCCATCTCTCCCATCAGCCCTGCCCGGTTTATTGGGGAGAATATCCCCTTCGAACTCGAGATCGAATTCGAAAAAAAAGAGGACACACAAAACACGGTCGTCCATGCCTGGATAGAGGGGAAAAAGCAGGGAATCTATGAATCCATCGAGCTTAAAGAACCGACCTGCAAAGAGCTCATAGCCTATGTCGGCAAGTATTACAGCGAAGAGGTCGATGCAACCTATATTCTGAGATTTAAAAAAGGAAAGCTTTTTTTGCGGCAAAAGAATCCTCATAAGAGCTACCCTCGAGCAGCGCTGAAGCCCACTTTGGAAGACAGATTTCAGGTCGGGCGCTGGAAATTGGTTTTTTTCAGGAATGATGATCAAAAGATCATTGGATTTAACGTAAGCGCAGGCCGGGTGCGAAACATTTTCTTTGGAAAACAGTGAACTTGGAGGCGTCATTATGAAACAGGGGGATGCTTTAAAACTCGTTGTTTCGTTTCTCTTGTGTCAGATGGCAGGCGTGATCGGTGGATTCTTCACGGCTTCTTCTGTGAATACGTGGTATGCCACATTGACAAAGCCCGCTTTCAGTCCGCCGAATTGGCTCTTCTCGCCGGTTTGGATCACACTTTATCTTCTTATGGGAATATCGCTGTTTCTGGTATGGAGAAAGGGGCTTCAAACGGAAGGCATTAAGACCGCTCTTTTGTTCTTCGCTGTGCAGCTCGCCCTGAATACGCTGTGGTCAATCCTCTTTTTCGGATTGAAAATGCCCCTCCTGGCTTTTATCGAGATCTTGATCCTGTGGTATTTCATACTGATAACGCTGTTGAAATTCAGAAGAATCTCGAAACCAGCCGCACTTTTACTCGTCCCCTATCTATTGTGGGTGAGCTTTGCTGCAGTACTGAATTTTTTCCTGTGGTATCTCAACCGCGCGTCTTTGTGATATCTTGTTTATTTCGGTCGGATATCGGTAAAGGCATCGCGCAGCGATTTGTAGACCCAATCTGCCATCTTCGTCTGGAATGCGGCCATCTCTTCCTTTTTAGGCTTTTGTTTATCCCATTCCATGAGCTTTGTTTCCGTCTGTTCGAAAACGACGTTTTCAATGGGTACTATGCGGTCGAGCACCCCATTTTCCCCATATGTCAGCAGTCGTGTGACGTTGAGGTACTGCCTCATGTGCCCGCGCTCATCCGGATAGAGGTAATCAGCTAGAGCGATGGCCAGGTCGTTGAGGGGTGCCGTGCCCTCGCCTCCTGCCACCTCGGGCACGCTCCCGGCATGAGCCCACAGAGGAAAAACCGCGGTACAGATGGACTGTCCGAGCAGCACCCACATGGTCGAGAGATACGCCTTATCAGGGGTGGGGGCTCCATGGAACAGAGTGACCGAAACTGTAGAATTGCGGTTGATGGTATCTGTCGTGTTGATGTAGAGAGGGGTCGCGGGATCGAAGGCTTTTGGGTCGGATAGAGGATAAGAGTGCAATTTTTCGTTGACCAGGTCTCTCGCGGCCTCTTGAAGGATAAAGGGAACGTTCAGCCGATTTTCTGCGGAAGCAGTCTGGAAGAGCTGCGATATCCGCTCGAACCGGATGTAACCGCCCCCTCCAAATTTTACCGGTGATGTGAATGCGTAGTTCGTCCGGACGATGTAACCCTGGGGCGCCACACGCGGGTCGTTGGCATCGAATTTGACATAGGAAGAGTTCCTGGTTTCGAAAAAGCAGGCATTTCCCTCGGCATCGATCACACCGAAATTAGCGCCCACATTTCTCTTTCCATTCGTCTCATCGAGCAATCGCTCGAAATCCGCCACATTGGCACACACCCCCAAGGCCCGCTTCATGAATCTCCCGTTCTCTCCCATCCCGACCATGCCTTCGCTCTCCGCGAGGTCCGAGGAGGCAGAGTTCATGATGGCAAACCCCTCCGAATTTATACCGGCCCAAACATTTCTGACATCTTTGTCCAAGGGATGGACGATACCGATGAAGCTGTATTTATCACCCTGGAGAAAGGCCACCTTGTTCGGACGGGCCGAGGTGTCTCTATTTTTCCAGAGCAGAGGACGGCCATCCGGAGTCGCTTTTCCCGACACCACAGCCACTGTGCAGGGATTCACTGCGATCTGGCCTAAAAGGAATAGAGAAAAAAATGCGATCCACGATTTTGGGAATGATTGAAACTTTCTCATCGCTCTTCTCCTGAATTATCTTCAAATCAGCAAACTGAATATTTTAACTGAACGGACGGGGAAAAGACAGCCTATTTATTGATGCCCGCTCTCACATAAAGAGCGATATCTTCATGAGTGGCGAACCAAATACCTTTGTGCTTCTTCATATGTCTTATGAGCGCTTCGAGCATAACTATGCGGCTCCTGTGGCCGATGTATTTGGGATGCATCGTCAACACAAAAAGTGTTCCCTCTTCATAAGCCTTTTCGAACTCAGCGGCCCAGATATCGAAGACATCCATGGGTTTAATATGAGGGCGGACGCTGGAATATCTCGAAAAACCGAAGTAGGGGTAGTCGTCGAGCAGCCATTCCACGGGAAGCTCCACAATCCCGGTGGGTTTTCCGT
>Ga0180438_10007965_pt1 | contig 13624 bp, 12 predicted proteins | sample SS_ome_12_FD_132455 | JGI IMG/M metagenome (GOLD analysis project Ga0180438, IMG submission 132455) | Hypersaline lake sediment archaeal communities from the Salton Sea, California, USA - SS_3_D_2 metaG | ecosystem: Environmental > Aquatic > Non-marine Saline and Alkaline > Hypersaline >... | reverse complement strand
GGAGAGGGCTGGACTGTCCAGCTGCTGAACGGGCTGGATGCTGTGAAGTCCGGGGAGTCAAAGGAGGTAACGGTTTATGTGTCGCACACCAGCAGAAGCACCCAGAGTGCCGTTGTTACCATGCAGGCTGCATCCGAGAGCGATCCATCCAAGACCGTTATGGCCACGGCAGAGATCTCTCGGTAGGATTATCCCCTTACTTTGGAATCGACCAGCTTGTTGCCGATCAAACCCAGGGTCATCGCAATCCCCAGAAGGATCCCGCTGCAAACCAGAACGACGATGTTATATGTAGAGGATTCCAGAGTTAAAAAAACCTGTATTACGAAAAGCGAAGCAGATAAAAAAAAGAACAAACTAGCCAATACGAGCTTTTTCTTCAAAAGGGGTGTGGAGACACGCTTGAACCTGAGTTTGCCGTCGAAGATCCCCGCCATCGTAGCGAACACAACCGAAAACGGGAGAATCAACACCATCGCTCTCAGCATACCCATGAATACGGACAGGTCTTGGATTATGCCGACGATCCGGAAAAAACTGATTGCAGCCATACAGGCAGCGAATGCATTCGGCAGATGGACCGCGACCGGATGAACGTGCAGATCCAGCATTTTCCTCCGCTTCTCCGAAACCGGCGATTCATATTCCTCGAAAATCTTTCCTTTGACACCGCACGCCGGACAGATACCGGGAGGTTCCGTTCCTTCCAGGACATAGCCGCAAACCTTGCATCGATAAAGCTTCTTCATGTTATTCTCCTCGATGGGTTTAACTCTTTTTACCACGCAGGGCGGATTAACGCAATATGGTTTCCAGCTCATCCTTTAACTAACAATCAAATCGTCTATCCTCGAAAAGCTGATGGACTCTACCTACCTATGCAACCCTGTCCGATAGCATTCTGCCTCAGGCCATGATATAATAATATAAACATTTTCATTATGGTGAAAAACACTGCAAAACTGAGGGCATTCGAAGACAACTACAAGCGAGGAAACAAACCAGACTTGTTGCAAAATCTGCAACTGGTCGATCGACTCTACCAGGAAGCCAAAGCTTTATCCGTGTTCCCTCCTCAAGACCCTCTGTCAGGTTTGGACATCGACATAAAGATTGCCAGGGTCATCAACAGTGTTCCAAAAACTTCTTGAGCAGATTGCCGGCGAGCTCTCGGCACAAAGCATCCCTTATATGATCATCGGAGGCCAAGCCATCCTTCTCTACGGGGAACCGAGGCTTACCAAAGACATCGATATCGCCCTGGGAATCGGAGCTGAAGAATTGCAGCGGGTCAAGAGCTCCGTTCAAAATCTTCGATTCAAAATCCTCATACCCGACCCGGAAGAATTTGTCAAAGAAACCATTGTGCTTCCGACACTTCATGAAAAAAGCGGGATACGGATCGATTTCATATTCTCTTTTTCAGCCTATGAACATCAGGCCATTCAAAATGCAAGGCGCATAAATATGGGTTCACAAGAAGTGTGTTTTTCTTCTTTGGAAGATGTCATAATCCATAAAATCATAGCAGGGAGACCGAGGGATCTGGAGGATGTGAGATCCGTTCTCCTGAAGAATCCTGCTTTCGATCTAGAATATATCGAGAAATGGCTGACAGAATTCGATGAGTCCCTCGACGGAAATTATTTAGCCCTGTTCAAAAAAATTCAAGACAGCCTAAACGACTAGCCGGGCCTTATTTCTTCCGGGCGATCATCCGGACGAGCTCTGCAGGCGGTCCTCCCCAGTCGCCCAGCCAGACGCCCTCTTCGTATTTCTGGATATGGAATCCCTTGAAGTGGGCAAGCAGGGCATTGGGAGGAAGCCCGTTGACATAAGCGGGAAAGGACTGTTTTTCCGTCTCCAGGACGTGTTCGAAAACGAGAACGCCTCCCGGCCGAAGCGAGGCATAAAGCCTGGCGACGAATTCGGGATCCGACACAGGCGCCCAGGACAGGATCATGACGATGAGATCCCAATGTTCGGTCCCGAAGTCGAAATCCTGGTAGGTGGTTTTCACGGTGGAAATGCGGTTGCCGGCTTTTTCGGCATTGGCCTCGGCAACAGCCAGGCCCACTCCGGAAATGTCGATGCCGGTGACATCCCAACCCTGTTGCGCCAGCCAAACCGCGTTGCGGCCCTGACCTGCTCCCACATCGAGAGCTTTGCCCGGCTCCAGACCCTCGACGCTCTCCATCATGAATACGCTGGGCGTTGAGGTGAACCCATCCTTTTCAGGATCTCCGGTAAGGGGCTTGGAAAAGATCTGGTCATAGGTGAGCTCCACTCCTTTTTCCGGTTGGACCTTGAAAAGACGGCGGATGGTATCGAGCTGCTGCTGAATATCTTCTTGCGATAATCCATCCTCGGCCAATTTTTCCCCGTAAGTTTTGAGAGACGGCTGGGGAGGATTCGTCAAAATCCATGATTTGAAGGATTCCCAGATTTTCTCGTCGTCCGTCTTCTCCTGTGCATGGGAAGCCGCCAAAAACGTCACCAAGATCCCGGCCACAAACAAACCATTCCAAATTCGCGATTGTTTTTTCATGATTCCTCTCTGGTATATACGGAATCCTGCGAATTTCGTTTTCTGCTAAATTGTTCCAGTATAGAATACGATCATCAGTCGGAGATAAATAATCACTTTAATGAATGAAAATCACGAATCTAAAGAGTGTGTTCTTCTTAGTACAAGTATGGAAGAAGAAAAATATGTGAATTTTCGAGTAGCTTGCTAATATCCGCCAGCATTCCCAAGGCGCCTCGGATCGGTGACTCCATGAAGCTTACCTGTTTTTGTGTCGCGCCACACGATTTGAAACGAACCCGTATGCCAATTATAATCAGTTAGATCCTTTATTTTTATTCCCCGCTCTGGCAGGCCTTTTCTCACTTCAGGTGTTATGCGAGATTCAATCTCGACAACCCTGTCAGAGTTTCGAAAGGCCCAAAATCGAGGGGCATCCGCAGCGTCTTTGGGGTGCATGCCAAATTCCAGGATATTAATCAGGACCTCTGTTGCAGGCTGAGGCGGTGAGCCTGGTGTACCTAGAGCCATCCAAGGTCTTCCATCCTTCAAAATGATCGTCGCAACGGAGGGGAATAAAAGCCGTCGTCCAGGTCCCATTGTGCTGGCCCGCATCGTGCTGCCGGTTGCCCTTACGCCATCGATAAACACTCCAGGAGTCCCGCCATGACCTGTGTGCAACAATGTGATCCAGCTCCCTTCCTCATCGACAATGACGGTTGCGTTGCTGTTGCAGGACTCCATTTCCTCTTGAGTGATATGCGAAATAAAATCATGTGCCTGCAAATGCTGGGAAGAAACATCCAACGTTCCCGATGCGGCAAGCTTAACTCCCGGGAGCGGCATGGTCTTGCGGACAAACTCGGCTCCGATCTTGCCGTATTCTTTAGAAAGCAATAAATCGACCGGGCTGTGAAAGTTCATGGGATCCTGGAGCCATCTCATATCAGATGAGACACGGCCATAAGTTCTGGCCATCACTTCAAGGGTTTCTGGAGATTCCCAATAAAAACCTTTATTCTTCAGGTCAAAATTTTCCAGAATGTTCAAGTTGTACGCAACAGTCAAGCCCCCATAAACAGGAGGCGGTTCTGTGAGGATCTCATAATCCTTGTAGGTGTATTTAAGAGGTTCTGTCCAACGGACTTTATACTCCGCCATATCCTCCAGCGTTACACGCCCCCCCTCCTTTCTCGCTGCTTCGATGAACTTTTTTCCCCATCCACCTGTGTACATATAATCAGCCCCTTCTGAGGCAAGTGTTCGAAGATGGGTGGCAAGGGCTGGCATCCTCCATCGATAGCCGACAGGCACTTGGAAACCGCCTGGCATATAAAATTCTCTTGCCTCCTTGATTTGAGCAAGATCCCCTTTTCCTCTGAGAACACTGCCTCCTTCGAAGTACCAATTGATGTATGTGTACATGAAGGTGGTGACAAGCACCCCTTCATCTGCAGCTGTAATGGCTGGTTGGAGATAATCAGCCCATTTTCGGGTTCCAAAGCGTTTCCACAAGTCCTCGAGACCGCGTACAGTCCCGCCGATCGCAACTTTATTAGGGTCTCCATGCTCTCCTCGGGTTGCGAGAGGCCGGTCTCCCACTGCATTGAATGCGTAATATTTTCCTGTCGAAGCCTCATAATAGAGCCCTGCCATGCTGCTGAAATGCATGACTTGATGATACTCGACCACATGCTGGAGGAAGACAGATGTGATGGCTGCATCCACAGCATTGCCGCCTTCCTGCAGAACCTTAAGACAAGCTTCGGTGACTATCGGAGATTGCGTGCTTACCATCACCTTATTGCCAACAGCTTCTGGTTTAGGTCCCTGAATAAGAAGAGGGTCTCTCGGATCTGTCGGCGTTTGAGTCTGGATTTGTGATTGAGTGATGTTCACGAATAAAAAACACCCTATCAAAACAGCTATGAAAATCGGTAAAAATGATAATTTTTTGCAAAACATTGGACCTCCTTTTTGTTCAGAACGCAAACCCTAATACATGCTAAAAATGAACGGCATCTATTAAATCGTTGACATTCATACTAAAAAAATATAAATTATGTTCAACAAAATATTATATATAATATTATGTATAATGCAAATCGCAAATTTCTTAGATAATTAACAATCATTCAATGAGAAGATTGGAAGGCGAATGCATAAAAACATGGAAAAAAAGGAGGAGGAAAAAATGACTAAAATGAGATTTCTTACGGGTAAGGACAGGTGGAAACATGTAGCGCTGGCCATGTTTGTGGTGTTGCTCATATTCAGCTGTGGAGGACAAAGTGCAAATCGGGCGCAGGATAGCACGGCTCCGCAAGACCCCAAAGAACTAGTGAGCGAAAAAAATCTTGTTAGACTTATCCAGCAAATGGTCCAAATCAACTCGGAGTTCTCAAAAGGCGTCGTCCATAATCACAAGGAGATAGCCGAGTACTTGGCCAAAGAAATTCGAGACATCGGGATCGAGGTGGAAGTGGTTTATCCTGAGGAGCCCTTCGAAGCACCTTATCAAAAGGGACTGGGAATAAAATACCCAGGCGATCCCTCTGACTTTCCTGTTGTCGTTGCACGGCTCCGGGGAAAAACCGGAAAACCTGTTCTTGGACTTACAACTCACTACAATACTGTTGTCATCGGAGATCGCGAACTTTGGTCGGTCGATCCACTGGGAGGAGAAATCATCGACGGCAAGATCTACGGTCGTGGAGCCACCAATTCTCATGCCAGCGTAGCAAAGCGCATCGAGATCTTAAGGGTTTTAAAAGAATCCGGCGTCGAAATGAACGGTGATCTTGTCGTAACTCTCGTTCCAGGAGAAGGCGCTACAGAGTTCGGCATGCCCTGGGTCGTCGAACACCGTCCAGAACTCGTTGCAGCAGATTGGTATCTCGCGGGTAGTATCGGGCCGAGATTCACCAAGCAGGGGGGGCACATCTGGGCCAAATTAATCGTTGTCGGGCCTATGCACCATCCAGGAAGCGCTGGGATCAACGCAGCCCACCAAATGGCAGAAATCATTCCCTCTGTCATCGATGTGGACCGCTGGATGACCTATGAGGACGATCCCCTGTTCGCTAGCCGGAAACCCCATGTGGAAGTTACCGTTCTCAGCAGTGGCGATCCACGCAACGTCGCAGTCAATGTCATGCCGTCTAAGGTGGAGGCACTTTTGGATATGCGCCTGTATCCCGCACAAGAACCCACCCAGGTGGTCGCGGAGCTGAACAAATTGCTCAGCAACCTGATGGAAGAAAATCCCGACCTTGATGTGGAACTGGAAGTCACTCACATCCAGAAAGCCCCCGGGCATGTGTGGGACGTGATCACCGAAGACGATCCGCTGGTGCAGCAAATCATGGCATTCAGCCGGGAGTTCACGGGCAACCCGGATCTAGCCATGGAATGGGGAGGAGGAGTCGGAGGCGGCAGGCCCGATTTCTGGAACACCGGAGCGATCGTGATCTTTGCCGGAGGGATCGAAATGCCGGGCGGTGGCTATGGTGCACACTCTCCTGATGAATACGTGGAGATCCAAGGGCTTGTCGAGTCAACTCAAATCGTCGTCGACTTCGTACAAAGGATTCTGGAGAAAGAGATCGAACCGCTGGCCAAGAGGGTGCGTTAGTAATATAAACTACATATGGAGAAGAATCACCTCACGCGGAATTTTTTGAGCGCTTCCTCGTTGAATTCAATCCCTAATCCCGGTTTGTCAGGAATTTCCATATAGCCGTCTTTGGCCACTACGAAATCTTTGTAGATTTTGTCTTCTACTCTGACCTCAATTTCACGCATGAAATATTCGACCCAAAGGGCATCAGGAATCGCACCCACCATGTGCATGTGCACCTCTTGCTCCCAGTGAGGAGATATGGGCATGTGATAAGCCTTGGCAAAAGCAGCCACTTTCATGAATTCTGTGATTCCCCCCAGAACTGTTGCATCGGGTTGAATAATGTCGATGGCCCGGCTGTTAATAAGATCCCGGAATCCCCACAGGGTATACTCCAGCTCACCGGATGCAACAGGGATGTCGAGGACATCAGCTACAAGCTGACTGCCCTGGAGATCATCCGGGCGAACCGGTTCTTCGAAGAAATAGGCATCTTGTTCTTCCAGTGCTCTTCCGACTTTGATAGCAGTGGGTGCATCGTAAGCATTGTTGGCATCGATGAGCAGCTTTAAGTCAGGGCCGATAACCTTGCGCGCCATTTTCACTCTCTCGATATCTTCCTTCACACTCACTGCTCCGATCTTGATCTTCACGGCAGTGTAGCCGTGTTTGAGATAGAGCTCCATCTCTTCAGCAAGGCCTTTGAGACCTTTTCCCCTGTGATAATACCCACCGCTTGCATAACATGGTACTTGCTTGCGATCTCCTCCTAAAAGCCTGTATAAAGGCAAATCGAAGTACTTACCTTTGATATCCCAAAGAGCGATATCTACCCCGCTCATCGCCCGTATTGCCGATCCTTTTCGGTCTCGGCGCATCTCCATATACATCATGGCCCAAAGCGATTCTGTACAAAGGGGATCCTTCCCTACGAGCAGAGGTTTTAGCTTCCGTTCGATGATCGAGCCAACAGAGAAGGGCTCACCGATAGGTACACAGCTTAATCCAACGATGTCCTCGTCTGTTTTGATTTTTATGATCGTCAAATCCCTCTCTTGAACCTTTCTTGTGGCAAAGAAAATAGGCCGATCCAGCGGAACTGCCAAAGCCATGGTCTCGATATCCGTTATTTTCATGCTCAGTCTCCTTTCGACATTTTTTTGATCTTTACACTCTCCGGGAGCCGTGATAACAACCTGCTCCAAACGGATGGCGGCATTCTTATTGTATATAATATTTTGTATATATTTTCAATAAAAATCTTACATCCAAAAACCATACAATCGAATCTTAACACATTCCATTGCGCTGCATCAAAGAGTCTACCAATGGCGACTATATATACCATCTTTTCTTATCATGTCCCTGTCTTTTAAAAATTGAATAATAGCGTCAAATTTAATCTCTCCCCTTGTGCATAAAAGGTAAATCCGAGTGAATTTCATTTTTTTCAAATATGTGTAAAATATATAATATATTGACATCGGAATTTTCGTTGATTTATGCTATCCCTAATGCCTATCGATAATCTTGACCGTTCGAACAAAGCAGGCGCTTCTCGTTTTTTCTTTCCACTCTGTTTTCTCTTTTTGTTATTCTTGATCTCTCCCATATGGTCTCAAGTTGAAGAATCCAATGATTCAACGGAACTTCTTTTTGTCATGAATGCCGGTATCAAGATTAATGGGAAATTAGATGAATCAACGTGGACGGCTCTTTTTCCCATAAAAAATTGGTTTCAACTGACTCCGGATGAAGGGCAACAGCCTTCTGAAAGAACTGAAATGTGGCTTTTCTATGATGAAGACGCTATTTATATTGGCGCTCGTTTATACACAAAAAACATGTCCACACTTGTTACCCGCAGCTTGGAAAGAGATAGTCACAGTTCGGATCAGGATGCCATTGCCATTATTCTCGACACCCTCAACGACAATCGGACAGCTTTTGGATTCATCGTTTCTTCTGAGGGGATTCGCACAGATATCGCCATATATGATGATGCAGAGACAGGAAGCACTCCCTGGAATACGGACTGGAATGCTTTCTGGGATGCAGCGACCTACCGGGATTTGGAAGGCTGGAGTGCAGAAATCCGCATCCCCTTTTCCAGTTTGCGTTATAAAACAAAAGATAACCATACAGAGATGGGACTGATCCTGTGGCGATATATTGCCAAAAATGTCGAATACGATGTCTTTCCTGCCATCCCAAATAAATGGGGTTTGAGTGCCTTTAAGCCAAGTCAAGCTTTGGATGTGAAATTCAAAAACATAAGAACAAAACATCCTGTTTATATCAGGCCATATGTCCTGGGTGGTGCAGAACAGGAGAACATCCTTCAACCTTTCCTTTTATCCTATAAGCTCGATAGCCAATACAAGGGAAATATCGGACTCGACATCAAGTACAATCTCACAAGCAACTTCGTCTTGGATGGAACACTGAATCCGGACTTTGCTCAAGTAGAAGCAGATGACCAACGTATCAATCTGACTCGATTTTCCCTTTTTTTCCCAGAGAAGCGTCCTTTTTTTCAAGAACGATCGGATCTTTTCGATTTTCGGATTCCAGTTGGAGGGCAAAAATTATTCCACAGCCGAACAATTGGCATCATACAGGGACAGAGTGTTCCCATCATCGGCGGGATACGTATCACGGGACGAACAGGAAACTGGCAGTTTGGATTTCTCGAGATGCAGACAGCAGTATCCGAAATCGATGACCAATCAATAGCTTCAGAAAATTTTGGGGTGTTCCGAATCAAGAGAGAAGTCAAGGGTGATGGATCATATGTTGGGGGAATGTTGACTTCCAGAACGGATTTTAATGGAAATTACAACCTCGTCACTGCACTGGACACGGATATCAGTCTTTCCACTCCGCATGCTTACTTGAAACTCAGATTGGCTCAAAGCTCAGAACCGGGATCATATTTTCAAAAAAGTTTTTTGGGGGCTCTTACTCTAGAGAGCCGAATCCGTCGCGGATTTTCCTATGCATTCGTTGCGCGACATGTCGGCCGTGACTTCCATCCTGGATTGGGATATTTATACAGGAACAACGTAAATCTCCTGTATAACCGTCTTGAATATATTTGGATCCCAAGTAAAACAAGTGGGATTCAAAACCATGGTTTTCAAAACAAGATGATCGGGATTTGGAACAGCGAAACAGGAGACTTTGAAACGTTCGACAATAATCTATATTGGGAAGCCCTTTTCCGTTCTGGGACCTATGTGATTGTTAATCTCAAAATTATGAAAGAAAATCTCCAAAACTCTTTTTTTATCGGCGATGTTGGAATAGAACCTGGCAGGTATAGTTTTGCCTATGTCGATGCCAGTTTTCAGTCTCCATCGGGCCTCCCCTTTCAATTTGGAATAAAAGGGATCGGAGGAGGATATTATGGGGGCGGGCAATTAGGGAGCGAGCTATTCTCCTCATGGACAATGAGTCCTCATTTGACCATAAGGATAGATTACATCTATAATTTCGTTAAGATTGGAGAGCAAACTTACGAGCCACATGTGGTAAGATTCCGGATACGATCAGCATTGAATAAATCGCTCACGGTAAACGCTTTCATTCAGTATAGCAGTGATCTCAACCGACTATCATCCAATATCCGCATACGTTTCAACCCGTCTGAAGGAGTCGATCTGTACCTCGTTTACAACGAAGGAATCCATACCTCTTTAAACAACGAATTTCACCCTCGCCCTCGATCGCTGGGACGATCAATCCTGATCAAATTTAATTACACGTTTATATTAGAATAGAGTAGTTTCTGGAACTGTAAGTTATAAATTTGTATCGTTTGTGGCTTCATCCGACTCCGAAACATCGAATAATGTCTCAAGAGGAAGAGGCTTCACGGGGATCCTGCCTACAAAATTTTGATTGCATACATCCTCATCAGACAGCACTTTTGAAAAGATCCCCAATAAAGTGGGATAACAAAATCTTCCCTGGCACCGCCCCATACCTGTTCTCGAACGCAGCTTGATTTCTTCCAGACTGCAAGACTTATTCTCGATAAGATGGGATATCATTCCAAAATTTACCTCTTCGCAGCGACAGATTATTGTGTCATCCGTCAGCAAATCAAGAAGACCCGGACGGAATGAATATATTTTTCTTAAAAATTGCTGATACCACAAATGGCCTCGTATTTTTTTTTGCAATACAGAGAGATGCCTGTCGGCCTCTGTATTGGAAATGCGTCCCAAATAGCGAGCGACTTCATTTCCGACAAGTTCTCCTTCCAACACAGCTTTCTTGACGCCACCAATTCCTGTGCAATCCCCAGCCACATGAATCCCTTCTACTGAAGTCTCGTAGCTGGAATTGACTTTCGGAAGCCACCCTCTTATTTGTGGATCACAGGTGTGTTCACAGCCTGCCATATGCGAAAATTGAGTGGAAGGGATAAATCCAAAGTTAAGGCATAATAAATCAGTGGCCATTTCTTTCTTGGTTCCTGGCATGGGGCGCCACTGCTTATCTACCTGAGCAAAGATAACCTCTTTAAGGCCATCGCTCCCTTTCGCTTCCAAAGGAACAGTGCTGTAATAAACAGGAACATGATGTTTTCGAAGGATATTGAGGTATTTGATCCCTTTTCCTAAGATTCCTGGCGCACGCAATAGATGGATGGTCCACCTCATCCATTTCTTCAGTGAAGAGGCTTCCAACACAGCTTTTACATCAGCGCCTTTCTCGATGAGCTGAGAAGCCGTGTAGAAAAGAAGAGGTCCCGTGCCCGCTACGATTATTTTCCCTGTAGGGATAATTCCTTGGCTTTTGAGTAGGATTTGGACGCCTCCGAGAGTCATCACTCCGGGTAAGGTCCACCCAGGAAATGCTACGGGACTTTCGTAAGCACCTTCAGCGATCAATATTTTTTTTGCCTTGATCCGGGACTTATTACTTTTATCGAAGGCAATAACGTTGTCATCAAATATTCCCCAAACAATGGTTTTGTTCAGGAAATGGATGTCGACTTTGTTCAAATCACTCTGAAGATCGTCCAGGATTTGATGATCTTGGAGTTCCATAATATGGCCCTGGGTCTGAAGTGGTGACGTAAGTGACCGAAAAATTTGCCCTCCATGATGTGGGTCCTCTCCTATAACTGTCACGTCAACTCCCATGCGGGCAGCTGTTAGAGCCGCCCGGAGACCAGTTGGTCCAGCTCCTATCACCACAAAGTCTCGTTCTTCCAATCCCATTCTCCCTCTTATATCTATGTATCTGTTCTGATCTTCATCCAGGGTTCAGCGAGAGTCTGGCAGGCTCTGACTTTGGTTCCATCTTCCAGCTCAACTAGACATTCATGACATATACCCATTCCACAGTAATAACCTCTTAAAGCACGCCTTTGGAATGTCCTTCCCATCGCTATTTTCCCCATCGCTAGAAGAACGGTCGCGAGGGTTTCTCCACGATAAGCTGTGATGGATTCACCATCCACTTGGATCGTAAATAGAGCCCCTCTTTCGACATTCTCCAGACGTTTAAACATGCGCGAAGGCCTCCTTGAATATCTCTATTCCTATTATTTTTTCTCGATTAATTCTATTAATTTCACAACATCTTCCTGATTAGGATCCATTCTGAGGGAAGAGTTCAGCGCTCTTAATGCTTCCTCTCTGTTGCCCATCCGGTAGTAACAGAATCCAAGGGAATTGAGCAGTCCGACATGGCTGTCGTATATTTTGTTTGCTTCAAGTAAATAGTCTATCGCTTCTGAATAGACGGACATTCCCATATAGGCTTTCCCCTTTAGTAGAAGATATTCGAATCTTAACCTTTCATCTTCCTTTAAATGATCTGCAAGCTCGAGGACTTTTCCGAATTTATTGATCTTGAATAAAAAATTTGCATATTCGATCAACCCAATTTTATATCCTGGTTCTAAGGAAAAAGCTTTCGCATAATTTTCCTCGGCTTTATCGTACTTCCCAATTTTCTCATACTGATTTGCCAGAGCAAGATAATACATAAAACTCTCCTCATGGGTGGATCCCTTGGCATGGGCAACGGGATGAGAAATTCTCTTAATAGGAGAAATGATGAAATTCTCTCTTTTTTCATCGAGAATTTCATCATTTCGATCGAGTAAAATCAGCTTTATCTCGTAATAATCAGGAGGAAATTCTCTGGCTTGTAAAGATTGAGAAACGCTCAAGGTCCTGCGCAAAGGAAAATTATCTAAATTCATGCCGAATGTCTTTTGCAATGTTCCCTTATCCCCTAAAGAGCTGATACGAGCTTCAACCCGACCTTCCTTCCACAGGCCATCCGTCATATTCATGACATTGAACAAAAAGATGATTTCGTCAGAAGCGGAAAACGTGTTTTTGGGATCCACCACCAATTTTTTATCAAGTATCTTAAAGGGAAGATGAATGGTGCTCTGATAACTCTCATATTTATATCCCAGAAACGGACCTGCGATGCAAGGAAATTCTGAATTATCCGGGACAACCAGATTTTGTTCAAAGACACTGAACTCTTTGCCCACAGAATTTTGGAGAAGGATGATCAACTCAAAATCTCCTTCGGCAACTGGAAAAGAGTCCTCTAAAGCCACGCCGTTCTGCTTGATAAAATCATACCGGTCTTTATCAAAATACATGGGGAAACTTTTTGTGTATTGATAGACAGTCTTCTCTTTTTCTTTTAAACTCACATTCAATTCGAAATTGCAGTAATATTGATCCTTCGGCTCATAGTATTCAACCGTCAGATGCAGAGGAACAATGGAGAAATGCAAAAAATTCATTTGCATCAGAGGGTCCCGAATCCATTCAACTCGAGCTTCACATTCGATGTAATTGGTCATATATTCTGTGCTCACCATTCCTTTATAATCTAAAAAATGGGTGGCGTATGTCGTATTGATCTCCTTTTTCGGAGATTCAAGGATATCAGCCAATATAATGGCATTCATCGTAGAGGGCTGATAGTCTACATGCGACTCCCCTACAACCATGGAGAGCGATACGTTTGCCAGAGTAGGCGCCAGATCCAGAATCCTTTCATACAATTCCCTGTATTCTAACGGATCTGTAACTCTTGCCTGTTCCAATAAACTTCCAGGGCCATCGGACACAGGATCATAAAGCCTGAATTCTCCTGCCCCATGTCTTTGGAAGAATACAAGACCAAAATGAGCCGGGAGGCCCTTTGTTCTATCGCCGTAATAATACCAAACTCTTGTGGGATACAACCCTTGGGTTGCTTCAAAACTCTCGATACTAGCCGGAGGACCCAAAATTATATACATCCGTCCCATATCCGTCATCCAGCCTTTCCGCGAAGTCCCTCTTCCTAAATGTTCATTTGCATACCGGAACCGTTTAATGTGTTCCGCTTTATATTCATTTTCAGGTGTCCCGGCTGTTGGATCTCTCTGTTTCCAGAACGTTTCAATAAAAATATCACGGTCTCTCTCGTTGGTCAGTTGC
>Ga0180438_10007963_pt1 | contig 13626 bp, 1 predicted proteins | sample SS_ome_12_FD_132455 | JGI IMG/M metagenome (GOLD analysis project Ga0180438, IMG submission 132455) | Hypersaline lake sediment archaeal communities from the Salton Sea, California, USA - SS_3_D_2 metaG | ecosystem: Environmental > Aquatic > Non-marine Saline and Alkaline > Hypersaline >... | reverse complement strand
TAATGATGCCTCTGTTACGCTGGTTAACTCCACCATCAGCGGAAATGTAACCAACAACGATGGCGGCGGGATCACTGCATGGTCTGGATGGACGGTCAACCTGTTGCACAGCACCGTCACGGAGAACACTGCGAATTTGGACTACGCCACCTACCCGAACGGTGGAGGCGGCGGCCTGTACGTTCATGCTTTTGGCCAGGCCACCATCCAGAACAGCATCATCGCCGGCAATGATGACCTATCGCAGAATGACACCCCAGGACCGGACGTATTAGGGACCGTCAGCTCACTGGGAGGAAACCTGATCGGCGACGACACTGGCTCATCCGGCTGGATCGCCGGTGACCAGGTCGGCACAACAGCCAGCCCAATCGACCCGCTGCTGGGGGCGCTGGCGCTGAACGCGCCCGGCACCACTCCCACCCACGCCCTGTTGGTGGGCAGTCCAGCCATTGACACAGCACCCAGTTGTGTGGTTGCAACCGACCAGCGCGGCGTGGCGCGCCCACAGGGTTCCTCCTGCGACATCGGCGCTTACGAACTGCAGGTGCCCCCAGGTGACTTTAGTAAAACCTACCCGACAGACTCTGCCACCGGTGTACCAACCAATCCGACGCTAACCTGGGAAGCCAGCAGTGGTGCTGATTCTTATAAATACTGCTTTGCCGCGGGTACAAGCTGCAACCCGAATATTGAGACAACCAGCACATCCGCCGCCATCAGCGGGTTGCTTAACAACACGTTTTACTACTGGCAAGTTCAAGCCTTCAATGATGCTGGTGACACTTATTCCAACGTAGGTGCTATGTGGGCGTTCACAACCGCGGCTCTACCCGACCACACGGTGACTTTCTATGCCAATGGCGGGTCTGACACGATGGCGCCGCAGACGTCGAACGTCCCGGCTGCGCTGATGGCCAACAACTTCACACGGACCGGCTTCACCTTCAGCGGTTGGAACACGGCATCGGACGGCACAGGTGATGCCTATATAGATGGGGCGACCTACGACTTCTCGACGGATATGGATCTCTATGCCCAGTGGACGGCCAATACCTACACGGTGACCTTTGATGCCAACGGTGGGAGCACACCTACCCCGACCTCGAAGTTAGTCACGTATGACTCGACCTATGGCAGCCTGGCGACCACCGGCCGCACGGGGTACACATTCAACGGATGGTTCACGGCGGCCAGCGGTGGCACCCAGGTGATGGATGCCACGGTTGTTGCCACAGCCTCGGACCATACACTGTATGCCCAGTGGACGGCCAATACCTACACGGTGACGTTTGATGCGAACGGTGGGAGCACGCCTACCCTGACCTCAAAGGTTGTCACGTATGACTCGACTTACGGCAGCCTGGCGACTACCAGCCGCACGTGCTACACGTTCAGCGGATGGTTCACGGCGACAAGCAGCGGCACGCTGGTGACGGATGCCACGGTTGTTGCCACAGCCTCGGACCATACGCTGTACGCCCAGTGGACGATAAACACTGCTTGTATGTCCGTTTCCAATATCACAGTCACCAATAAGGCTGGTCCAAAGGACAACACCATCACCGGACTGGTCACCATCATCGACAGCCAGGGTGCAGCTCTGAGCAAGGCTGCCGTGACAGTAAAGTGGTACCAGAACGAAAATCTTATACAAGATTTGAAGACATCCCCAACGTCCATTACAAGACGCGGCGGAGTGGCTAAGTTCGTCCTGCGCAAGATGCCTGACGGGGATTACAAAATGTGTGTGGTGAATGTGATGAAAGAGGGTTATGACTGGGAATCCACCGGGAATCTGTGCTATACGCTCACAGTACCGTAGAACTGTCACTTCAGGCGGATCGCTGTCGGCACCTACTGTGACAGCGCATCTGCGAAAAAAATGAGCCGGTCATAATCTGCGTTATGACCGGCTCGTGGAAACTGAATGTTCCTTATACAAATGTTATCCAGCATTGCCTTAAAGAACCCAGTATGGAGGCGGTTGCCTGCAACCTGCGGGATGCGTTCCATTGGATGGATGCTAGACTGCTGTACATTCGATTGGACTATTTAAGTAATAGGTTGGACCGAAAAGCTGAGGAAAATTATGAAGAAAACCTGTTACCAGATGCTGCTTGCCTTGATATTCGTTCTGGCAACCTCCATGAAGCCGGCAATGGTCAAGGGTGGTTCTGGTTCGAGTGTCTTGCCCGGCAGGTTCGTTGGCGTCTCGCTGCCCTCAAATGGGATGGCGACCCAAGACCTCAGTGTTCCAGAAGCCGCCTCGCTATCCTATGCCCCGCCCACCCTGGAAACCAAAATCCAAAGAGGCACGAGCACAACTCTCCAGCTGACCCTGACCAACAACGGTGATGGAGCGGCGACCTTTGAACTGCAGGAAGAACCAGGAGGTTACACCCCCAACCCAACTTTAGCCCAACCAGAATCACCGCAGACTGCCGCCCCCTCAAACCCTGAAGCGCGCCACGCACCGGGAATTGCCGCGCAGCAAGTGCCAAACAGGACCCCGACCAGCAATCTGTCTGCCAGCACAACCTTGATCTATGAAGGATTCGAAGGAGGCGTAGTACCCCCCAGCGGGTGGAGCGAAGAGGTTGCCAACCGCAGCTACAACTGGGATATCGCCATCTTTGGCATCCCGCACAGCGGCGACTTTGCAGCAAATGTCGAATACGATGATAAAAATCAAGACGAGTGGCTGCTGAGCCCTGAAATGGATCTTACGCAGGCCACGCTTTCCTTCTGGTCGCAAGGCTCCATCTACTGGTGCCGCGACACCTACGACAACTGCGACCTGAAAATCTGGATCGTGGTGGGTGATGTTGGCGGCGGGGATGACATTTACCTGGGGGAGGCGGATGGAGATTGGCCAACCAGCTGGACCTGGGCGCAAAGTACTTTCGATCTGACATCCTTCCTTCCAGGTGGACCGGTGCGAATTGGTTTTGAATATATTGGCAACGACGGTGCGCAGATCCTTTTAGATGACATCCTTCTGGACGGTACTCCGGTGAACCCTGATATCTCCTGGCTTTCTGAAAGCCCAATCAGCGGGACAATTTCTGCAGCCCAAAGCCAGACCATCGATGTCACATTTGATGCTTCTCAGGTCAGCCAGAGCGGATTTTACAGCGGCACCCTGCATATTTTGAGCAATGACAGCCTAAACCCGGACCAGAGCGTGCCGGTGGTCATGCAGGTGACCGACCAGCCGGTCGTCACGCTGGTTACCCCAAATCACGGGCCTGCTTCTGGCGGTACTGCGGTGACGATCTCAGGAAGCAACTTCAAATCTGGCGCTTGGGTAGCATTCGGAGCCGCAGAGGCGAACGATGTTGTCGTGGTCAGTGGGGAGCAGATTACCTGTACCACGCCGGCACATTTCCCCGAGATGGTAGATGTGCAGGTCACCAATAGTGACGACCAAAGTGGGACCCTTTTAAGGGGTTATACATACGATAGCGATCCTGTTTTGATGAGCCTGCCGCAGGCGAGCGGCGGTCAGAATGAGACCGTTCAGGTGCCGGTCAACCTGGCAAATGTGCAGGATCTGGCGGCAGCCAGTTTCACGGTTACCTTTGACCACAATATCTTGCACGCCACCGGGGCAGAATCCGGCAGCTTAACACCTGGATGGAGCCTGGCGGCAAACACCGATAATCCGGGAGAGGTCAGGATTTCGATGGCCAGTTCAGGTGGGATGGTCTCCGGCACAGGCGTGCTGGCGATGATCGATTTTGAGGTGGTCGGGACGCCTGGGTCTTCATCGGAGTTGGGTTTATCCAGCGTTTTGCTGAATGATGGGGCAATCCCCGTGCAGACCGCCAGCGGGAGCTTCAGCGTCAATCTGGTTTACCGCGTTTCCGGTACAATCCAATTCTGGAACGGGGGAGTCGTTTCAGATACCATGCTAACCCTGAATGGCGAAAGCACCTATCACGCACAGAGCGGCGTGGACGGAACTTTCCAGTTCAGTGGGGTGGCGGCGGGCGATTATACACTGACGCCGGAAATGTCAAATGAGTCAGGTGGAATCTATGCCTATGACGCCTCCCTGGTATTGCAGCATGATGCCGGGCTGATCACGCTCAGCGGGCATGCAGCCACAGCCGCAGATGTCAATAAAAACGGTGCGATCAACTCGATGGATGCTTTCTATATATTGCAGAAATCCGTGGATTTAATCAGCCTGCCCTTCCCCGGTGCCGGGGCGGTCTGGAGCTTCTCGCCGCCCAGCCGGTCATATACTGGACTGGGCAGCGATCTTACCGGTCAAGATTTCCAGGCGATCCTGTTAGGAGACCCATCCGGGAATTGGGCGCCCGCGGGCTTTTCTCAGATGACCTCGACTTTAAATTTTCCCGAGACAGTGTCCGCAACTTTATCGCTTCCATCAGTGAATGTTTTGCCAGGAGAGACATTCACGGTTCCTGTCAGCATCGACCTGGCATCCGGACAGGTGTTTGGCGCAGATATCGAGATTGCCTATGATGCAAACGTGCTCACTCCCACCCAGGTCCTACAGGGCGCGCTTGCTACTGGATGGAGCATTGCCAGCAATTTGAATAACCCGGGCTTGATCCACGTTGCCATGGCTGGCGCAACCCCAATCGTTGCCAATGGCGAGTTGCTCCAGGTCGAATTTACTGCCACTGACCAGGCTGGAGTGGGCACAGATCTAAGCTTGACGAAGGGAGAATTGAATGAAGAGAACGTTAACGTTGTTCTCCAATCAGGTCATGTGAATATCGCCGTTCCAGTCCAGGCAAACTTCAGCGCAACTCCTAGCTCGGGTCCAGCACCCCTGCATGTAACATTTTCGAATCAATCGAGCGGGGATTTCACCACCAGCCTGTGGAATTTTGGGGATGGGTCTAGCAGCACATCCACTTCTCCCAGCCATGATTACTCGCTCCCGGGGATCTACACCGTCACGCTCTCGGTTTCAGGTCCGGGAGGCAGCCATTCGCTCGTGCGCTCAAACTATATTAATGCTTATGGCTTAAGGGTGTCTGGACGAGCACAGTATTGGGCTGGCAACCTCGAGTTGCCGGGTGTAGGATTAAACCTCAATGGCGAGGACAACTATTCAAGCTCCAGCGATGTGAGCGGGTTGTTCACAATTTCAAATATTTTAGCAGGCAGCTACTCTTTGGTTCCAGGAAAAGCGGATGACGCTGCAGGAATCACAGCATTTGATGCCTCTCTGGTATTGCAACATGTGGCAGGTTTGAGCAATCTAGCCGGATACCCGGCTGCCGCGGCTGATGTCAACGACAGCGGCTCAGTAGGAACGATGGATGCTTCTTATATCCTGCAGAAGGCTGTGGGCTTGATCGAGCTTCCCTTCCCAGGGGCAGCCTCTGTATGGGAATTCGATCCATTAATCCGCAGCTACGTCGATCTCCATACAGATCAGACCGGGCAGGATTTCACAGGAATTCTGCTGGGCGATCCTTCAGGAAACTGGGGTTCGGGTGGATCGAGCCCAGCGCTTATGGTACAGCAGACGCTGGCGAAGTTGTCGATACAGGGCAGCCAACCTGATCCGAATGGCTATGTAACAGCGACAATCCACCTCGATCCAGCTGGCGCCCAGCTGTACAGCCTGGACCTGAAATTGAACTTTGATCCGGCTCAAGCGCAAATCGTCGGTGTTGAGACGGGTCCCTTGCTGGAAGGTTGGATGATGGCCAAAAACGTTCAGCACCCGGGGGAAATTCGGGTAAGCCTTGCCAGTGCACAACCGGTCTCTGATAAAGGTATTGTATTGAGCCTCGTGTTTAAAATGAATGGCGCATCCAGCAGCCCCCAACTCAATTTTGATGAGGGACTGTTAAACGAAGGAAACATACCCGTGGAGCTTGAAGGCGTTCAGCCCGATGGCATCAGCGTATTCTTACCTTCGATCACCAGATGACGAATTTATCTTGAATTAATCAAAGTCTTCAGGCGCATCTTGCGAAAAAAAACCTAGGCACAAAACAATCTAGAGATGATGAAAAGTTATTGGAGGAGATGATGAAAAAGCGTTCGTCTTTCTTTGTACTTGCTTTTTGCTTGGCAGCATTTCTCCTGATTCTGGCAGCTCTACCGGCAGCCAGGCTGTTATGGCCTGCTTCTGCTGCTCCTGACCCGCAGCAGGTGGTGCAGCATGCCTGGGAATTGGTCAAACAGTCCGGTTCCTATAGCTTTATCGCCCAGGTCAACCAGACCAGCGTCCCATTGCCCATCCCCTCCAACGTCGGCAAACAAAGCAAGCAGCAGTCCGCACGCCTGGAAGGTACGACGAATATGGCGGAACGCAAGATGGAGTTCAGCTTGACCGCGGATGGCGGCAGCCTGCTAGATGCACAGTCCGGCACACGGATCAAGATTGACGGCGACAAAGCGTACTCCAGACAGGGGCAGCAAGCCTGGCAAGAGATTGACGATTTTAGCTTCTCCTTCGCTCCGCAGTCGGATTTCATGGCTTTCCTGGCCGGCGCGACGAACATCCGCCCGGCTGGACCGGCCAAAGAAGCCGGATTGGCTCACTATACCTTCGACATCAGCGGACCTGGTTTTGCGGCTTACATGGAAAGCCATCTTACCCAACAATTAATTGCCCAGGGAAAGCTCCCCCCGGGCATGGAGCTCGACCTGAGAGAACAATTTGCCAGCATGACGGGCACAGGAGAGATCTGGATCGGGGTAGACGGCCTTCCCGTTCACCAGGAGATGCACATCCAGTTTCCGCCCACCAGCCAGGATCAGATTCAAGCCGACGTTCAGGTCTCATTCCAGAACTTCGGCCCACTTCCGCCGGCAAGTTTGAGCCTGCTGGAGCGGCTGCAAAACGCCCTGGGATCCCGAACTTTCCAGTATGCCTGGATGACAGCTGTTTTCCTGGTGCTGCTGGGATTGGTCTTGCTGCTTGGTCTGCGCCACAGGCCGGTTTACATCTCCATCATCCTGCTGCTCATCATAGCCATGGTCGCCGGCCCGCTGCTGCAGTCAGTTAAAGCGGCAGAGTTTATGCAGGATCAGCACGCCCGGGTGCAAGCGCAGGAGCAGCGCCAGAAGGCTAACGAACTGGCGCAGAGTCTCAGCGCCTCGTCTGTTGCGGCGATCAGCCCCAACATCTCGCCGCTCGAAACGACCCTGGCAGCCTCATCTTCAGCTTCCGCTGGGGTCTCGCCCATCTCCTTGCCCTTTGCTCAGAGCGAGCCACAGGTTCTCGCCGCCGAATCGACCACGGACAGCGATGATGATGGCCTGACCGATGAGCAGGAACAACTGCTGGGCACCGATCCCACCAGCAGCGACACGGACGGTGATTCCATCAGCGATTACGCCGAAGTGGCTGGCTTCGCCATGGGTGGCAAGACCTGGTACGGCGACCCGCGCTCCGTGGACACCAACCAGGATGGCATCGGGGATCAGCGCGAATGGGGCAAGGACACCGATAGCGACAATAATCCCGACATGTGGTCTTTCGATAATGACGGCGACGGGGTTCCGGATAAGTCTGACCTGTCGCCTTTTAAGAAGAGCCTGACGAGCTACAGCCTCGAGCAGCCATTAAAATTTACCTTCGAGCACCTGACCCCCAACACCCCGACTTACGTTGAATTTCAGTTGCGGCCCACCAACAGCGCTCACTTGCGCTACGCCTTTAATGTCTTTGATTGGCCGGAGGGCGACGTCCAGGGACAGATCATGGATGCAGATGGATTGACTTTCAAAGATATCAACCCCGATTCGGACAGCCTGCAGGACGCCTACGGGGACGTCAAGCTGGTCCCCATGTTGGAGATTGAGATCAACGACGATCCCACAAACCTGCCCGATGAAAGTACCCTGGAAGGTTATGGCGTCTTCGTTCGCGACCTCACCTCCGACGGCAGACGGAAAGTCGCCTACGTGCCACTGCAGATCGTCAAGGATGCGGGCGATAACTGGGTGGCATTTTACGCCAAGATGTTCTACCTGCCCGCTGATACCTGGGGAAACCCTCAGCAGGTGCGTTTGGTCTGGCTCGTCCAGGCGCTGGCGGATATCTGCGCCGAGGATGGCTTTGAAGAAAGCACGTGTACGGAATTCGAAACCTATAACGAGCCGTCTATCGTACAGACCTACTACGACAGCTTCACCCTGACCGGCTTGAACGTGCGCGAGCAGCACGGCAACCAGTGGGCGGTGGTCTATAAGGACCCGGCGGCGATCACCGAAACTAATAAGGCTGCCCGCATCAACCAGCTTGAGCCGCTGAGCGATCTGGTCTTTGGCCTGGACCATACCTTCCTGGCTGGACGGCTGGATGAGAATAAGAAGCGCGACTTCCCGGTAACAGAAATCCGCCGCCGCTTCGACCATACCCTCAACGGCAGCATCCCGGTCAGCCCCGACCGCTTTGGCATTGACGACAACATCCTGCTGGTAAAGGAGTTACAGTACGACCACATCGACGAGGCTTATCAGCAGATCACCATCACCGAGACCCGAAGGATCCTGAATGACGTCTACAACCCCTATTGGTCCGCCAGCCAGCCGATCACACCCACGATCTTGTTCGCCCACGAGGAGTCTTACCGCCCGTTGAACATGGATTCGATGGGGGAGTACAGCAACATCTCCGTGTCTGAGGACGGGTACGAGTATTCGCTGTCTCTGCCCAGCAGTGTGGAAATTGGCAGTACCCTGGCGCCAATCAAAGTGTTCACTGCTACTGCGCTTAACTGGGCGCCCTATATCTACCAGGACGGAGAGTGGGCAGGCGCCCCGCTGGATGCTTATCTGGATGACATGCGGGATATCTACCCGCCCGAAGCAAGCCAACTCGACCCAGCCGTCGGCGAAGGCGGGCTGATTTTCCTTGAAGAGTATTACGCGAATGTCTACCAGGGCTACTTCAGCATCGTCGAGGAGGGCGAAGAGAAGTTCGTCTCGCCGGTCGAAGAGACCGACGAGGTTATGACCGAGTACCTGGAAACATGGGAAGCCTACTGGGAGCCGCTCAAGATCGGCATGGAGTGTTTTCTTGAAATCATAAATTTGGAATCCGAACTGGAAATGATTTTCAACAACCTCTATGTAAGCGTCACCGGAAATGGGGCAGTGATGGAAACTTACAGCCTCATCAACTACGAACATTTGAACATAAAAGGCCTAACAGGCCTGGGGATTGAGGTCATTTTAGGTCTCGCCTGGCTGATCACTCACATTCCAGCCATCCACGAGAAGCTGGAGGGGAGTGAGTGGGGCACGATCATCAGCATCGCCATCAGCGCCAGTTTTGTGGCTATTGCCGCCTTTAAGTTAATCAGGTCTATCATGATGATTTCCGAAGTAGCGAATGGGGCAAAATCCAGCGAGTTCGGATTCTGGGGGATGGTGATCGTCACCTCCTTGCTGATCCTGGCGACTATCGGCGTTTTCATTTACATGATGGCTACGAACCAGGAATTGAACGGCATCCAGATTGGGATGATGGTGGCCAACTTGCTCGCTATGATCATCGTGATCATCATTTTCGCCATTATCAGCTCCATTCCAGAAATCGGCCAGCTGATTGTGGCGGTCTATAACTTCATCAACCTCTTGTTGTCTGAATTTCTGGGTCTTAACATCACCGAAATGCTGGTTCAGCAAATAACTGAGATTATCTATGATGTGGACCCCATGGTCAGTCTCGCACCCACTGTGGGCAAGACGCTGTACAGCTTTTTTACCGACCAGGGGATCAGAGCAGGAAATGGCGTTAACGTCTCGTTTCCGATGGAAGTCAGAGCTTATCAGGAGGATCCGCAAACACCCAGTCAGGTGAATGTTTACAACGATTATGATAACGATCTATTAAGCACACGGGTTACTTATACAATCCAAGACAATGAGAGTAAAATCGATCAGAATTCGGACTGGCACGGTAGAGTTCTGACCCACCATTTCACAGGCGAGGATAGATCTGGCTCCAGAGTCGATTGGCCCATGTACGCAGTCTTTGGGGACTTGACCGGCGCAATGAAACTCGCCTTCAGCCAGGCTGGCATTAACCAGCAGTTCACCGAAGATTCGAAGTTCCATTATAAAATCCACTTCTACCGCTGTATTTTGTTTATTTTCTGTAAGGATAAAACCACTAAGGGCACCGTTGAACAAGATCTGCCATCGCTCTATTTTGACGTCTTCCCTGACAGCCTGGACGAATTCTACGCCTGGAATTGGGACAGCGCCCTGACGGGCTTTTCCGCCACGCATGACTCGGACAACGACGGCCTGGTCTCGCAAAGTTATCACGGTAATGATCCGGACGATACCAAATGGGACAGCGATGGGGACACGCTTTCGGACGGGTGGGAAATGGAGATGGCCGCCACGCAGCCGGCTGACGGCGGCTTCGCTTTCAATCCAACCCTGGCGGATAGCGATCACGACGGGCTGCGCGACGATGTGGAAGCCCGTCTGGGCAGCGACCCGGCAAAGGCCGATTCCGACGGTGACGGCCTGTCGGATAGCGTCGAGTTGAATGGCTACAACTTCTATTACGCTCCACCTCTGTTCACCCTTGTGCGCAGCAGCCCGCTGATACGGGATACCGACGGCGATGGCATGGACGACAAGACCGAGTATGTCCTGCATAACATGGACCACGCCCAGTATCCTTATAATCCCAGGGTTCCGAACCCCTCTCCGCTCACTCTACAGATGACGACCGGCTATTCCGGTTACATGAGCCCGGGCGTCACTTTCCCCTTCACTATCACGCTGCAAAATGGCACAGCCACCCCGATCAAAGGTGAAATAAACACCCAGCTGCCGGCGGGACTCACCGCAATTAATCCAACGCTGGTGCCCTTCGAAGTGCTCGGTGAACAATCCAGCAGCGTGTTCAACAGCATCAAGGTCCCCGATAGCGTGCTAGCCTCCCAAATTCCGATCACGAGTACGGTCTGCGGGGAGCTCGAATTGCCGCTGGTTTACCTACCTTTTGAAGAATCTCTTAACAACGTAGCCTCCCCTGGGCGCTATGATGCCGTCAGTAGCCCGGCAGCACCTAGGATGGTGACAGGTCGGGTCGGCAATGGAGTTTACTTTGACACGGGTACCCTATTAGAAAGCCAAACTAATCGTCTAGTGCTCAACCAATCCAGCATCGACCTGAATTTTTCCGGCGCAACGCCTTTCAGCCTGTCCATATGGATCAAGCCTGATAGCCCCACCAGCGATTACGCTTACCTGATTGCGAAAACGGACACCCACAGCCGCACGCGTGGATATAATCTTTACCTGACGAATAATGGGGCAGGCGGCTACGATATCGGCTTTAATAACGAGCTGAACGATTTTCGCTTTGACCATTCACTGCAGCCGGGGACCTGGCACAACCTGATTGTCATTTCACAAGGCAGCATTGTGAGAATGTACGTCGATGGTGTTGAGGCGCCGGGTATCCTGACGCCGGGCTTGGTCCCAGCTCCCAGCTCTGCTTCTGTCGCCCTGGGCGCGGTTGAGAGCACTGATCTCTTCCATCCCTACAAGTATAAGTATAAGGGCGCCATGGATGAGTTGTACATTTTTGATCGCACCCTGTCTGAAAAAGAAATCTATTCCCTTTCACATCCTGGGGAGGCACGAGTATTGGGGCAATTGGACAGGACAAGCGCTTCATCCTGTGATATAAGTGTCACCCAGTCGACCACCGTGTCGGTGGACAACGATAAGCCGGCTGTCAGCATCACCTCTCCAGCCAACTATGCCTTCTTGAGCGGAAACGACTTCCAGGTCATTGGCGGCGAGGCTCACGATCCAATCTCCTTCATCCGTAAAGTGCAGGTTTCGGTGGATGGAGGCGCCTTCGTAGATGCAGTTGGGGCGGAGAGTTGGGCGTATACCTGGGATAAGCGCGGTCTTGCCATGGGCTCGCACACACTGAGCGCTCGAGCAATCGATGCCGTAGGTCATATCAGCCCGATTAGCAGCATTACCGTCAGGATCGACACGGTTGGGCCTAACGTCACACTCCAACCTGAAATATGGCCCCTAGCCCTGCAGGCTCAGAATTCCCACACCTGGGTCCAGCATTTTAGCGGCGGCGTCACAGACGAGGGCGGGGCGGTATCTGTCGAAGTGCTGTTGGACGGTGGTCCTGACTTGCCCTACGGCGGCTGGCAGGCTGCCAAGATTTCGGGGGAATCCTGGTCCTTGGATTACCAGTTCCCAATCAACATCGTCGATCTCAACCCGGTCCCCAACCCCACTGGATCATACACATTGAGCCTGCGCGCCTCGGACAAGGTGGGCAACACGGTGACCGTCACCGATCCCACGCCGGTGGTCTTTGATAACAACCCGCCTATTGCCTCGCTGACCAGCCTCAGCCCTACTGACACCATCACTACCCCACTGACATTGAGCGGGGTCATCACCAATACTGAAGGTGAGGGGCTTTACGGCTTGAAGGTTGCCCTGGTGCCTGTGGAACAGGCGGATGTCATTCTGGATGCCGCCCTGGTCATGAATCTGAACGATCGGTCTGCTACCAGCGAACAATTCTTCCTGGACGCCTCCGGGTTCAACCAGACCGGCTACAGCGAGAGCGGCCGCGCCCCCCAGGTTCAGCAGATAGGGAAGGTGGATGAAGCAGTGCAGTTTGACGGGGTGGATGATCGCATCCAATGGTTGGAACCCTTACACACACCCATCACCAGCACGCTGACTGCGGCAATGTGGTTTAAAACCAAGACCATCCCGGTTGAAGGGACCCCTCTGCTGAGTCTCGATCACGCCGCGGCGCTCTATTGGAAAACCAAAGGCGGCTTGACCTTCAGCGTAACGGATAATAATGGCCAGACTTTCGAAGTCAGCAGCGGCTTGTCTCTGGCTGATGCTCAATGGCACCATGTAGTAGGCGTTTGGAATGGCTATTCGATTAACATTTATGTCGATGGAGCCTATATTAGTGGCTATAAGCCGGTTGGCATAGGGCTTTTGGATACCAGCACCAGCCTCCTTACGCTGGGCAACAGCCCTCAGGGAGGCAACGCGTTTGGCGGATGGATGGATGAAGTCTATCTCTTCCCGCGGGCTTTCACTAATCAAGAGGCAGCAAACCTGTACCAGCTTGGTAATAGGACCTGGGTTTGGGCTACCCCTGCGGATAATACGGCTCCCTCCACCACCTGGAGCTACACGCTGCCCAGCGCACTGGAGGGCTTGTACGAGATCGATCTGCGCGGATTTGACTATTTGGGCAACCGTAGCGACAACCCCTATTCCTGGAACGCCTGGCAGGGCGAAATCGATATGCCAGGCCCACGCGTATCCATCAAAGCCGTCAACCAGGGGATTACCACGAAGATCTCCTGCAGCGCAACCGATTTCAACCTGAGCCGGGATGGTTATCAGTGCCCTTGCACGACCCTGCCGGAGGACATGGTCACCTACGATCAGGTCGACAACTGGTACAAGGAAGTGATTGTCGACCAAACCCGGCTGTTCAAGATCATGTCCACCTGCGACGTGAGCTCGGACAGCGCGCCGTTCTCGATGCAGGCCTGCGATATCTACGGATACTGCTCTCAGGCTGAAGCAGCGCTATCACCCCAGGCAACATCGCCGGAAATCCCGACCAGGCTGGAG
>Ga0180438_10007961_pt1 | contig 13627 bp, 9 predicted proteins | sample SS_ome_12_FD_132455 | JGI IMG/M metagenome (GOLD analysis project Ga0180438, IMG submission 132455) | Hypersaline lake sediment archaeal communities from the Salton Sea, California, USA - SS_3_D_2 metaG | ecosystem: Environmental > Aquatic > Non-marine Saline and Alkaline > Hypersaline >... | reverse complement strand
GTTCGTCTTTAAATATCAATAATTATGAATTCATATTGTTCTGAAAGACGATCTAAATCTTTTGTCTTTACTCCCTGTAAATAGCTCTTATCCAATACTATCTTCTGACTCTGCATCCTTCTGCTCCAATTTCTACGAAACGACGGTATGGATCTGTTCGCAAAACCCATTCATCGGTTTCCCAGGATGCCGTATTTTTTAAGAAACCCGTCGAACTCCTCCTGGAAGGACATCCTTCGATGACGTTCTTCCTGATGCCGAATGTACTCTTCGACCCGCCGCACCATCGACGCACTCACCGAAAACCCGCCGTACCCCGTCTGCCAGGCAAACCCCATCCTGAAAAAGCCTTGTTCATTGATCCACTGGGCCGATTCCCCCTTCACCATCTCCATCACCCCGGCAAGAGAAATACGGGGACACAATTGAAACAAAGCATGAAGGTGGTCATCCGGCCCATTCACGATACGGACCCGGCAGTCGTGTTCCTGAAAAGCACGGTACAAACGGTCGATGATCATCGGTCGAACGGTATCCCGAAGCAACGGTCGCCCATCCGCGGTGCTCCAAATAGTATGAACCCAAATTTTGCTCAACGAACGGGCCATATTCCCGCGCCCTCCTGGGAGACCGTTGAAACGGTTTATCGGCATGCCTGTTTTATCCCGCAGCCTACGATTCAAACAACGGACTGTTTAAACGTTCACCACCACCGAAACCGACTTACCGGTTTCGTATACCTATGCCGCCGCCTCCCGCCCCCATCGAACGGCCTTCTCTCCATGCCTCGATCGAATGCGATCCAGAGCCGCAACCAGGGATTCTTCCTTGGAGGAATGCGTGAGGGACTCGAACAGTGCCATCTGGAGCGTCGGGAAAATCAGATCGGTGAACGTCAGGCTCATGTAGCGAATCCGCTGGCGCCGCTCACTGGCTTTCAGGTAAACGGGCTCCAGTTCCCGGAACAGGAGCCGATCCGTGGTCGTGGGTGTGTGCAGACTGAGCCGCCGGGTCACGTCCACCCCATCGGTGTGGCGAAGGTGGAACCAGACCGTACGGGGCAGGACACCCATGGCCCGCATCCGCCGGCACGCCCGCTCCATCATCCCGAACAGCATTCCCAGGAGCACGCCGTCGTCGTTGGTATCTTCGTCCAAAGTCTGCTCTTCCAGGACGAAGGGCTTGGACTCCGGAGGGCGCACCGGCCTGTTATCAATGCCCAGTGCCTGCCTGTGAAGAACCACGCCCCGCTTTCCGAAGACCGCGTTGAGCTGAAGGGTGGAGAGAGCGGCCAGTTCCCGGATCATCCGGATGTTGAGCTCCTCCACAAGCGTCCTGACTTTACGGTCCCGTAGGGCGGGAAGCATCCGAACCCGGAGGGGCGCCAGAAAGGACGCCTCGCTGCCCGGGGGCACCGCGTAGAGGTCGCCGTGGCTCTCCACCACCCGGGCAGCCACGCCGCTCACCAGCTTGTTGGACCCGATGCCCAGCGTGCCGGCCATACCCACCGAATCCTGAACACGACCCCGGATGCGGAAGGCCGAATCCTGCGTATCGCCGAACAGACGGGTCGTTCCCGTCATGTCCACGTAAAACCGTCCCCACAGGCCCGACTCCACCAGGGGCGAATACGTGCCCAGCACCCGGGAAACCTCGTCTGCCGCTTTCCGGTACAGCCTCTCGTCCGGGGAAAGCACCATGAGACGCCGGCACCGCCGGAGCGCCTTGGTCAGGGGAAGGCCCTCCCAGATGCCTTCGGCCCGGGCCTCCCGGGAGGCCGAAAAGATGAGCGACCGGGGCGTATGCCGGGCACAGATCACCACGGGCTTTCCCCGAAGCGACGAATCCCGCAGCCTCTCGACGGCCACGGGAAATCCATCGACGCGAAGATGTAAGATGTTACGGCTCATTGAATTATGTCAAGCGAACAAAATCAGCACGGACGGATACGGAAGGAGGGTTCGGAAGTTCGAATTTTTCATCCACCCGTGCCGGTCACCCCTGTCCCTTTCCTCCGTGTTCTATCTTGTCAAGACACGTCATCGGCACCCAGCCCTCCCGGCCATCAGACGTTGTCCCCCAGGCCCAGCCGCTCTCCACGAGCGCAACCACGAATTCCTCTCCATCCGCGACCGACAATTCCGTCCCATCGTAATCCCGACGCATCACGCACGTCTTGCCCTCCGGGCAAACCCACTCCTCGGGCACCCATCCCGACTTCCCCGACTCGTCCACACACCAAATCCAGCCCGGCCACTCGGTCTCCCTCCGCTCAAAGGCCAGCCGTTCGCCCTCGAGGACCACCAGGGGGTCATCCTGAGGGGCTTGAAAGGTTTTGACGACCCGATACACCACGGGCGTTTCCTGAATCATACCATACTCCTATGGAAAGATGAATTGAAGCACGGAACAACGACCGACATTCAAATGACCAAAACGAGTACGGTCGCCAATATCGGCTCAACCCCGTCTTGAACATCGGGATTCCGGCGACTCGAATTTGCTTTCGAATTTCGATATTCGAATCCCGTGCTTTTCTCATCCGTGTTCTTCCGTGCCCCCTGGGTAAGCCGGATCACCGGTACCGCCGCAAGAGACCCACCACCACGCCCTGGATGACAAACTCCCCCTCGCGGACGAAGATGGGGGACATCGATGCGTTGGCCGGCCGGAGCTCCACGCCGTCCTTGCGGCGGAAGAACTTCTTCACCGTGGCTTCCCCCTCCACCATGGCCACCACCGTCTGGCCGTTGCGGGCCGACTGCTGCTTCTGGACGATGATGGTGTCCCCGTCCACGATGCCCTCGTCGATCATCGAGTTCCCCCGCACTTTAAGGGCAAAATACTCGCCCGACCCCAGCATCTCCTCGGGCACATCCACGGTCTCGTACTGCTCGATGGCTTCGATGGGACTGCCGGCTGCCACCAGCCCCGCCATCTGCAGGACGAGGGATCGGCCGCCGTGTTCCACCAGCGTGATCATCCGGCTGCGGTTCCGCTCCGGAATCCGGATGTATCCCTTGCGCTCCAGCTGCGCCAGATGCTTCTGCACCGACTGGAACGACCGAAACCCGAAGTGCCGCCGGATCTCGTCGTACGTGGGCGAGACGCCCCTGGCCTCGATGTATCTTCGCAGATACCGGTACACAGCCTGCTGTTTCTCTGTCAGATTCATGTTGAAATATAGGTATAAAAAAGGTATAAATCAAGGGGTTTTTAAAATTTTATTCTACTCGAGCAGAAGGTGATAGAAAACACCAGAAGGCTAGTTGTACCATTAAAAACCAATACGAAGACTTTATGGCCAATTATATACTATCGATTTTTTTATTCAGCATTTCAACTCTTAATTTTAACAATCTCCGAGCTGGAAATATTGTCAATTATCTTTTGACCAAACTTCATTTTTAAGGATTCTAAAAACTCAGGTTCGACTGCATTAATATATGCTAAAAATCCATTTAGATAGGATACTTCTTTTTCGTTCAATTTACTTTGAGTAAACCGATGAATCATTCCCTTAATATGTCTTTTTCTTTTCCGACCGATTGAAACCTTTTTGTCAGAGGTGATTACTAACCCTGTTATCATCCTCCGATACTTTTTCGATGTGAATACTGTTTTATCCTCATTGATGTGAAGTTTTGGAGATTTCATTTTATCCAGATCAATTTTAAATTCGTTATATATCTGTTTTAATATGAAAGATTTATTTGTTGAAAAATAAATATCGTCAGCATATCTTGTATATATGGCATTTTTCATTTTGGCTTTCTCATGCCAGAGTTTATCAAAATCGTATAAAATTGCGTTCGAAATCGTCGGAGAACTAGGAGCCCCAATTGTTAAACAACCATTCATACAAACAATTGAACTTATAGTATGTAAATCATTAGATGATAACTTAATTGGCAATAAATCCAAATGTTTTTGGATAAGTGTAACAACGTCTTTACTCCGTATCGAATGAAAGAAATCAATAAAATCCAATCTTAAAAAATATCTGTATTTTTTATGCTTATTTGCAATATGTACGATTCCGCGCCCTTTTCTATATGAATAAACAGAATCGTGCACAGGGAAATGTGTGAACACATTCTCTACGACCCATCTTTGTAAAAGTTTTAGTTCAGGTGATGGGTGTGATATCTTACGTTTCCCCTCTGTTCTTTTTGGAATATAATAGGTTCTATATCTGTAATTTGCAGTTCGCACAACTTTCCGAACATAATTACTATCTAATCCGGTATCCCCCGCGATACGTAGAATAATCACGATGAGGCTCCTCTGGCAATATTATAACTCTCTAAATGAACTTTTTGATAGAATAATAATATTTCCGCGATTAAATTGTTAATGTCATAACTCCGAAATTCAAGAAAGGGTGTAACATTACTAGCTGGTATAAAATAATCTAAATCATCTCCTGCTCTTTCTATATATTTTGCCGAAATTAGGATTGATAAAAGAAATCTTATTTTCTTTTCTCTAGCGTTGCCAAATATTTCTGAAATACAATAAACTATATTATTAAATTTCAAAGCCCTAAATAAATATACTATCTGAAAAACAACAAATAATTCTTGATACGACTTCAACTTATCAAATTGCTTATAAACGAACTTACTTGACTGTTGTGTAGGAAGTCTATCTAATAAACGTTGCTTAATAGTTAAGAATTCTGGATCTTTATAATCGATTAAAATAGTTTGGCGAAAATCTGATTTATGATTTATTTTATCGATTAGACCTATGTTTATAAACGAATCATTTTGCTTATTTGAGTCATTTACTACTAATAACTTTCTAATTATTTTCTTGTTATGTGTAAAATAACCTAACTCAGCTATTGAACCGGCACTTTCAGGAAATACTATCACACAATCTGCAAATTCAGTTGCAAAGGATTCAAAGTCAGCTAAATTTACAAACTCAGGCTGATTATGTCGGGATAAATCTTTTGAGGCATGTTCTGCAAGAAAGATTCTGAATTGGGGTAATGCAATATCTGAATATTTTAAAAATCTGTTTCTAACTGAACGAGCGCGAGGTTTGATAGGACCGCCACATAAAAAAATTATATGGCGATCTTTCCGTTGACGAATATTTTTTGTTCTGAATATATTCTTTACTCGTTCAAGTAGCTGAGTACTACTTGGATGAGTAAAAGGAAGGATCATACTTGCCTCTTACTTTAATCGAGGCGGATTTTAAATCCGCTCTCTCTATGGCGGATTTAAAATCCGCCGAGATATGTCAATCAATTCACTTCAGCCTGGCTATACACCCGGCATTGTACATTATTCAATTGGTTTAATAATGTACTTCTAAGAGGCACTATTAATTTAATTATTTAATTTCTTGTTATCAAGTAAAAAATTAGTATTAATTGTCTATGCTCACATCGATATTGAATTATCCTTAAAAATTAACACCTCACAACCTCCCCGACCTCAGAATCGCGATCACCAGCCACAGGCCAAGTAAGCCCGCGATGAGACAGCCGGCCAGGCCGAAGGCGGGGAGTCCGAAAATCTGCGGCTCCTTTCCGCATTCTTGCCGCAGGTTCTCGTTTAGACTGCGAAGGGGATTTATACATCTTGCCCGACAGAACTATATATGATGCATTCCGAGTTTTCCGATCCTTTCTAAATCCGTCGCATCAGACACGTCTCACTCGACCACAAAGCATACAAAGTGCGTCGTTTTTCCATCAAATTATTTAAATAATCACTTGACCTTTAAAATTTTTCATGTTATATTCAAACCACTATTGATCAAAAACGGACTTAATTTTTCTCATCTAAAATTAACATTTACTTATCCTTGATGACCATTAATAATATTACAGAATCGCAGAGCTTGTAAGCAGGAAAGGAGGAGTAATGCGAAAACCCATCGTTACAATCATCATTATCTTATGCTTGTCCATGATTTGGTGGAGCTGTAAGGACAAAGTGACCAAATCTGACAACGAATCGCCGAGGATCACCAGTTTGACTGCGAATCCGGAAAATCTCGACTGGGGCGGCACGAGCCAACTCATCGTCGATGCAGACGACCCCGAAGGCGAGCCCCTCGACTACGACTGGGAATGCACTGTAGGTTCGTTTACCACACAAACGGACAATGACACGGTCACCTGGCAAGCGCCCAATGAAACAGTAGATAGCGAAATTACCGTGAAAGTCGATGACGGGGAGAACATCTCCCGACGATCCATTACGCTTCACGTAACCGCGCACCCCGTGATGGACGTGGATGAAGACGACCTGGAATTCGGAGAGGAAACCACGACGTTGACGTTCAACGTCATAAACACGGGTACGGGAGCCTTAACGTGGGAAATCGACACGTCCACCTTTCCGAACTGGCTGGCCGTTGATCCCGACGATGGCTCCACCACAAGCACGACAGCGGTGACAGTTACCGTCGACCGCACCGGCCAGGCCCCCGGAACATATACTGCCCAAATAAGAGTCGTTCCCACCAACGAAAGCCTGACAAAGGCACTGGCCGCGGGTTTTGGCGAGATGACCGTAGACGTGAACATGACTGTTCCACTTCCGCCGTCACTTCAAGTATCGCCAACCTCGCTGAATTTCGGATCGACAACCACATCCCTGAATTTCAGCATCCAAAACACGGGCGGCGGCACATTAACCTGGTCGATCACCGACAATGCGGGATGGCTAACCGTCAATCCCACCAGTGGAACAACGAGAACAGAAACGGATCAAATCACGACCACTGTTAGCCGAACTGGCCTCGCACAGGGAGTCTACACAGCTGTAATCTCTGTTACATCGGATTATGGCAATAGCACCGTGAATGTTCAGATGACCATTGATCCGCCAGCTCTGAGCGTCTCGCGTACCTTTCTCGATTATGGGACGACAACAACTTCATTAACCTTTAACATCACCAATACCGGAAGCGGTACATTGAACTGGTCGATCGTCGACGATGCGGGATGGCTGAACGTCAATCCCACTAACGGTACCACGTCCACTGAAACAGACCAGGTAACGGGAACTGTCGATCGAACGGGACTCGCCGAGGGAACCTACACGGCCCAGATCGCCATCACGTCCAACGGTGGCAATGCCACTATCAACGTGCAAATGCAAGTACCTCCTGATGGTGGAGTCGGTCGGTGGATCAAATACGACGACGAGAGCTACGAGAGCTACTGGGACGCTCAACCCACGGACTATTTCTTTGTGGTGCTCTTCGACCGTCCTACCGGCTGGCAAACCTTGAGACTGACAAAGATTCGAATCCGGTTCAACACCACGGGATCTGATGACATCCGACTTCTGGGCATGGACAGCCGGTACAGCCAGGAACGCTGGTGGCCCAACGATGTCATCTATCAGGAGCCTGAATCCGAGACGGGTTCCTTAGACCCCAGTGATGGCTGGAACGTATGGGATGTGGACTGGCTGTTCGGTGCCGAACGTTTCTTCATAGGATATTTTCAACTCCAAGAATCCAATTATCCCAGGGTCTACGAAGATACCAGCAATCCTGACTGGAGAAGTTATCGATTGTACGAAGTTGGTGGATCATTCTGGTGGACGGCCTACGGGAGCCGGGACTGGGCGATTCAGGTTTATGTCATTCAATCAAATTCGCCGGCACCCTTGGGGGATCAACCCCAAGGCATGTGGCTGGACGGAAGAGTGAACTTCGCTCCACGCTCTGGTGCCAGAATATCCCAAGACGGGGATCAGTTGTCAATACCCCTCGAAAACGCTGATGGCATCAAGAGCCTGAAAGTCCGGTAGAGTACCATCATCCTGTTAAGATAAGTCAAAGCCCCGGAGATCTTGCACATCTTCGGGGTTTTTCTATTCCTCTATAGACGTCTATTAAAATCGACCTGTCAATCCCACATGAATCTTGCCTCGCATCGGACTGTCGCCCTCGCCAAGACCGTAATCGATCCCGATCAGGCCCAATCTTGTCTCCAGCCGTAGGCCGATGCCGTATCCCGCTTTTGTTCCTTTGATCAATCCCAGCACTGCTTCCCGACGCTGGTATACCCCAAAATCAAAAAATACAAAAAACCGTGAGTACCGGCCCATCCGAAAACGGTATTCTGCGTTCAGCCAGGAAACCAGACTTCCGCGAAAGGTATCCTCGGCATAACCGCGCAAAGTGCGGGCTCCGCCAAACCGAATCTGATCACTCAGGGGAACGAAACGATCTCCCGTGCGTACCTCCACGACATGAAGCCCCAGATAGAACCCCTGACGCCTAAATGTCGGCAACATGGCCTCTGCATCGGCCTGGAGCAATCGAGTATTGACCACGCTCTTCCAATCTTCCGGGTCAATCACCACAGGCTGCGTGAAGTTGCGTTTCCGCCCCAGAGTCACCGTGGTCTGATACCGCACTCCCCGCGAAGGATTCAGCGGTTCGTCCAAGGTGTTGTAATCGATAGCAGCGGAGATCAGCCAGGAGCGGGCCCTAGCCACATCATAGATCATGATGGCCGAGGAATCGGGGTGTACCTCGCGGTGCCCACCCTTCAGGCTCAACGAGAAGGTGGCCCACGGAACATAGCGTACTGAAAAATCCCACTCCCGCTCGATATAGGTGGTATCCCGGATTTCCTGCTCGAACTGTATTCCAAGATGGAGAGGCCAACCTGCCAGCCAGGGTTCTTCGTACCCGAACCGCATGGCCTGAGAATACGCATCCTTCTTCTCCCAGTAGGCCTCCCAAAACCGTCCCGTTCCCAACAGATTCCGGAATATACATTCGAGACGACCCGTGAAGTAGCCCGATTCGCGGTCATTCGTCGAAGGATGGTATCCCACCACACCGTCGATGGTCGTGGAGTTGCCCTCTGTGACTTGGAGAGTCACGGCTGCCCTGTCCTGGGAAAAGGCGACGTCCGGCTCGCCTACTTCTTGAAAAAAGCCCAATCTCTGCAATCTCTCCCGAACCGAAAGCACGTCTTTGTGATGATACGGTGCCCCGACCTTCAGTCTGGCTTCCCGCAGGATGACATTCTCTTTCGTGAATCGATTTCCCTGGACTCGGATGGATTCCAAGCGAACCGCGGGTCCTGCATTCACATCTAGGATGATGTCCATTCTCGGCGGGTCTCTATCGCGGTTTGGGGAAAGCGAATGAATGGCAACCCGACCTAACGGGTGTCCGTTGTTTTCCAGATGGTCGAGAATCCGCTGAATGTCCTGTTCCAGAAGCGCCTCATCAAACCAGCGTCCCTCCTGCATCTCCATATGCTCACCGAACTCACGACGCCACCCATCGTCCACACCCAGAATTTTTATCCGACCTGTCTTCATCCGGTGCCCCTCGAATACCCAGATATCGAGGTCGATGAAAGCACTGTCCGAAGACACCCGTTCCCGGAGCGAATCGATCCTGGCCGAATAAAATCCTTGTTGATGGTACCCGGAGAGAACGTTCGTCATGGGCGTATCCGGCCAGTCTGCTGGCAGATGCTGGCGTTCCTCGATGCCCATCATCTCCTTCAGCACGTCTTCCCGAAAATGAGCATTCCCATGGATAGATATGGTTCGGATGATCGTCTGTTGGGGGCTCGCTTTTGGAACACCCAAGGCGACAATCAGACCGAGGGCAAGAAGAATCCAAGAACGATAAATCATCGAACCCGATCTTACGCCTTTTTTAAGAGTTTTTTCGGACGATTTCAATCCCTTCTCTCATGGTAACATGACCATTTATGCGATTCATCGTAGACGAACGTTTCATCAGAAAAAGGCTCTCACTTCTACCTGTCCCGTCTGGTACAGACGCGTTCGCCAGGGCTCGCGCCGGCCACGATAGCTTACCGTGGCCATCACATGCCCCGTCACCCGATAGGTCAGGAACAGGTTCCACCGTACCGTTCGTCCGGGCTGGTCGCCGCCCAACATTTCGTAGGGTAGCGTCCTGTTCTCGGGCGAGGAATGGATTCTACCGATTTCCAGTTCTGCCCGTAAGTGTCCCCGTTGCCGAAAAGCATAGCTGAACCTTGGGAGAAAAAAGACAGCGGTAGCACGGGTCAGGGGATCGGGAGTCCGGTCTTGGCCGATTTTCACTCTGGCTTTCAATGCGATTTCGACCTTCTGTCTGGGGCGATACGATGTCTCCAGTGTCCAGGAATGGGCGTGTATACGCCGATCCGACAAGCGTTCCGTATACTCCTTCGTTTCCCTGAGATGTTGATACTCGGCAAGCAGGCCGAGCGGCTTCCACGGGCTGCCTTTGATGCGCACACCTGCTTCCTCCATATGACGGATCAATCCCTCTTGTATCAACTGATAGTCCTCGGAGTCGTCCTTCCGATAACGCAACCGCAGTGTAAATCCGGATGCCGACGGGGTGTACTCCAGGTCCGTATGGAAGGATACCAATCCCATAACAGTGGTGGAGTCTTCCCCCCATCGTGGGAAAAGTGCGGATCGGTTCACGATGCCGAAATCCCGCTCCCTATCCCGTCGCTCGATGCGAACGATACTCCGGCTCTGCCAGGATGCGAGAAACGCCTTCATACCCTTTTTATCCTTCCAGACACGGGATGCATCCCAGCGGAATTCCGCACCCAGTTTCAGATCATTCACCGGAAGAAACGTCCCCGTCTGGATCGTGCGAACAACGATGTCCCCGTCGGAATCGGGAATCAACTCGCCCAGGTCTTCGTCGTACCGGTAACTCCCCTGGCCTTCTCCCACCCGGATGGTATCTCTCACCATTTCGGATACCTGTGTCGATGAAAAACGATAATGAAGCGTTCCCTGGAATAACCGCCGGCCCGGTGACAGGCGAACTTTCACGTCGGCCAGGTCCGACTTCTGATCTTCGATCTCCGCATCCGTGTAATCCCTGTTGCGGTGTGTATACATGAATGAGGAAGTGAGACCGGTTCCCCACCGGAGGTCCAGCTTCAGGCGATCCGTCCTGGCCAGCGAGTTTTTGTCCAGGGAAAACCCGTTGTACAGGCGGTCGTCCCGAACCGTCTCTTCAAGGCTTGCCGTGATGAATCCCCGGATCATCGATACCGCTCCCGTCCATTCATCGAATCGGAAACCGGTTCTCAGAGAATCGATGTCCTCCTTCCTGTGTTCACCCAGATACCGTATCGACGGGACAATGCCCCAAAGACGTCCCTCCAAGCGGCCTTGCTGACGCAACCAGTTCCCCTCCTGTCCGGCTCCCTCTCCGGTTTCGATGAGTTCCGCGGTATACCACAGCTTGGGTAACCGGTTCTTGGATAACCGGGTGGTGACTCCTTTTCGTTCTGACCGGAAGTGGTCCCCCCTCCTGAAAGACCCTATTTCTCCCTCGACATTCCAGAATTCAAAAGGCGCATATCCCCCGCTTATCTCGTAAGACCTCTCTCCCCAAACCGTCCCCTCTTCCACACCCCATTTTCGGCCGTGCTCCACGTCGGTCATCCGCCCCACGGGCCTGAACCCGTTGCCCACGGATCGACCGTTTCCTTGAAAATTCATCTTTCCTAGGCCTACACCCAGAATCCGTACCGGTCTCTCATCCATGCGGAGTCGGCCGCTGTAGGCGATATCGACATTATCGTCATCATCCTCGGATGAAAAACGATTCAGGTCCCGGTCGCTGATGCTGACCTCTCCCTCGATGGAAAGCCCCTTTCCCAAATCGATGGAAGCGCCCATATTGGCCGCCTGATGAGCCGTGGCCAAAGGAAGGCGAATCATGGGTAGATACGAGCCCTCTCCCTGCCCCTCGTACCTGTAAATGCCGTATCCCTGAAAACTGTAATCTCCCTGTCCACTCCCCACGTACGAGAATCGGACTGAATAATCACCCTCTCCAGCTCCCACATACCGGTAAAAAACGACGCCCGAAGAATCGACCTGGATGTAATCTCCCTGGCCCTCGCCCTCGAGCGTCACACCCGAGACCACAGCCTCATCCGCTTTGTCCCCGGCGTTCTCTAATATCGTCCTGTATTCATCGGTCAGAGTGACACCCAAGGGGTGGTCTTTATCATCGGCTTCTCGGAGCAATGAAGTGCGAAGCCGGATACGGTCGTCCCACAGCCTAAACTCTCCTGCAGCTCCGTAAACCTCTTTCTGGAATTCTTGATCCGAGTACTCGAAGTCCACGGTGATGCGTGAATCGCTGGTGATCAAGCGATTTCTCGTGAACGTCAACTGGCCGTTCCCATACTCCATCGTATAGTCGTTCTCCTCTCCCCGTGTCATCGGTTCCCCATCAATCCAGACGCGTTCCGTTCCCGCCAGTACGATGATCTCCCTCTGCCCGCTTGCTCCGGTTAATTGATAGGGGCCTTGATTCGCCTCCTGACCCAAAAAGTGATTCGTCGTGAATTCACCCTTGGTGGCCGCCGCCGACACCATCAGCTTTGCGGTTCCCTTCTCGACAGTGATCATACCTCCCTGGAGTTTGCGGGAATAGGAGCCCAACTCCGATCCATCCACACGGAGCACAAAATCCCCCATCGTGGTTTCAAAGCCCGGTGCCTTGATGTTCACGAACACTTTGTCGATTTCCTGCAGCGTCTGGGTATTCCCCTCGGGTTGAATGGGTGTATTCTGATCCGTCAGGGATGCTACGACCTCCACCTGCGGTGTGATCATACCCGACAGTTGCAGTCGTAAACCCGATTGCAGCCGCATACCCTGGTCGGTCCCCACGGTAACGCCCCGGAAAATCGATCCGCTCCTCTGCAGGTTCTCGCCGATCTCGACACCCTTCTGCTCTTCCTCGGGTTTCATCCGGTAGACGGAGGGTGTGGGGACCTTATCCGCGGGCACGGTATCCGAGGGAACCCAATGACGGTGAACAAGCGGCAGGGAAAGGGGCAAACGGCGGTATGTCACGACAACCGACATTCCTGAATCGGGAGGATGTAAAAAGCGGATTTCACCACGCAGATAATCCACCCAGTAATCCGACCCGTCTATCAAGGGCTGTGAGCCCTGAACGACGGAAACGGAATCCGGGATCAGATACCGGTGGGGTAGAACAAGAACCGTATCTCCCCCGGAAGCTTCCCTCTGCAGGACATGCCTGAGGGGATCGTACGTGCGAGTACTCTCCTGGGGATACGAGGACGCCGTAAAGGCAAGACCGATAAATAGGAATCGCAGAAAAAATGAGGTGCCTACCTTCGGCGTCGCGTATGAACCCGCCCGTTTCACCGCGGTGCCCACCCCTGTCGGTAGACCCATCGGAATACCACAATTCTGTGGTTTTTATTGTCTAGAACATAAAGGCGATCCCGCCAGGCTGCCACATCGTAGGGCTGAACCTGTAGCGGTATATTCTCTGATTCTGTACGGATATATCCCGTCAGGGCTCCTGAATCGGTGAATACGACGATACTTCCGGGCCCTCTGTCGACGACGAGTATGGTGTTCGGGTATATAAACGTCATGCCCACGGGTCTCTCGAGCACACCATCCCCAACCTGTTGAAGATAATTCCCGTGAATGTCGAACACCACGATGCGTCCGTCTTCCTCGTCGGAGATATACACTTTTTCTGTATTGGAAACGATAAGGCGTTGAGGATCGATGAGACGGCCTTCACCGGCATCAAAATCACCAAAACTGGATTGAGGATTCCCCAGGACGTCGAG
>Ga0180438_10007959_pt1 | contig 13629 bp, 13 predicted proteins | sample SS_ome_12_FD_132455 | JGI IMG/M metagenome (GOLD analysis project Ga0180438, IMG submission 132455) | Hypersaline lake sediment archaeal communities from the Salton Sea, California, USA - SS_3_D_2 metaG | ecosystem: Environmental > Aquatic > Non-marine Saline and Alkaline > Hypersaline >... | reverse complement strand
TTATACCGGAACACCTGCCGGAGTAGGTCAGATAAAATCCGGAGATAATATACACGCACAACTGAGCGATCTTTTATCTCTGGAAATCCGGGTTCGGTAATTTTGAAAGATGGACTTAGAGAAGTCTTAAAAAAATTTTAAATAATTAGAAATAAAAAATTAGTTAACAATTTCAGGTTTAACGATTTCTGTTGATATATGTTCCGTACTAATTTTCTTTCTATTATCATAGCCAAATTTAAGGACCTTAAATCCTATAATGAATGGTAAAACACTTAAAAGGCTGAGTAGTAAAGCGTATGGTAGAGTTCCACTCAATGAAAGTAATAGTCCTCCAGCTATTGGTCCAATAATTTGGGCGAGATTGTCGATTCCAGTGCTAATTCCCATGATTTTTCCTTGGCTTCGATTATCCACAGAGCGACTTATGAAGCCCGTTATGATTCCTTGAGACATTGATCCAGCAAAACTAATCAAGGATAATATGATCATTAATTCCCATGCTTGACTAACAAAAGCGAGCAGTAAATATGAGAAGATATAAGTACCTAATCCTAAAAGAGCTGTCATGGGATCTCCAATTTTTTCCCTTAATCGATTGAATAATAAGAGCCGGAATATGATCTGATACACACCTAAAAGAGTTAATAGGATACCAACTACAAATGGGTCCAGTCCAAGTCGAATTCCAGCAAAAAGGCTGAAGGTTGTTTGGAGAATACCCCCTGTGACGGCAATAAAACTATATTGTATGATCAATATTAATGTTTTATTGTTTTTCCAAATAGAGGATGATTCTGTTATGATTTTTGGGATATTAGGCATTTCTTCATGTAATATTGCGATATCTACTTTGGCTGGTAAACTTTCTTTCAGATATACTGCTGTATAAATAAAGGAAAATCCCGTTAAAATGGTTGCAATGATACCCGGTCCAATAAAACCAAATGAAGATAATAATCCTCCGATAGCAGGCCCTATTAAGAAGGCTAAACCGAAGGTAATCCCAATATTCGTCATTTGTTTCGGTCGATCTTCGGGAGATACAACATCACCAATTATCGCTCGTGCTATAGGGAATTGACCGCTAAAGATCCCATCAACGATCCTTGAAATTAACAGAACAATAATATTATTAGATAGTATTAAAATAATGAAACCTACAAAAGTGCCTGCCAAAGAAATGAGCATCATAGGTTTTCGACCGTAATTATCACTAAGTTTGCTAAGGATTGGTCCAAAAATGAATCCAAAGATAGCATTTGAACTTAACAGAAATCCGATTATTGCGGGTGATGCATTGAATTCAGCGATAAAAAATGGTAAAAAGGGAAGAATAATACTAAATCCTAAAATATCAACAAAAACTGAAATCCAAAGAGGTTTGAGTTGGGTATATTTATTTTTCTTTTCCATAGAATAAAAGGAGTAATATGAGAAATAAGCCTTAGGATTATATTATATTCAGTTTCGTTGTAATTTAGAAGAAAAAATTAGGTGTTAACCTTTCAAAAATTTTAATTTATAATTAAATTTATTTTATTGATGATATAAACAGAATCTTCTTAGACCGAGACCAAGCTAATTTTTTTTAGGAAATGACCCTAATCTTATAATAGACTTGTCTCCCTTAGCCCAATTTTTTAGATTAGCCAATCTTTCCCCATTATCTCCATGTTCCGGATTATCAAATGCTTGTTGAAGCTCTGAACAAGGTAGATCTGAGCAAAAGCCGCAATGAACATATCTTTTCTCGAAACAACACTTTGCTACCTTACATTCTCCCCAGAACATCTCTGCTTTACTTTTTTGGCATCCTGGGCAATTGGTTTTCTCTTTCCATTCGCATAACCCGCAATATGCTCCACACATTCCTATTAGGTCTTTATCCATGAGTTATTACCCCTTCTTACACATGGTATTGAATAGATATAATATTATCATAATCTTATATTATTCATCTTTCTAAATTTAAAAAGAGTTCCCCTTAAAAATGAAATCATTGTTCTTTAAAAGAGTTAATAATCATCTCTCGTTCTTTAAAATTCTAATAAAATAAAAAATAATAAAAAAGAATAAGGAATTAGAATTTCTGTTTAAGTTTATTCTTGACTGATCTTAGTATGAAAACCATACTTAATGCACCGATGATGAGAAAGAGAAATCCAAAGGGAATTGCGGGTGGTGGTTCAACTACCTCGTCTCCATCATCCCATATGGGAAAATCATCGATTCCTCCACCTGTACCAGGAAGAGAATGAGCTGTGTCACCTATTCCATCATCATTAGCATCAACTCCGACATAATCGCTCCAATAGTTTCCAATAGCGCCATTATCCCATTGAGTAGCAGTTCCATTGTCTAGAGCATTTTGCGCAGATGGATTATCGAAATAGTTCAAATAAAACTGATTATTTCGACTTACTCTAGTATTAGCAGCTACCAGTGCGCCATAGACGGTGTTGTTAAAAAAAGTGTTATTGACGATTCTATTATAATGAGAAGCATCTTCAATTCGTATACCTTTGTCGTTATACATAAGAAAATTATTCGTCACATTATTGCTTTCACTATCAGTAATCCGAATTCCGTCACCATGAGTTGCAGCTCCGCTATTCTCTCGAAAAGTATTCCCAGTAATTGTGTTATTATTACTCCCAGAATTGAGAAAGAGGCCATAATATGAGCTCATTTCCTGATAATTGTCAATAATATAATTTTCTACACTCTGGGATAGAATAATCCCTTGTCCTCCATTAGTATCTACATTATTTCTCTCGATCGTAACATTTTTTGAATGAGATACAATAATTCCTGCATAATTATTGCTTATTTCACAATTATAGATAGTACCGTTATGAACCCAGTCTAAAACAATCCCGGCTTCCCCTCCAATGGCTTGAGCATTCATGAGGAGACAACCGTCTATAATAAAATACTTATTATAAGAGTTTTCTATCCGAATACTAGATCCTACGGATTGAGCATCTACAACAACACTCGCAATACTATAGGGATCATTATAGCTTCCATCACCTGTGCACCATGCAAACTTTGAAACTTGCTCCCAAGTGAAGTCGCCACCTCCAAGCTCATCGATAATAAATGCATCAATTACATAATTACAAACGTTCCATTCTTCCTTAGTGTTTAAACTAGACTGAGTTGAGATGCACCCATCAACATTATTCTGAAGCCTATTGCCAATAATATTTACATCATCGCTATCATCGAGATATATTCCATAATCAAGGTTATTTTCAATGGTATTACCAAAGATTGTATTATTATCACATGAATTTATATATATGCCACTTTTTCGGTTGTTATCCACATGATTATGAATTACGGTATTATTAATACTGTCAATAAAGCTAGGGCTTCCACTTTCAGAAATGTATATTCCATGATATCCTCCCGCGTAATACCCATTGTGGATAACTTCATTTTCTGAGATAATGTTATTGTCACTATCCCAGAGATATATTCCATAATAGTCACTATCCTCAATATAATTGTTAGTTACCACATTATCATAACTATATGAAAGTGAGACGCCATACCCATTATTAAAAATATGGTTGTCTTTAATCACTATATGATTTCCCACAGAAGCATAAATCGCTCGGCCATTATTATTTGTTAGGTTATTGTTAATAATCTTCCCATTACTGGTAGCTTGCATAAAAATACCAGCATAGGGAGATGCTTGAGAATTTGTTAATGTGCAATTTTGTATTATAAAATACTCGCTCGTCGTCTGTATATGGATGCAATGTCCAGAGTTTTGAGCATCAATAGTTACATTTTCAATAACATATGGATTTTCTTGCGTTCCTAAACCTGAACACCATCCATATGTACTCGCTGTATCAGACCAATTATTATTGATGTGAATTGGTGCTAGATTCCAAAAACCAGAATTTGTTATACTACCATATTCATTGCTTATTAATGATACGTTATTGGTATTCTTAATCCATGCGTGAATGAATAATGAGGGAGTTAGTAGAATTATTGTAGCTAAGATCAGAAAAATAATTGATTTATTCTTTAATAGTTTAAGTCTCATGATTAGTTTTTTATAGATTTAATTATCTTAAAATATAATATTAAACACCAATTTAATACTTCGCGATAAATTTAGACAATAAAGTAATAAATTTGGAGAATTTCTGACATTTTAGGCAAGACTATAATTCATAAATATTGAGAATATGATTATATATTGAAAATCTTTAGCATATAATCAGATAAAGTCTAAAAGTTAATTATCTTAATATTGAAATTTAGACCTATTATATTTATATAAGCAAGAATAATCTTATTAATTAACATTTTAAATCCAAATTCAATATTATCCTAAATATATTGGTTTTATATTTAATAAGGAATAGAGTGCGAAATAATTATGGATGAACATGATGTTATAGTCATAGGAGCAGGAACTGCGGGATCAATCGCAGCAAGATTTACTGCTTTAGCAGGATTAAAGGTTTGTCTAATTGACGCTCAAAAGAAAGAAAATATAGGGAATAAAATATGTGGAGATGTCGTTCTATCAACCATATTCGATTTTTTAAAGATTGATCACCCTAAGGGAGAAGAAATAATGAGTACCAAAAATAATATCAAAATATATACATCTGACTTTCAAGATCATATAAATATAGATATGCCAGTCTACCTTGTAGATAGGTTACTTTTCGGACAAAAGTTATTAAATGATGCATTAGATTCAGGAGTAGAACGTTTCTTAGATAATTCTAAAGTACTGGATTTAACATATCAAAACGGTAATGTAAATGGAGTAAGAGTAAAGTCTAATACTGAAGGAGAGATAGTTCTCAAAGCGAAGATTGTTATAGATGGCAGTGGCGCTCATTCAATCATCAGAAAGAAAATCAAAAGTGATATTATTGAAAATGAAATTTCAGAAGATGATTTATCGATCTGCTATAGAGAAAATATTGAATTTGATAATAGTAATCGACCAAATTTACCCGAAGATTCTTTATCTGTAGTATTTGATGCAAATTTCGTACCTGGAGGATATTTCTGGTACTTTGCTAAATCCGAAACCATCTCGAATTTGGGATTAGGTGTATTCTTTCGTCAAAAAAGAGATGTTAAGCGTATTTATAAGGAGTTTGTTCTAAAAAAATTTGTCCCTGCAAGGAATTATAAAGTATTATCATCAGGGGGAGATATCGTACCTTTAAGAAGACCATTAGCTTCTTGCGCTGATAATGGCATTATGTTCATAGGTGATGCTGCCTGTCACGTGAATAACGCTAGTGGAGGAGGAATCCATCCAGGAATGAAAGCAGGGTATTATGCTGCCATGGTAGCAAAAAAAGCTATAGATACAGAAGATTATAGCTTAAGTCAATTATGGGAATATAACCAAAAAATTTTCAATGATTTTGGAATAGCTCACGCTACGAATGATGTTGCTCGTATTCTGATGCAAAATACTACAACTGAGGAATTCAATTATATTGTTAAGAAGAAATTACTCGATGACGAGGCACTCACTAACATGTATTATAGTAAAGTTTATTCACCTTCTCTAAAGCAAAGGACGGGAAAATTACTGAAAGGAATATCGAAACCTCCTTTATTATTAAAACTTAATTATCTTCTCAAAATGATGAAGAAAGTCGAAAAACATTACATTGAATATCCTGACGATTTAAAAGATTTTAATAATTGGAGAGGAATTGAGAAAAATATTTTTAAAGAAATATATTCTCGAGTTCAAATTTGAGTTGTATATTGGAGAATAATTTAGATATATTACAAGATATAACAGAAATGGTACATCTTCATAATAACAATAAAACAGTTGAATTAATATTTAATTCATAAGAGATTAATATAAATATTAAATCCAAATAATAATCATAAATAAAGAGGTATATCAAAATGAGAGTTCTTATCGTTTATTATACAAAGTATGGAAATACCGAAAAAGTTGCCAATTTAGTAGCAGAAGGAATCAGCTCTGTTGAAGGAAATGAAGTAATCGTTAAAAATGTAAAAGATGTAAACCTAAAGGATACTGCATCCTATGATTTAATTTTGATAGGTTCTCCTAATCATTTTGGTCGTCATGTAGGTTCAGTAAAGAAATTTATAAATAAGCTTCCAAAATCTCAGATAAAGGCTAATGCCTATGCGGTATTTGATACCTATATCATGAAAGATTTTGAAAAAGCTGTGAAGAAGATGGAGGAGCAAATTAGTGAAGTGATGCCCGATTTATCAAAAGCCTCTCCAGGATTGTCTATTAAAGTTGAGGGGACTGGAACTTCAAAAGGACCTATAACAAGTGAGGATCTTCCGAAGTGCAAGGAGTTCGGAACCAAATTAGCACAGGGATAGAAATCCATTAGTTTAGCACGAACTTTAGAGATGAAATTTGAAGAACAGAAATATTACTTTTTCTCCTTTTTGGTTGATAAACCATAAATTATTCCAATATTTTATACTCACTCTATTGTAGAAAATATACCAAGAGAGACCTATTTTTTATCCCTCCCATTCTTGAGGAGTAAACATGGATTTATATCAAAATGAATTGGTATAAAATCTTAGGAATTATCATGAATAAAACAAAAATAGTAGAAATGAATGAAGAAATAACTCAACAAATTTCTTACATGCAACCAAATCAGAGATTAAAAAAGATATTAGGAATTGTCATGCCACCGATATTATGGCTAATAATGTTTCTTACTTATCAACTCTATGGGGTTTTTTTTGGTAATGAGATTGGTTGGCATTTAGGATTATACACATATTGGATTCTCTGTGGATTAATCTTCCCGGCAACTCTCATAGGATTTAAACGAATTAAAGAAGTGAGTGCACCACGTAAATTTAGATTGAAAATGCTACCAGTAATCCTCTTTCCACTAGCTATGGCATTCCTCTTCAATCTAATACCCGGGCTGGAATATGAAAAAATAAGTGTAGTTGGGATTATCTTTTTGATAATTACTTCTTTTGGAAACGGAATCTTTGAGGAAATTTTATGGCGAGGAGTCTATATGGAATTATATCCTAATAATAATTTTATGAGGATTGGATATTCCACCTTCTGGTATGCTGTATTTCATTTTGCGTCAGGATCGTTATCCTCGAATGGCAATATTCTTGGATTAGTTATTGGTTCTGCTTTCTTTGGAATCTTTCTTTCTCTCTTAGCTAAATGGAAAAATAATATCTGGTGGAGTATTCTTAGTCACGTATTAGGCGGATTAGTTATGATTTCATAATTTTCTAATTACTTTTTTTTCTCACAAAAAATTAAGTTTTTTTACAATATTCATGTTGACAAAATCTAAATTTTTTGACAGGTTATCAATATTAGAACCAAAATAATGTTGATTAGAATGTCAAACATCAACCAGAATAATATGAGTCATGATGATCTACCGCGTTCTGGATCCGTAATCTATAACTTTCATTTTCAAAATGAATCTTCTAAGAAGGATACTTTAAAGAAATGGAGAAAATTGAATAAATATTTAGTAATACCATTATATAGGATTAAACTTTTACCCGTTCTGGGATTTGGAAAGATTTTTTTATTGTTAAAGACAAAAGGATGGAAAAGTGGAAAAATTAGGAGAACGCCCTTAGAATATCGATTATATAAAAATGAGGTTATCATCTTTGCAGCAAGAGGTGAGAATGCAACATGGGTAAAAAATATACGTGCCCACCCTAATGAAGTAGAAGTTGTAATTGGATTTCATACATTTAAACCGCGTGTTGAGTTTGTTTCTGAACTTAGGTCAAAACTTAAGATTATGAAATGGTATATAAAAAAATATCGTAAAGCTGCAAAAATGCTGTTTGGATGGGATCCTCAGAAAGATGATCTGAAAACCACTAATTTCGAGAAATTAGCAAATTTAATAGCAATAATTCTACTGCATAAGAATTAGCATAGGATTGATCTTTTAGTTCCTTTTAATTATTTTTTTTCCTCGAGATTTTAAAAAAAATTTATATTGCTATCTAGCGTAATGAGTATTATAAATAGAATCCTAATGGCTGATTATGGAAAATAATACTCAAAGAGCAAAATTGAGATGTCCCACATGCAATCAACAATTCGTCCCTGAGTCATTTCATATTGAAGAAGTAATAATGGATACGAAGAGAGGTTTACTGGGTAAAAGAATAGTATCAGAGAAGAATGCATTGAAAAATAGTGAGGTGAAACCGAAAAATATCATAAGGAAAATGTGGATCACATTCTGTCCCAATTGTGGCTTCACATTACGATTTATTGCTGAAATTGCCAAAAAGGAATTAGTTGAAAAAGAAGAAAGTAAAACCCTTTTTTCATTTGATGAATTTGGGACACATTATTTCTATAATCTCTATAGCTTTCCCAAACCATATATGGATTATACTGATTATTTTGATGAAACTATTGAAGATTTTGTTTCTGATATTAGAGATTCATTAAAAAGTATCCATTTAGAGAAATTAGGCTCCTTATCTCGAGGTTTTTATGCTGAAAAAGTTGATCCATTCAAGTCATTAATCCGATTTTATGCTAATGTAAAAGAATATTGTGTTTCCAATACTGAGCAGAGTTCTGAGAAGATCGATTTGGAACAAAAAATTGCTGAGTCAAAATTTCCCAAACAACTGAAAGAGAAATTGCACCAAATTCGCGATTTACGCAATAAAGTAGTGTATGATAGCTACGAGTTAAACCAAGAAGACATAGAACTATTGAAGACAGCTTTTCAAAAGTTCGTTTATCATTTGATTTCCACTGAATTAGTAAAATTGAAATTAAAAAGTCGAATTAAAAATATAGAAAACGGTATTATTAATAAGGAGAATGTGTTTTGGTCAATTAAAAGATTTCTTAATAATGAATTAGGGGCAATACTGGTGTTTCCTGATTATTCCAATACAATATTAAAACCATTATTAGAGGATTTGGAATTTCCAAATTTCAAATAGTCTTAGTTATCGAATTGAATATTTTCAAATTTATAGACTAATTTCCTCTCCGGGATTTAAATAGATAACCTCAATGTCATTTTTTTCCAGATATGTGGCTAAATTTTTTCCCATCTCCTTTTTATCAGGACTAAAATGATAGGGAATTGTCAATTTCGGTTCAATAGTCTTGATAAAATTCAAATAATCTTCATAGAAATCTTCGAATGTGGCAATAAAACAACAATCAATCGCTTTTTCTATGGTCCTAAGTCGTTTTGAATAGTTAGCAGAATCTGCGGTATGTAATATCCGCTTATCATCAACGTTGATCAAATATGCAACACAAGCTTCCGATTTCCAACAATCGATGCTAAATACTTCTATCTTTCCATTATCTAATTCAATCACAGATTCATCTTCGATAATAATATGCTCTTCGACTGAAACCTTATCTATTGTTGAGATAGGACCAAAAATTTTCAATTTCTGGTCTTTACTCCTAAATTCACCATTAATTCTATTTATTTTCTCTTCGGAGAGATGATCATCGTGTTCGTGCGTTAAAAGTATTACGTTAATTCCTTTTCTCGGATTCTCAACGTAATTTGGATCAATAATAATATGATCACTATCAGTTACTATCTCAACACATGATCTTCCTAAATATCTGCACAATACCATGTTACATCATTAAATTATATTTCTTTTTATGTATTAGGGTTAAAAATGATAATGCTACGAGACTTAATAGAAGCAGAATCGGAAAGTTGAAACCAGGAATTGCAGCAATAATATTCTCTCTAATTACGTCATTAAAAAAATCTAAAATATCATTCTTTATTACTAAGGTATACTCATGACTAACGCCTTCGTATAGTTTAAATCTCACGTTAAAATCATGCTCATTGAGATATTCATACTGTGATTCAAGTCGCTCCGGATCAGTTGTACCCCATATTGTTATATTATCGCAATATGGATATCCTTCGTTACAATACGTTGATGAAGTATCTAAATCACCTATAAAAATAAACTGGGGGACTTCCTTCAAAATCTCTGTTTTGTTATAACTCGTACCGGTCAAGATATCAAAATCATTGATACCCATAGGCCAATTCAGTAAAGAACTATTATAATCTACTAGCGGCATTGAAAGCCAACCACCAGCATGACCTATAGCTGCTGCTAAAACGCGCTCAGGGTGGAGTAGGGTGTATCTATTTGCCCACATGCCTCCTGCTGAAAAACCTGCAACTAATACTTTCTCGCAGGGAGCGTATCCCGCATCTGTTAGATTATTCATCAATTCTGAAATGATATTATTTACTTTCAGATCTGGTCTATAATAAAATTCAGGAGTAGATGGTTCAAGGGAATTTCTGTTAATTCCTTGAGGATAGTATCTTTCACTAAAATTCCGGGGAACTACAGCTGTAAGAATAATGTATCTTTTAAATTCTGCTAGTGAAATCCAGTTAATTACATTTTGTTTCGCATCATTTGTTAAAGTTGTATAATTCTCAATTTGATTATAGCTCATTTCTAATAAAATATACGCGGTATCGCTCTTTTTGAGATTTTCAGGAACATAACTCCACCAATTATAACCATCAGTTGTACCCATAACCACCTCTCCTGGAGTAATGCTCCTTCCTTGTGCACTATTTGGAAGGCTGTAATACTTAATATTAGAAATTTGTTGATGATCATCATTCCAAAAGCTCATAGCTAAACCATTGAAGATAATTCCAATTAAAATTAAAACTAGAAATATTAGGATATGAAAATTTTTATGACATTTCATATTAAAAACAACTTCCTTAAGTTTGGGATATTTTTCATATTTTACAATTAAGTAAAAACTAATCTTGTTATTAGATATTGGATTAAACTTAGTTACTACTTTTCCAAATAAAAAGGTTCATTTTATTTTTCTCCTTTTGTCATTATATAATATTAAATATCATACTGATTTGGCAAACTCTAAATTGTATTCTATAGTTAATCAACCTCATATCAGGATTTATGCACCGGAAACTAGTCATTTCAGTATTGGAACCTCTCCCTATTATGCCCATCAATATGCGCTTGGTATTGATATTTATGATCAATTAACTATTCAGAATTATGAAGTGGTTAGCCCCGTTTCAGGCAAAGTACTCCAGATAAGAGATATGAGAGCACCTAAACCAAAATTCAATGACGGTATTGATAGGGAATATCTTACAGTGATTCAAAATATCGATGGTGAGAACACCGTATTTAAGATACTTCACATCAAACCAGCCTTAGATGTAGGACAAAACATAGAACCAGGGGATATTCTGGGAACAACAATCAGAAATGGTTATTTTGCTCCTTGGTCTAGTCCACACATCCATTTGGAGATAAAAAAACCTGAGGATGTTTTACGAGCAAAAAAAGGGTTACCTTTCACACTTAATACTAAATCACGTCCCATTAAGAATGTCCTGAAGAAAAGTATTTATTGCGAGCAAATTCCTGTTGAAATCATATCTACTTTTGATGAATTCTTCTTATGCCGGATACCTGACAATTTATATCTTAATATTCCTCCTTTTTTTGGGGTTAAAGGTTCAACTAAGCAAGTCAATTATATTCTTGATGCTGGTATCCCTCAATATAAGCATGGTATTGTTCATTTTTTAACTGGGGAAGATGCTCAAGACGTAAACCAAATTTATCTTAATAATATCCAAATTGGAAGCATTAATGGTTTTTATAAAAAATATGGATTTGCGAATTTTAATAAAGTGAAAATACAGTTGAACAATCGATCAATCCGCGGAATTTCTTTTTTTTTAGCCAAATTTCAACCCTTGATAAAAATTATTCCTTTTCATAAAGGAGATTTCCAAATAAAAGAAAGAAGTACACATCAACTGAAAATTATTGGGATATAAGAACTTTAAAATCTATGAAGGAGAGAAATATCGCACTTTTAGTTTATTTTTTCCTTTTTCGATCCATGTTCGAAGAGAATCTTCTGGAATTTTATTATATAAAATAATTCCTTCTTGTAGGATCGAGTGTAAGAACGAATTTCCTTCAATAATCCCTTGTTTAAATTCATCCAAACTTATCGTTTTTGGTTGGACCAAGCCATCACTGTATTGATAAGAATACAAAAAACGTTCCTTTAGATCGCTAAACTCTTTATCAAAAACGCATAAGACGTCTATATCGCTATATTGTGTAAATGTTCCCTTAGCTAATGATCCAAAAAGTAATATAAGCTTTAAATTCTCCTTCCCAATGCGTTCTATAAACACTTTTAAACTATTCAGATGGGGATATCTCTTTAATTTTTTCTCTAACAAATTGAATGATAGACTCTGCATATTCAATACACTCATTAGCTGTTTTTTTATTATAAAATTCTGCCGGATATCCACTTGCGAATCCATTTGGATAACGTGGTTGGATATAATGGCGATCTAAATTTTGACATTTTTCTTTTAGAGAATTATAATTACCTTCATCAAAATTGATTTGTTCATCTTCATTTTTAGCTATTTTTTTCCACTCTTTCAATAGATAAATTAATCCATGACCCCAAGCATCCACATTTAAAAATAATAATAATGATTTGAGGGCTTTTTCTGCAGATTGTTGTGCCTGAAAACATGCCCACTCATAATGTTCGTTTTTTTTGCTATCCTTTGCTGCTTCTAGGTCTAGTTCAGATTGTTTAAACCAATCATTATACCTATTCATATCTATTCAATCATTATATATCAATAATGGCTAATATTGAATTATCATTATGACTTTATAAATTAATCGTAGAAAAAGCAAGATAGTTAAACAATATAAAATAAATTCATCAAAAGATAAGTTCTGTTGGTGTAGAGATGAGAGTTATATGATAGATTCTAAATTGCTTAAATATAAACATATTTCTTTTAAGATCATATTAGATTAAGGAAACAAATGACTCATAAATAATTCTTACCTATTAATTATTATATAAAGAAATTTTTTCTTGAAAAAATCAATTCTGAAATCCTACAGGATTGCTCTACCCGATAATTGAAAATATAATTTTAAGTGAGTTTTTTATGAAATGGGCTTGTTTTGTCATCGGGGTTGGATTATCGATTATTTCAATCATACTTTTTTTAATTGAAATCTATTTCTTTACATCATTTTTCTGGAGTTTCTTAATCACTGTAGCGATATTCTTAAATTATGCTCATATACTTACTCATAAATTAAACTGGGAGTTGGATACGAAAAAAGTTATATTACTTTATTTTGGTTTTACAATCATCTTAATGGTAACAGAATTTACTTTTACTAAAGGATTTCTTTGGAGTTTTTCACTGACAGTGATGTCTCTTTTTTTTGTTGGACATTACTTATCGGCGGGATTTCATAAATTATTTAAACAATTTCATATAAAAGAAGTATACCGCAGTTTAGTCAGCTTTTATTTAGTATTTGTTTACTTTTATATCCTCTTGTACATATTCCTCCAAACCATTAATCAAGCTTCAATTTTAGTCGAATTTGCTTTTTTACTTTATCTCTCTCTTATTGCTATGATTCTCCTCACAATAAATTCATTAATTAGAATAATAGCTGTTGCTTTTCATAGAAGAAAATACATATTATTTCCTATCAATC
>Ga0180438_10007957_pt1 | contig 13632 bp, 12 predicted proteins | sample SS_ome_12_FD_132455 | JGI IMG/M metagenome (GOLD analysis project Ga0180438, IMG submission 132455) | Hypersaline lake sediment archaeal communities from the Salton Sea, California, USA - SS_3_D_2 metaG | ecosystem: Environmental > Aquatic > Non-marine Saline and Alkaline > Hypersaline >... | reverse complement strand
CAGATTATATAGAAAAGCCATTTACCCCTGATCAGCTGCTTAAAGCAGTAAACTCAGCACTTGATATGGCTGCTACCAAGCCCCCGGAGGAACAGGCTCTGATTCACAAAGAGGAGATGATTACAATCCTGGAGCGGGCTGCATCAGATAGTGAGTTCATTGCTAAATTGCTCTATGAAGGGGCAGATGCTCTTGAAGAGTACGATTTGACAGGTCCTGAGAAACTTGCTCTGTTAACCGGCGACATCGAGTGGATAGAGAAAAACATGGGGCCGCTAAAACCAAATCAAAAGCTTTGGCTCGAACAGCGGCTGAGCGCAGAAATCTGGTAAATTTAAGGAGGGAATACCATGACTGAGAGAATGCTTATTATTGACGACGAAGAGGTGGTGCTGGAGTCCTGCCGCAAGATATTTGCAGCAGAAGGGTTCGATGTGGTGATCACTCCCAGCCCTCAGGAGGGACTCAGGCTTGCCTCAGATTCATCCTTTGACGTTATTCTGTGTGATTGGAAGATGCCAGGCTTTGATGGAATGGATGTGGTAGAGGAGTTGGACCGACGTTCACCGGATTCTGTCGTGGTAATGATCAGCGGCTATCCCTCTGTAGGCCGAGCAGCTGAGGCTATGAAGCGAGGAGCAATGGACTATGTCCCCAAACCATTTACCCCTGATGAGATCATAGATACGGTAAAAAAGGCAGTGAAGAGGAAGGTTACAGAAGAGAAAAAGGCCATGGGCAGATTCGAGAAAATCATGCAATCCGTGCAATTTCCCACACAGACCATTGAGGACAAGCCACCAAAAACAATCGCAGAAACGGTTGCCTTAACAGTGGGTGTGGGCAAGACAACCTCACCATGGTTGAGTGTGTTTGTCTTGGGTATTCTTGCTGGATCATACATTGGTTTTGGAGGTCTACTTTCGACATGCGTAACCTTTGACCTAGCTAATATAATGGGCATTGGTTTTAAGAAATTCATGGCTGGTACAGCCTTTAGCGTCGGTTTGATCCTCGTTGTAGTAGCAGGGGCAGAGTTGTTCACTGGTAATAACCTGATGCTATCCAGTGCAATGGCCAAAAAAATTACATTCAGAACCATGTCAGCGAGATGGGCTGTTGTCTGGTTTGCTAATCTCATCGGTTCATTGATTTTAGCACTGATATTGTACTTCTCAGGCCTATGGAAGGCTGGCAACGGAGCGTTGGGTGCCTCTGCAGTTGCTATAGCCTATATGAAAGTCAACCTTAGTTTTGTTGAAGCCCTTGTACGAGCCATTGGCTGTAACTGGTTGGTATGTCTGGCTGTATGGATGGCTCTGGCAGCTCGACAGACTGTGGGTAAGATATTCGCTATCTACTTCCCTATCATGGCATTCGTTGCCATAGGCTTTGAGCACGTCGTTGCCAATATGTACTTTATTCCAGCTGGAATATTCGTGCACAGTTGGGCAGGGATTCCTGCTCCAGCGGCCTTTGATCCAGCATCCCTGAATTGGATTAGTTTCTTATTGAAGAATATGGTGCCTGTAACGATTGGCAACATCATTGGCGGTGGGGTATTTGTGGGCATGAGTTATTGGGGTGCCTATCTTAGGCCGGCTTCTGGGAATAAAATTGGGACCAGTTAGAAGTAAAGTATCTTCTAAAAGAGTGAAAGTTTATAATGGAGGCATACGGGGAGATAATATTTTATAAGAGCCACGTATAGCCTCCTTCTGACTTGCTATATGGTTATTCTGTCTGATAGTTCATCCTCATGAAGTCTTCCCTATTTCACTGGGATTTACGCACATGGAGCTTAATTGAAAATAGGGTCAAACCTTTACTATTAACTAAAGATTTGTGCCATACTGTGATAAAAGGAGATGTAGATTCTAAAGTAGCTTAATAGTAAAAGTTGCTTTGAATTTGTGTCTCACATTGTTTTTCCTGCCACAATCACCTCTTTGTTTATCGCTAATACATTTTATCAATTATAAGCATGATATTTCCATGATAGTCTTATGACTTATTACCAAACGTTATTTATTTTTCCAAAAAGGTTTGTAAAGAACGAATTGAAAAGAATGGATTTTTTAGATAAAGGGTATAGCATTGGAAAGAAAGGGTGTAGTAATGTTGAAAAAAGGGTTTTATAAATCCGATTCACTCTTGATGCTCGCTGCTATCATTTGGGGTAGTGCCTTTGTGGCGCAGCGAGTGGGAATGAGTTATGTGGGACCACTCACTTTTAATGGAGTGCGCTTTGCCTTAGGCGCTATAGTACTGCTTCCATTAGTAAGGCGGCGGAATCAGTATCAGAGGATCGCAAGCAGCCTACAGCAAACGAGCTTGGCATGGCAGGGTCTTTGGGGAGGTGGTCTCGCTGGCCTGATGTTGTTCTCGGGTGCGACCCTTCAACAGATTGGCCTGGTGTACACTACTGCAGGGAAGGCCGGTTTTATCACTGGGCTCTATGTGATCATTGTTCCCCTGATGGGGTTATTCTTGGGTCACTGGCCAGGCTGGGGAGGATGGGTAGGTGCTTGTTTTGCTACCATTGGCCTATACCTGTTGAGTGTGACAGAGGCCTGGACTTTTGCCCCAGGTGATCTTTGGGAGTTGTTTGGTGCCTTTTTTTGGGCTGCACACGTGTTAACACTAAGTTGGCTTTCTCCAAGAATGGAGAGAATTAAATTGGCCTGCACCCAATATGCAATGTGCTCTATTTTGAGTCTTCTTGGTGCTTGTTTTACCGAAACTATTACTCTTGATGGTATAATAGGTGCAATCATTCCTATTCTCTACGGCGGTGTTCTATCCGTCGGCATTGCATATACATTACAGGTGGTAGCGCAAAGACATGCTCCCCCCACTCATGCCGCTATCATTCTCAGTTTAGAAGCCGTATTTGCTGCCCTGGCAGGCTGGCTTGTCCTGGAAGAGATACTGTCTCCATGGGGCTTGATTGGTTGCATATTTATGTTTGCAGGGATGCTGAGCGCCTTGTTATGGTCGTAATTCCATTGTAAATATAGGCTCAGATCTTTATTTAACAGGCTCCAGTAAAACAATTTGACCCTAGTGGAATTCATGTGCGTTTCATAATGCAACCATATAACAAGCCATCAAAATGAAAAATAATTATTAAAAAAGGCTTTTTGGATGATTTTTAGGTTGAAATATCCGAATAATCATATTAGTTAGAGTATTTAATTAATTACTTTACCATTTAGGAGAAAGGGGGATGGAGCATGAACAAAGGAGATCTAGTTGAAGAGGTAGCAAAGGTGGTCAATACCAAAAAGGCGGCCCAGGAAGCAGTGGATTGTGTTTTTTCAACCATTACCAATGCATTAAAAAAGCAGGATTCGGTTACACTCATTGGTTTCGGGACCTTTAAGGTGGGACAGAGGAATGCGAGGACAGGAAGGAATCCACAGACCGGGGCAGAGATCAAAATCAGTGCAAAGAAAGTAGCCAAATTCGTACCAGGGAAAGCATTAAAGGATGCTGTGAAGTAAATTTGCATTGATATAATGCCTGAAAAGCTCTCATTTGGACTATGTGCCTAATGAGGGCTTTTTTAATGGATGATCTTGCATGAAGATAGAGTCGACCTAAATATCCTCGGTCAGATCGGTTTGTTATTTCACATTTCTTATTATTTTTAATTGTTTCTAAGTTTGTAAAATGTAAAAATATACTATACTGCTGGTCATTATCCTTTGTGGGGGAAGATGGTGAGAATATGAAAGAAGACTTTACTATCGAAAGAGTTGGTCAATGCACAGTTAATTCTCCTCTGGATTCGGGAGTCTTTATCAATGATAGCCAAGGTGTTCTCATAGATGCAACAGTTTCAGACCTTCAAAAAGATCAAGCGGCACCGTATGTTCTTGAAAAGGCGGGCCCCAGAGAGAAGATTTTTTTTAATCCAGCGATAAGCAGGGCTGCCTTAGTCACATGTGGTGGGCTTTGTCCTGGTTTGAACGATGTTATCAGAGCTATTGTTATGGTTTTGTGGTATCGCTACGGAGTTAGGGAGATAATTGGGTACCGATATGGATTCGAGGGGATAATAGCCTCATTCAATCATACACCACTAGTCCTTACGCCAGAGGTGGTTGAAGATATTCATAAGGATGGAGGAACTATACTTGGCACATCGAGAGGGCCTCAGGATCCAGCCTTAATGGTAGACTTCCTATCGAAAAGAGAAATAAATATGCTCTTTACTATAGGTGGCGATGGAACTCAAAGGGGTGCACTGGCAATAAATAGGGAAATAGAAAAAAGAGGTCTTGGTATTTCTGTTATTGGCATTCCCAAGACAATCGATAACGATATATCCTTCACGGAAAGGACATTTGGCTTTGAAACAGCTGTTGCTATGAGCCAGGCACCTATAAATGGTGCCCACATGGAGGCAAAAGGGGTAAAGAACGGGATAGGAATAGTAAAACTTATGGGACGAGAATCAGGATTTATCGCTGTATATGCTACTCTTGCCTCAAGTGATGTAAACCTTGTACTCATACCGGAGATGCGTTTTTCCATGGAAAAGGTTTGCTCCTATCTTGAAGAGCGTATGAGCAAAAAAAAGCATGCAGTAATTGTTGTTGCAGAGGGAGCTGGGCAGGAATATGTAGCTCAAGAAGGTACCGATGCATCCGGAAACAAAAAACTTGGTGATGTTGGACTTTTTTTAAAGACCGCAATTATAGAGTATTTCAAGAATCGAGCGATTCCTATATCGGTAAAATACATAGATCCATCATACACAATACGCAGTGCACCAGCAACCCCAGATGATTCAGTGTTTTGCTTCCAGCTCTCTGAGAACGCAGTACATGCTGCAATGTCAGGAAGAACTGGTATGGTTGTGGGGATTTGGAATGGTCATTTTGTCCATATACCAATGCAGATATCTGTCAAGGGACGGAAGCAGATAGACACATCAGGTCTTCTGTGGCAGAGTGTTTTGGACAATACTGGACAGCCAAGGAATCTTGCTTGAAAAGGGCAGGGAAGGTAAAGTGATGAATGGAGGGATACCAAATGCAGGGTCAGAAGAAGGCACTGGAAGATATATTTAAGGCTGGAGTTAAGGCTGTAGACCCTGAAAGAGCAGTTCAAAAATATGTCAGACGTAAAGGAAACCAATTGTTTGTAGGAGACTGCTCTTATATTCTCGATAGTTACAAAAGGATCTTTCTAATTGGAGCAGGAAAAGGTACGGCCCCCATGGCAAAGGCCCTGGAAGATATCCTTGAGGAATGGCTGACGAATGGCATGATCATCGTTAAATATGGGCATGGAATTCCATTAGAAAAGACGCAGATCTTAGAGGCAGATCATCCCATTCCTGATGATGCAGGCCTCAGGGCTACTGAAGAGCTTTTAAAGCAGGTAAAGAGATGTACGGAGGAGGATTTGATTATTTGCGCATTTTCCGGAGGTGGAAGCGCACTTTTGCCAGCTCCTTCATTCCCCATAACCCTTGATCAAAAGCAAGCAACCACTCGTCTTCTCCTTGAATGTGGAGCAACCATAAATGAGATCAACGCAATCAGAAAGCACCTCTCGCGTAGCAAAGGTGGGTGGCTTGCAAAAGAAGCCTATCCAGCTACCATAGTTTCTTTACTTTTGTCGGATGTTATTGGCGATAGATTGGATGTTATCGCTTCTGGTCCCACTGTTCCAGATGAAAGCACCTTTAGCGATTGCATCAATATAATTGACAGGTATAAACTCAGTGACAGATTACCAAGCACTGTGGTGGAATATTTTAAAAAGGGCGCAGCAGGGAGTTTACCTGAAACGCCGAAAGCTGAAGATCCTGTATTCTCACAAGTTCAAAACCTTATCGTGGGAAACAATAGAGAATCCCTTTTAGCCGCTAAAGAGCGGGCAATTTCACTTGGATACAATACCATAGTTTTGTCATCTCAAATTGAAGGAGAAGCACGAGAAGTTGCCCAGGTCTTCGCTGCAATAGGAAAAGAAATTTTCCAGGCCAACCTCCCCATATCACCTCCTGCCTGTGTAATAGCTGGAGGAGAAACAACAGTAACAATTAAAGGCAGGGGTAAAGGAGGCAGGAATCAGGAGTTGGCCCTGGCATGTGCCATTGCTATAGATGGCTGGGGAGGGATTTCCTTGCTCAGTGCCGGATCAGATGGAACCGATGGTCCGACAGATGCAGCAGGTGCCATTGTAAATGGCACTACATGCAAGAGAGCTCGGCAAACGAATTTGTATCCCCGTGACTTTCTTTTAGCGAACGATTCATATACTTTCTTTGAATCTTTAGGGGATTTGCTAAAAACAGGGCCCACCCGCACTAATGTAATGGATATCATATGCATGCTCGTTGAGAATGTAAGATAGAAATGTTATTCGTAATTTATTGATTGATATCCATTGTAGTGCACCGGATATTGCTTTTTCTGGTAACTAATGGCACTGCGTTGAAGGACAAATCCTAGAGGAAAAGTGTGTAAGAATTTGCCCTTCTTCAAGGAATTAGCTGATAAAAATTGACAGTACTCCCAACCGGATGTGATAGGTTTTGAACACCGCTTATATGTGCCTCCCTTACTCGGTGTATCTTCCGGGGGGCTGCATCATCATCCATCCAGAATACCTAACATCCCGGTCTAACTTATTCAGGGTACCACCAGAGGTAGTAGTGTACGCCAGGTAATTAAAAGTTAATAACCAAACCGCTATGTAATCTCTTGAAGTTCTCGGCGAACGTTTCTTTAAACCTGTATTCTGCTTCGAATCCCGTACAGTGCCCGCTATAAATCTCCTTTACATTCAAGTTTTTGATATCTTTGATGGTTTGATCAATGGCCTTGCTACCTGCATCGACCAGGTGAAATCCACCCACGATCCCCATCACTCCTTTCGCACCACTTATCTTCATAGCTTTATGTACAATGCTGACTATACCGGCATGCGCACAACCAGTGACTATCACTAAACCTTTGTGCGTATTTATGGAAAGGGAGATCTCGTCTCTTATCGTGGATGGGATAAGTTTTCCATCTTCCATGTCTAATAGGTTGATATAGGGTTCTTTTTCGTAATCCACTTTTTCTTCCTTTTTGATTTCACCTGTAGTTGTTACCCCAGGCATTAGGTGCATAGGATCATTAATCAAATACCATCTTCCACCTAAGCCCTCAATGCTTCCTTTTGAATTCTCACTTGTAAGTCCTTGATTCAAATAAATATGGGCTCGATAAGGCTCTACATAGGGTTCAGGCATTATGCTTACCCCAAATATCTCCGAATGAGCTATTACTGGAACATCCTTTTTACCAATCTCTTTCAGAATACCCGCAAGACCTCCTGTGTGGTCAAAATGCCGGTGGGACAGGACTATCACATCTATATCTTCGGGAGCGATTCCGAAAAGTCTCATATTGTGAAGAACAGGTTCTGCATCTGAGGCTGTATCAAAGAGAATCATTTTCTTTGCTTCCCCAACTTGGATATGGATGAGGAAAGAAATGCCAAACGATGCCCAAAAAGGACTATCATAACCCGTATAATCTTCAGATAATGTATAGATTCTTAAGCTATCAACTTTTCCTGTCTTCACTTAGAGATATCTCCCGAACGGCCATTCCTTAAGCAATCCTTTAATTTCTTCCTTTCGTCTGCTAAGACCGATGTAATACACCCCAGCTCCAATAGCTAACCATATTGCAGAGTAAGTTAATGCCAACCACCCTTGATATACCAAAAGCACTGCGGAAGAAATCAGCCCAATGATGGGGACGATCATTTTCCATCCGCTAAGTTTGAATTCTGCTTCCTCATACATTTTAGGCCATTTTTTAGGCAACATAAAAATGCACAGGTGCGTTATAATCCAATTAAAGAGGAACATCGAATTAAGAATTTCCCCTACAAGCTGTATTGTTCCAGTCACAATCAAAAATAGTGCAACTGCACAGGAAAGGAATAATGCATAATGGGGTATTCCAAACTTGTTAATGCTTGCGAAGACTCCTGTGATAATCTTGTCTCTCGATAGACCAAAAAAGATTCTTGTCGCGATGCTCTGTTCCCCGTTATGCGACGACAATATGGCAGCAAAGGCCACAACAATGATAAAAGTGACTCCCAGGGGACCCATAAACTTTGTTGCAGCCGACGCAACTGGGGCATCCGCTGCGGCGAATTCATCCCACGCCATCACCCCTACGCATACAAGGGCTAATAAGGTATACAGCACAGTAGGCACTGAGACACCAAAAAACATTCCTCGAGGAATGGTCTTCTTTGGATCTTTTGCCTCTTCACCCAAGTCCGCGGCCAATGTAAGCCCAGTATAGGCAAATATGAGAATAGAGGCGCCTTTCATTATCCCGTTAAAACCAAATGGAGCGCCCATAAATACGAGGCTAGACTTGAGGTGAGGCAGACCCCAGATAATAAATACAGCTATCCCCGCTACCATAAATATGAATAGAATATTTTGAACTACAGAGACAGTCTTGATCCCCATGTAATTTATAAAACAAAAAATCAACAATACGACCACTGCCCCTGCGACAATGGATAATTGAGTCTCTGTCTGGGGAAGTGCGTTTACATATAGAATAAAGGCCTTAGCCGTAACGCAAACAAGCCCTATCACTCCTAGCCACATACCCCATCCAGAGAGAAACCCCCATAGATGAGAAACAATTCTCGTGGGATATACATAGCTTTCGCCACTCTCTACAGGATACATCTGAGCCAACATCGATGTGCTAAAGGCCACCATAAAACAGGGTATTGCTGCTATTAAATAGGACACCCAAACATAAGATCCTGCATATTTCGCACCTATCCCCGTTACCACAAATAAACCAGCGCCTATCACTATGCCTGCGGTGATAGCAGTGACATCTAACGTATTAAGCTTCTTTCTTAATTCCCTTTTTTCCTCCATTGCTCCCCTCCTTTCTTGATATGAATGATAATGATTGGCACTCCATAACTTGAGCAGGAAATATAAATTGAAGCAGCTTGTATGTCAAGTTATTCATTACTAAAGTATGAAGTTATTAGAAAGAGATGGGACTATGCTCATGATCGTGATTTATGCACTTATGGGTAATATAGAACACTAATTAAACAACAAACCCACTTTGTATGTGTCAACACCAATAGAATATTGAACCACCCATCTGTGAAAATCTGCCCTCATTCACATTTTCTTGAAATAAATAGGTCTACGCTTTCTCTCTAAATTGTCAGATATCCATCAGAAGTCAGACTGGTTGCCAACATCACAATATCAATGTCACGCTGCTCTGTCCAGCTACTGACTTCTTTATACTTATTGGTTCAAGCTAGAAGTTTTCAATGGATAAGAACTCCATTTTTGTGGCTCAATGCATAGGCGATTTTGCCTTGTGTATCAATGGAAAAGACGGCGTCGAAGCTATTTATTCGTAGAAAAATTGCTAATGAGGTGGAAAGAGGGTATACTGCTTCTGTGAGCTCGATACGAGTCGGAGGTCCATGTTTGAAATTGGGATAGGTGGACCCACCAGAGTTGGGCAAGGCATCCCTGAGGCGGGTAAACTCGAGGGATCCGGAAGGTTGAGTCGTCAAGATGGTATTCTTGGTTCTTTGTTTGCCCTTTGGCTTTGGGGTTTTGTATTTTGTAGTTCGGTTTGAACAGGTTAGAGGGAGGTTTGAATATCATGAAATATATGAAGTGGTCCATTTGTCTGCTATTTATTATCCTCACAGGCTGTGCTGTTGTTCATATTCCTTTATTTCCCTCTACGCAGCCTTTGGAAGAGAAGGTGCTGGAAGGAAAAGGGCAGGCAAAGATTCTGCTTTTAGATATTTCAGGCATAATCTCAGAGAAGAAAGAGTCAAAAGGCGTAGGATTGTCACAAAAGATATCCTTGGTGGCTCGGATTAAGGAGGAGCTACAGAAAGCCGAAGGAGATAGCTCTATAGCTGGCATGATCATTACAATCAATTCTCCTGGCGGCTCTGTTACTGCGACTGACATCATCTATCATGAATTGATGCAATATAAAAAGCAGGCAGGTGTTAGGATTGTTGCATGTTTGACTGGCACAGCGACGTCCGGTGGGTATTATGTTGCCTCAGCTGCTGATGAGATTATAGCACATCCTACCTCTGTTACTGGCAATATCGGGGTAATTGCCATGAAATTTAATGTAGAAAAACTTCTCTCAAAGATAGGAATTCAGGAGGAAACGATAAAATCAGGTGAAAAAAAAGATATATTGTCTCCATTTAGGCCAAGTACCCCTGAAGAAAAAGATATTATCCAGACAATAATCAATACATTGCATGAGAGGTTTGTAAACGTGGTACTTACCGGGCGTACGCCTTTATTAAGCAAAGAGGAGATAGAAAGACTTGCGGATGGCAGAATCTTTACCGCAGATCAGGCATTGGATATGAAGCTTATTGACAGGATTGGTTATTTAGACGATGCGGTGGGGGAAATGAAAAAGTCTCTTAATCTCAAAGAAGCTCGCATTGTTACCTATAATCGACCTGGCAGTTATAAGGGAACTGTTTACTCTGGATTGCCTCACATTTCCTGCAAGGAGATCAATCTTATAGCGATCAATGGGGATGGCCTTGCCCCTCTATCCGGAGTGCAATTTATGTACCTTTGGAGGCCGTAAGGCATATGCATGGAGGGCTTTACGGAGTTATAAAAATCGAATGTTATTATGGTGATTTATCGCTATAGACCTAAAAAGGCTTTTTTAACAATATCGGTTTCCAAGAGTTCATCTCCTGTTCCCTTGTGAATGGTCCGGCCTGTCTGCAATACATAACCCCTATCTGCCATTTCCAATGCCTCTCTGACATTTTGTTCAACGAGTAAAATAGTTTTCCCTTCTCCCTTTAATTTAGCTACAGCTTTTAGCATCTCATCCACCAGTTTGGGCATAAGTCCAAGAGAGGGTTCATCTAACATCAACAGTTTAGGGTTTGACATCAAGCCCCTGCCAATAGCAAGCATCTGCTGTTCACCACCGCTAAGAGTTTCCCCCAATTGTCTTCTCCTGGCCCTTAACACGGGGAAGAGGCCGTATACATACTCCAGGTTATTTTCTGTCTTTTCCCTGTCATTTACGGTGTAGGCACCCAATTTTAGATTTTCCTCAACAGAAAGGGGGCCGAAGATGCGTCTTTCTTCGGGGACATAGGTGATTCCCTTTCTCACAATCTCGACTGTAGAACTTCTGCTGATATCGTCATTCTCGAATTCGATGCCACCTTTTGCAGGGTGGAGGGTTCCAGCAACTGTTTTCAATAACGTTGTTTTACCAGAACCGTTTGCCCCGACGATTGAGATTAACTCCCCGACATTAACGGAAAAGGAAACATCGTGAATAACGGGTACACCACTATATCTAACCTCGATTTTTTCGACCTTCAGCATACTTCTCACCTAAATAGGCTTTAATTACCTGTTCATTGTTGACGATATCTTGGGGTTTTCCCTCTGCAATTTTTTCACCTCCATCCAGGACGATAATACGATGGGAAACGGGCATGACTACTTCCATCACATGTTCTGTAAGAAAAAGGGTCAGTTCCTTTGCCCCATAAATTTTTTGGAGAAGTGCTACCATCTCCTCTGTTTCCTTCGGATTTAAGCCTGAGGCAACCTCATCAAGCATCAGGAGCTGTGGCTTGGTGGCAAGGGCCATGGCAAGACCAACTCGTTTCTGGGTGGCGATAGGTAATTCGTTCATATAGGCTTCACTACTTTCCTCCAATTCCAGGAGATTCAGTATTTCGAAGGCCTCTTGCCTCGCAACTCTCCGATCGGACGTCTTACAAAAGGAGCCTATCATAATATTCTCTACAACAGTAAGGCTTCCAGAAATGGTCATAATTTGAAAGGTTCTTCCAATCCCCTCACGATTTGCTTGGAAAGGGTGGAGTCCGGTGATGTCTTTATCCTTGAATAGTATTTTTCCCCTGTCCGGCTTGTGATACCCAACAATACAATTGAATAGGGTGGTCTTTCCGGCTCCATTAGGGCCTATCAGGCCGATGATTGCTCCCTTTTCAATCTCAAGGGAGATATGATTGTTAGCGGTTACACCGCCAAAATCTTTGGTTAAACCGATTACATCCAATAGTGCCATACAATTGTTACCTATTTCTTTCTTCGGACTTTTTCAATTATGCCCCAGATTCCTCTGGGTTCGTAGGCTGATATCACCATCACCATTAGAGCGTAAATCATAAAGTCCACGCCAATAATGCCTCTTCCCCCAAGCCAAGCACCTAAGTAACGATCGAGAGGAATGAGAATCATTGCACCAATTATTGGACCCCACATCGAACCCGCACCGCCTATCATGGTCATTAAGGCGATCATTATGGACAGCTCCAAATGCATTACTGAGAAGGGGTCAATATAGTTGTAGTAAACGGTGTAGAATGCTCCTCCCATACCTGCAAACACACCTGTAATACAGTAGGCCTTGACCTTCACCCAATGGGCATTGATCCCTAAACTTTCTGCAAGGTCTTCACTTGAAGTTATGGCTCGCAATTGATAGCCTAGTTTGGATTTTCTGAACCAATTCATATAGAGGATGGCTGTTATTACCAGCAAGAAGGCGAAGTAGTGATAGTATATGGGAGCGCTAAACTGCATATAAAGGAAGTTGGGGGTTTCCTTTAACGGTAACTCTATACCTCGTGCTCCTCCTATAAAATTCCAATTGATAAATAGTTGCTGCCAAACAAGTGAGACAGCGATTGTGGCAATAGCAAAGTAGTGACCTCGAAGCCTAAATAGGAAATAGCCGAGGATGAAGGACTCGACAGTTGCCACTAACACACCTAAAGGTGTAGAAACCCAAAATGGAATATCCCACCGAACCATGAGCAAGGCCACAGTGTAAGCGGACATCCCAACATTTTTCGCTTGTCCCAAGGCAACCTGCCCCCCATATCCTCCAATGAGGTTCCATCCCAGTCCATAGAGACAGAAGATGAAAAATTGGATCATAACCGCTTGGGCAAAACCTTCCTTTATGGTCCAGGGAAAGATAAGACAGAAGATAATAAAGAGGATGAAACCAATCCTCTCCCAGATAGGTAAATCTCCGAACGATAGCGCATCTTTTAGTGTTTTAATTGGCATTACCACCCGAAAAGCCCTTTCGGCCTGAATACTACTACTAAAAAGAAGGTAAGATAAATGAGTGCAAATTTATGGTGAGGACCAATATATGTCCCCCCAAGATCTATGATTAACCCCATGATCAGCCCGGCAAGAAACGCCCCCTTTATCGATCCGAATCCACCCAGCGCCACTGTCGCAAATGCGATCATACAGAAGAGAAGTCCTATAGTTGGAAAGACATAGTAGAAGTTGGTTAGCAGGGCTCCGGCAATTCCCACTGTGGCCCCTCCTAGGCCCCATGCAAGACCTCTCATCTTTTCCGTGTCGATACCCATGTAGCCTGCAGCCTCTACGTCTAATGCTGTTGCCTTTAATGCCTTTCCAAGGCGTGTGTAGTCCATCATCCAGTAGATAATTCCAAATGCAATCAAACTGAGTACAGCAGTCCCTAATCGAGGATAACTGAGCATCACAGGCCCCCACGTAAT
>Ga0180438_10007956_pt1 | contig 13635 bp, 20 predicted proteins | sample SS_ome_12_FD_132455 | JGI IMG/M metagenome (GOLD analysis project Ga0180438, IMG submission 132455) | Hypersaline lake sediment archaeal communities from the Salton Sea, California, USA - SS_3_D_2 metaG | ecosystem: Environmental > Aquatic > Non-marine Saline and Alkaline > Hypersaline >... | reverse complement strand
TAGGATTCTCTGGCCTGTCCCGAGGGTCGCAGATGAACATATGGGGCAGGTCGCACCATAGCTTCACCATGCCCGTCCTACCGTGCGACGCCTTAGCCACTATGTGCTGTAACTCGTGGGGGTCCTCATCCTCGTAGTAGTAATGTGGTCGGTACAGCAACCATACGCTTCTGGCTACTTCCTCTATCTGTCCAGAATCTCTAAGGTCGGATAGCAACGGTCGCTTGTCTGTTCGCTTTTCTACTTCACGCGACAACTGCACGTTCAGCAGCACTGGTATTCCAAGCTCGTGTGCTGTGTCTGAAAGTACTAAGGCTGCTTCTGTTGTGCGCTCATATAGCTTGCCGTCACCTGCTATCCTCCCAAGGTGATCCACCACCAGGAGATCCAGTCCGTGGTAGTGTTTATGTGCGGCAGCCTTTCGTCGAATCTCCTGTGCTGTCATCCCCCTGGACTCATCGAACCAGAATGGGATCTTATCTATACTGCCTAGCGACCCGAGAATCTTTGGCCAATGCTCTCGTCTCAGTTCACGAAGAACAATCTTCTCAAGATCCACACCCGCTGCCCTTGAAAGTAAGCGGAAGGATGTGAGTAACTCGGTGTCTTCCATGGTGTCGTACTTTACCTTTTTACCTGCCAGCGAAGCGTTGAAGGCAATGTTCAGAGCTTCTGCGCTCTTGCCCATGCTGGGCCTTCCGGCCATCACCGTCAACAAGCCTGGCCATAGCCCGCCTGTAAATTCGTCCAGCTTGCCTATGCCCGTCTTGACCAATCCTGGCGGGTCGCCTTCCTGCTCCAAGTAGCTAATCGCCTTTTTGATGGCAGCCATAACTGGAACGGCACCCTTGTTACCCGACGTAGATGTGGCCGCCATAATCGACGTTGCAGCTCTAGCCAACCATTCGTCAACGTCTGCCGGGTTGTTGAAACCCTCCGCTGCTATCTCTGACGCTGTGTAAATAGTTTGCCGTACAATGGCCTTTTCCTTAACTATCCTAGCGTAGTGCTCCACGTTGGCAACTGTAGCCACACTATCTGTCAATAGAGATAGTTTCTGCGCTCCTCCAATTTTTTCCAGATCGCCTGCCTGTTTTAATGCCGTTCCGAGAGTAACGTGGTCTACGGGCACGTTCGAGTTAGCCAAGCTGGTCATGGCTGCGAATATCCGCCTATGAGCCTCAATATAGAAGTGCCTCTCATCTACTATGGCAAGCACCAAGGGCAAGGCTTCATTGCTCAGTAGAACCGAACCTAAAACTGCTGCCTCGGCCCCTGCATCATAGGGCGGCACCCTTCCCTCCGGCTTCGACTGAGAGGTGGTGCCGTTAGAATGTTGATGTCTATCGTTCATCCTTTATTCCGAGGTTTACCTTTAAACTCTTTGCCGTACTTATACGGAGCTCCCTGCTGGACCGGAGTCGAAGCCTTTCCCTTCTCCTGGTCCCTGCTGAAGCAATTAAGTAGAAAAGCGCCAACCTTGCGCTTTGCCCTTTGTTTGTTTTCGAACGTCCACCCAGCCAGCCTATGGATTAGACCGTCAGCATCGACCGACGGGTATCCTGCCCCTCCCAGCGTCAGAGCTAACTTTACGGGGTCCCTGACAGCTTCCCATGCTGTTACCTCCCCTTGGCCGGGAACGTAGAACACAGCCGAGCGTAGAGCCTCCCAAACAAGCATTTGCCTGGGGGTAAATGAACTAGGTGGCTCTGTTGGCTTTTCAGGTGGTGTCCTTTCCGTCTTCTTTTTCTTGCCTTTTTTCTGAGGTGAAGTTTTAGATATGCCGTCGTTGTTTTTTACTCCTGTTCCTGTTCCTGATCCTGTTCCTGTTCCTGTTCCTGTTCCTGTTCCTGTTATCGGAAGTCCTTTAGATAGCGCTATCGAAAGGGCTTCCGATAGCCCTTCCGGTAGGGCTTTAGCTGACTCCTCATTAATGTGTTCATGAAACATTTCTTCGAACATTCGAACACGTGCATCCTCCTCGCCGAACTCATGCAATAATGAACCGTAGGCACAGATAGCCCAGGCCACGCGAAGAGGACTTTTAGGAACCTCCTCCCAGGCACTGCGCCACCCCTGTACCACTTTGGGGTTGGGTGGCATGTTGTGCCTCACTCCGCGAGGAATCCAGAGAACTCGAGCATGGCCGTCCGAATAAACCCATCCTAGTTGGGAAAGATGTTCCAGTAATTTTCGAACTAGAACAAGACCAGGAGCGAGATTCTCATCTCCCTCAATCCACCCCAATTCCTCTGCTATGCTCAGTTCGGTTGCACATAGCAGGCCGGGACAGATGGTAGTCGAAGGAGTGGTGAGTAAATTCATCCACAGCAATTTGCCTTGATCGTCCAACGCACGGAAGTCTCGGTTGTTCCAGAGTGCTGGTTCGACTCGTCTATAGCGCCGCGCCATGTTGCACCCCTAATCGTCAAAATTAAAAAAACCGTTACCTCCCTGGCCTTGCCGCGCGAAAGCCTGCGCCTCCTCTTCTTCTTCAGGAGTTGGCGGTGGCGGCACATCGTCGTCTGCTACTTCTTGTCTGGCCCTGCCACCTGCCCTGCGCCCACCTTCCTTGGCCTTTTGATTGGCTCGCTCAAGCTCCCCCAGCTCTTCTTCTGTCAACTGAGAGGGAGGATCGATGAATGGCTCGGCGCCCCTCTTCTCCTGAGAAGGTTGTGCCTTGTTTTCCTCTGCTGCTTGCTGTTCGATCTTCTTGACCTTTGCCTTCTCTTTGATAGCCGCTACCCTAGATGCAGTTGCGTTGGTCGCCTTGCGATCTCCTGGTCCTAACTCCGGAGGCCTCTCCGATAAAGGCAGAGCCGTCTCAAGCGCCTCTCGAAGGTTCTGCTCTATACCGATCTCGGCGCTCTCATCCAAGGCAGCAGCCCTTTGGAACTCGGTGCTAAGTGGCAACAACTTGGCACCGAATCGTACGGCTGTCTTTCTGGCCATCTCATGGTAGTCCGTAACCCACGGCGTGTCGGTTTGGTAGTTGCCATTTTTACCGGATGCCATTGCCACCTCCTGTCCATTCTTACGCTCTATCCACATGCGATTCTTTTTCATCGCACGTTCTCTAGTCCTCTCGATGTAAGACCAGGGTAGAACCTGGAAGTGCTGGCTGCCTGCACTACTCGGCAACTTGGCAAACATATAGACGCAAATTGCCTTGCCTCTGTCCTCTTGAGTAGCGTCCCACTTATGCCTAAGAAATTCGTTGGTGCCGTACTCGAAGTCAAAGTCGTCCTTCTCATAAACTACCTGCGCCTGCACGTCGTGTACCTGGCCGGAACGTTTTGCTAAGACTACTAGCCCCTTGTAACCGAGAATAATCTGCACCTCTTTAATGTTCTTTCTTCGGTTGAGAAACGGCAATAGGTACACATGGCCCAAAGCCGGATCCGGCATTAGGTTGAGTTGGGCACACTCCATTATGGCACCGGCAAAGGACATAGGGTCGCAATCGAACAGCTTGTCCGATGATCTCCACGTGGTCAGGGCCACGCTGCACAGTTTGTCTGGGCTTAATGAATCGGCCAGTGCGGCTGTGAATCGTTCTCGCAGTCCGAAGAGTACCTTCCGAACGCTGTTAAATTGCTGCTCGTATGGTGTGATCGCTTGTTCTTGCGTCATCTCTAAATTTCCTTTCTGTTTTTTTACCTCTAACTTTTTTTCTTCTTCGGCAAGTATGCCCGGAAGGACCAGGACGGTTTGCCTCTCGTCTCGTATTTCTTGAGATCCACATTCTCCTGCGCTGCTAATAACTTGGTGTTGATGGTAACTCGTCCCTCCTGTTGTTGATGGTAGAACTTAACGTCGTTACACAGGACGGCAGTTAATTCGTCTTCTCTCATCAGATCCTTTATTAGCTGCTCGGCCTCATCCAGCTCCTTCTTGGCTACGGTTGCGTTTTCTTTCATCGCCAGGTAGAGCTCCACCGCCTCACACCATCCTTCGTTGTCAGAGAGATCGGTCAGCTCCCCTCCAACTCTTTTGATCAATGGAGGTTCTTCAATTGTTTGTTCAGGCGGCTTTTGAGGCAAGACGCAGTTGGTCCAAAATTCTAAATCCCTTTCGACTATCTGCTCAATGAGCACATCGTCCCGCTCAACAGGTACGTAGAGTGGTTGTTCCCACAACTCCGCATTGAAAACAATGAAGTGGCAGACGGGAGCTCCTGAAACTGCAAGATGGTGTTGTGCCTGTATTATGTCTGATTCCAATAACCCCTTGTCTTTCCTCTCCATGTAGCGCCCTAACCTAGAACACTTCACCTCCAACGGCTCGTCTGGTCCCGATGACACCTGCAATCTTCCATCCAGGTTGGCAAACATCCAATCCAGATCTGGGTGACTTAACCAGAAGTCGTCGTACCTCTCCCGCTCGCTCTGCGGAAATCGAACACGCTCAACAATTCCTTGCGACTCTGCCCACTTCTTTATGGCTACAGGTTCTAGGAAGTTACCTCGTTCAATGTCGGGACCGGAAATGTCCTCTCCACCCCTGCCCATCTTCTCAAGCCATAGATCTGTTGTGGTCTTGCCGAAGTGTGAACCTAGGAAGGTGAGAACGCTGTCCGATGAGCCCATGCCCTTACGCCTGCGAGCTAACCACTCGTCACGCAATGCGTTCATGTTCACCTCTCTCCTCATCCGTACCCAGCGGCTTTAGTAGCCAATGAGGTTCGACGCCCAGTGCCGCTGCCAGCTTGTTAATAGACGAAACTCTCGGATTGCCCGTGGCTATCATCTGATAAACAGCTTGCCTGGTTACGCCCAGCTCATTGGCCAGATCTTCCATCGACATGTTTAGCTCTATCAAGCGGATCTTGACCCGCCTCTCCATGTCGGCCGCTCCTGTCACGGCTGGTTCAGCCTGCGACTCCGAAGCGTTGTTCTTCGATTCGTCTCTCACTTCTATACCTCCGTTACTAGTTAATCGTTACGAGCTGCTAGGACCAGGCCGGGGCGAGGCAGGGGGTGGCCTCGGAGGATCCCAGTCTGGCCCTAGCAGCCCATAACTTTTGGCTTTCCCTACGCTATACTAATCCTTTACCTGTGTCAACCAATAAATTGAACAGCCTTGTACTAATAGGCCCCTACATAATCCATGCTGACGGCCAATAGTGTGTTGTAGTCTCCACTGCACGCCTGCGACCGATAGGCATCTACCGTCTCCTCGCTACATCCAGCTCTCCTCAATACGGTGGATACCAATCCCAGTACCGAGTAGCAGTTGCCATCCTCGCCAACGAGTTTGCACATGGGCTTTGGTATGTTAGTACCTGGTACGCAATCGCTTGAGGCCACTGGAAACTGCGAAGCGTCCCAGGACTTGTACCCAAATACTCGTTCGGGGTAGATCGGGCTGTGATAGTTTATCTCGGATAGAACATCCTCGATCCATCTTATGCCAGCCATCAATCTCTGCACGGCAAACCTACCAACGTCGTCGTTGTGTACTGCGAAGAAGAGGTCGTTGCGTCCTCCGGTGTCGGGAACAGGTTCACCGTTTTCCTCGTCCGGTAGCGTTTCTATTTCCTCCAGGTAGAGCACTCGCGTACCAAAGTCATCGTCCATAAATTTGACAAAAGCCTGTACGTTTTCGGCTCCAACCAGAGTACCGGGCCAGACACATACCTGCTGGTATTCTTCCGGTCGCTCTACGTTCTTATTCATGCCTCACCTCTTTTTGTTTTCTGGCCACCGTGACCAGGCCAGGCACCACAACAGGGTTGTGCTACCTGGCGCGGCCACGCCGCGCATCGTCTAACCCTTCCTCCTCTCTTCTTCATTCTTCCAGACACATACCGCGTGAGCCATCCGGTTTTCACCTTCTACGGTTAAATCGTAGAACTTGTTGCCGTAGCCAATCGGTTCGCTGCAGTAAGCGCACAGCGTTGCTGCGTCGCTCCTAGTTCGGGCGCAGTCGGTGTGGCTGCACTCTCCCTTGCAAGGTCCAAACTCCGTTCCCGGTGGTGACAGTATTCCCCAACCCATCATACCACCTTCCTGTCTGCTCGCTTGTTGAACTCCTTTGCCCATCGACGTATGGCATGGTCCAGCTCGTTCCACCTCTCGCGCTCGGCAGGCTTGAGCAATGAGCCCTGGGTGTGTGTATGGTTACAGGCCCACAGCAGCATGGAAGTGACTTCAGCAAAGTGAGAGATGGTGCTAGGCGGATTTGGCATGTACGAAACTCGCATATTACTCACCTCCTGTTATCGGCACGTTTCCACCCGTCGCTTTATTGAGAACCATGAGCAGGCGGGTTGCGTGACCTTTGTTGCACTTGTACCTGTACACCAGATCTTCGTGACTGAGCTCGTCGAGTAGGTAATCGATTACAACCTCACCCAGATCGCTAAACCCTACCTCGATATCCTCATCCTCAAGTATTGCTATCAGGTTCTCGACCTCCGGCACATAGTCTGGTCGCCGAGACATTATTACATCACCGTCTTCGTTGACATTAACTATCATTTTAATTTCCTTCTCCCTTTCTCTCTAGTCCAGGCGATACATCCAACTCGCATAGAGTTGAAATGATGGAACGCAGTTGAATGGAGTCAACTAGAGCCGTTATCTTCACCAGTCTGTCGTTGTGTCTCTCAACCCGCAGGGGAGTTTCTTTACTACCACCTAATAGAATTTTGCCATTCTCTATGCCAAGGTCGTCGCACACCTCTTGAAAAAAATTCTCTGCCTTTGTTCTGAAGATGTCCCTATTCCTAGCCGACGCTGCCTTCTGATCGTAGCATCGTACGATGGAGGCTACGCGTTCGGCAGCCGTCTCTATGTCGAAACCCTTCTTCGGTTCTGGGTAGTTTCTAATGTGCGACAGATCATCCTGCATGGTCATTCGTAGCTTGCCCGAGTACATTTGCACGCCCCTCCTCGAAGACGAGCGTAGCTCCGGCTTCACCTTCACGTGTAGCCAATACCCGTTCACCATAGCGAAACCGGATAGCATATTGGAGTTGATGATACCCTCCACGTTGAACCCCTGGCTTTTTAGCTTCTCTATCAAGAGGTCCACGACCGTTTCGGCTCTGGCTAGTGTTTCTCGTTCTTGCTCACGCAGCCTGGCTGCTTGTTCAGGACTAGGTAGCATCTTTCACCTTCCTTACCTTGTTGCAGAAGTGGCAGCGTTTTACCAATCCGTAGTTGTTAGTGCGACAATAAGAACACACCCATCTCTCATCGTAATCCACGAAAGTAATCGCACCTGGACTACCACCTTCCAGCGTGGCCTCTCGTTTAGCTATCTTGATGATCTGCTCATCGCTCAAGTTCTCAACCACATTCCTGCCCATCTCCAATGCCGCAGCGATCTTTCTGTTCTCGACGGCCTTCGAATCATAGGCGTCGCGTATAAGAGCTACTGGAACATTGGCATTGATGCGCGGAGAAACGGCATCTTTTTTTGTTCTCTTCGTTGCCATGTTATGCCTCCTCTATTTCGACGCCGGGGAAAGCCTCTTCGAACTCAACCCTGCGTCGCTCCAACTTCTCATAAATGTTAATAGCCTCGCTCAGTGTGAGCGATTCTATTGTGTCGTCCTCTCCCATAACGGCGCTAAGTCGCACCGAAAAATAATTGCCTTTTTTGGTTCGGTAGAGAAACGTGTTACGACCTTGCCTCTCCCAGTTATGTCCATCCCAAAAGTCGTCGCCAGCTAGGAGAAGAGACGTAGCGGTATTGTATCGCTTGCGTTTCACTACTGCCTCGATATTTCTAGGCTGCATATTGGTTACCTTTCTCTTTACGAACTGGATTTGTCCAGCTCATTGAAGGATGCCTAGATCTCGCATTGATGTGTAACCATTTCCCAGAACGATGTGGTCCAGCACTGGTATGCCCAGTAGCTTGCCACATTCAGCCAGCCTCCTCGTCAATGCAAGATCGTGTGGGCTTGGTGTCGAGTCTCCACTTGGATGATTGTGGGCTAGAACTATCCTGTGGCTAGAGTTGATTATAGCCATCTTGAATACTTCCCTTGCCTCTACGTGGCACTCGGCCAATCCGCCCAAGGCAACGATCTTTCTAAACGTCGGAACGTTGCGAGCATCCAAACCAATTACAACGAAGTGTTCTTGGTCCTCGTTAAAGAACTCTCGTAAATAATCCGCGAGATCTTCGGAGCAGCATATGCTGGGAGCTGCTACTATCTCTCTCACTATAAGCATATCAGGCACTCCCTTCTTTGGCTCGCTGAGCCAAGTGGGATCCGCAACCAAGGCAACGAAGTATTTTGGAGATCGCATTGCCCCATCTGGTACGCCCGACTATCTCACTATCGATTATTACGAAGTTCCGTCCTTTGCACTTCGGGCAATGATCTCCTCGCATCAAATAGCAACTGAGTTTTTCTATTACCATTACACCCTCCCGAATACTCTGTGCATCTCTTTGTCGTCATCGAGCACGTCACCGAGGCTGATTACCTCATCGCTAAACAGCACGTTCGACAGCCACGCTACGTCTTCAAGTCCGATCACGATGGAATAGAGAGAGAAGTCAAGTAACTCTTTCTTCATCTTAAAACGCTTCAGCCAATCGTCTGTGATCGAAGCCTGCCCGTCCGTCACCATTATGATGTCTGCGTTTTTGAAGGAACCATGTTTCTCGATCATGGTTACGCCCTTGTTAATTGTAGTCTCGAAGTTGGTTCCGCCATCCGCCTCAAAAAAGGAGACGGCTTCCAGTAGCTCCTCAAGAGGCACGGCCTTCTTTGCTGACCAGTCGTCAACACGCAGAACGTCGGACCCAAAATGAACAATGGCAAAGGCTCTCTTTTGCCTGTTGGCAATCTCAAGGAAGGAAAGGGTTACGGCTGCGGCCCACGCATCTGCGTTGTTGTGTATCATCGAAGCGCTGCTATCCAAAAGAACAACGATGGGGCCCTGCTGTTTCGGTGGCGCTTTGTTCAGCTCGAACTGTTGCAGGGACCGCTCCATTAGCTTCCTAGCAAATACCAGCTCAAGTTCAGGTTCGGTATAGAGTGCTTCGGATGGCACCATCTTAGAAATGTCATGCCCTAGTTCAACGCCAGTTATCTCATCTGTTCCGCGTCGTGGCTTTTGTCGCTGCTGCTCAATGGCTATGCGTCGTAGTCTTCCAGCCAGCATTGCTATGCGTCTTACTCGTTCGTTGCTAGTTAACGCCTGTCCAATTAGCTTGGAGGCGTTGCGCTTTGCCTGACGACCACCGTGAGCGCCAACGCCAGCCATGAAAGAATCGTAGGCATGTTCCCGTTCTTCTATTTCCTTCATGGCCTTCTGGCAAGCTTCTCGTACGGCACTGCGTACTTGAGACTCATCCATTAGATTGGCGGTTAGCTCTGCCTCTCCTTGTTTATTGTCTATTTGACTATGGATCTCATTAATAGTGTGCCTTATGGCATCTCGCTGGGACTCGTCGGTAGTGTTCTCCAGTAGACGTTGCATTACCGACATGGCATCGAGATCGTCCCTTAGATCTTCAACTTGCTCGTCGTCCTTTTTATCTACCTTATTTAAGAGTGTGTCGATGATAGCTCCAGTGCCTATGCCCGACCACTCTTCGTCACCCTTGCAACGATCTCGCAGGTCGGACAGTTCCGGCAGCTTGTCCATCTCCTCGTGCATCTTCTGGAAAGGCTCGCTACCGGGCACGGGCTCCTCAAGCGGCTTGGCTTCATCGGCGTATAACTTGTGGAAGATCTCTCCAGAGAAATCGGGGAACGCCTCGTACTGCTTCTTCCCAGCTCGCTCTGCTGCCTCGGCGTTACCGTCAACCAGTTTGCGATATCGCCATAGGCATCGCTGATAGTCGCTAACGTCGTAGCAGAGGTTTCTCTCGTTGTCGCTCATAGAGCACCTCCCTTGCCATACTTGCAAGTCTCTGAGTGGCGAGGGGCAAGCCGTTTGCATCTTTTGCAGCGAACACGTGTGCCATCGAAGTATTCCCATTCCTCCGGCACTTCGTAAGAGTCGAATGGAGCTCCTACCGCTTCCTGTATTTCATCTCCGTTCTTGTCCAGGTCACGAAAGCGTTGGTACAGCCCATCTAGCAGCTCCTGCGTCGTAACGTTCTCCGCGTCGTGTTGCGACACGATGGAGAACGCAATGGTGTATGCGTGGTCGAATTTCATGTTCCTACCCCCTATGGCTGGTCACTTCCAGCATGAGGGAGTCGACTTGTTTCATCGCCTCGTCGCAAACTATTTTTGCATCCTCGATTGTAGAGTGTCCGCCACCAGCCTCCTGCGCCACGTCCAAGATCTTATCGCGGTGCTCAACCACCTTGCCACTTACCGACGCGACGGCATTTATCATTTCTATCTTCGTCTTCTGCCCGGAGGTTAGCAGTGACATAGAGGGAAGCTCACGTATGGCTGCTTTTACCGCGTCGACTATCGCCTCTGCCCTGCTGCCGTACGGGTCGGCAGCGTTGCCAATCACCGTCTGCAACTGAGCACGGTCCTTGTGCTCCTTCCACAGCATGTCAGCCAGCACCATGTAGTCGGAGGAATGGATGGCAATGCGACCATTGAGAACGGCTCGGGCCTTGATCATCTTCACCGCCTTGATCCAAGTACGGTCTGATGCGACAAAGCCTTCGGCCTCCACGGCATCTTTGATCGCGATCAAAGTTTGAACCTGGCCTTTGGAGATAACTACCGAGCAGGTGATTTTCCGTAGAACGTCCAGGTCGTCATCTTCAAACGTCGTCTGCATCGCTTCGATGCCACCGCGCTCAAGCAATCCAGCCAAAGAGTCGGCATCGGCAATGTAGTCGACCCAGAACTTGATCGCGAAACGGTCGTAGAGCGCTGCCAACGATTCGTCTTGTGGGTACTCATTGCTGGCTGCGACTATCATCTCGAGCGGAGCCTTCTGCGGTTTGCCGCCGTTGTGGATTACTCTCTCCTGCATCAAGGTTAGCAGGGCATTGAGAATGGAACTGCTTGCTTTCCAAATCTCATCCAGAAAAACGATCTGTGCGTCTGCGGCATGGCCGTCAACCAAACGCTTGTACCTGTCCTGCTTCAGCTCGTTGAAGCTAATGGGTCCGAACACCTCTTCCATAGTCGTGAACTTGGTGAGCAGTAGTTCGAAATAGCTACCGCCAGCCACCGTGTCTGCGATTGTGCGTGAGAACAAGCTCTTACCAGTTCCGGGAGGACCTAGCGCCAAGACGTGCTCTCCAGCTATTAAGGCGGTGAGGGCACCGTCGATTAATGCCTTGCGTTCTGGGAAGGCACGGTTCAATTCGGTTCGTATTTTTTGCAGATTTTCTTTTGCTGTCTTGATGCCCATTACGCACCTATCTTTCTCAAGCTCTCAACCAATGAGCGTTGGGCTGCTGCAACCTGCTGCTTGAGCGACGCCATGTTGTGGCCAAGTAGTCGCTCGTAGAGTTCCGCCTTGTCTCTCAACTCGTCGAACCTCTGTACTCTAGCTTCCAAGGTGGAGGTGCGTGTCGTGTCTTCTCGATCTGCGAATCCGAGTAGCTGCGTTTTGATCTTTTCCAACTGCCCCTCGATTGTCTCCTCTGTCATGCGTCGCAGCCCTTCGACGGTTTCTTGCGTGTCGAACACAGGCAGGATGAGGGTGGAGTTTCTTGTCCGCTCCATAAACTCTTTCCACAGCCTTACCCTCTCTGCGTAAGGGGCAGGAACCCACCAGAGCCCACCGGAGTCGAGCATACGTATTCCGCCCCATTTATTGAAAGCTCTTTGGAAGGCAACTCGCACGTCGTCCGGCTTAAAGACAACGCATAACTCCTGGTAGAAATATTTCACCTGCTCCACAATGTGATGTGGCTTGTCCATGTCCAGGCTTTGCGTTCTTTTGTTGAACGCTACCTGTGCCTCTGTTTGGAAACCAGCGTCTTTGAGTGAGATCGTTCCGCTGAATTTGCTAATAACATCTTTTCGCACAATTGAGTGTACGATCTTATCAGCGGTGTCTTCCACCTTGACTGCCTCATACCTCTCCTCGTCACGCGCTCCCGACTGCACGGCCTTGCGTACAGCTCTGCGATATGCCGAGTTAGGAGACAGCTTGGGAAACTGAAAGTCATCGCCAAGCCCAAGCTCGTCGGCTATACGCCTTGCCTCTTCCTGGTTTATCGTGCCGCTCAACGACCAGCCACATAGATCGCCTAGGTGGCGCCCCTCGTTTTGAGCCAATACGGCTGCTAATGCGTCATCTCGTGTCATCTTCTTTGCCTTTCTTCGAGGCACCTTGGCCTCGTTCTTGGTAGGGCACAATGCCCGGCCCGACGACTTTGAAATGATCTCCATCGCCAGGTATAAGAGTCTTAACTAATTAGCCCTTGCCATTTAATCGTCTACGACCAGCCCCGCTGAATCTTCTTTCGAGCATAGACAGATAACCATCCAGAGACATATAATCGTCCAATGGCCACTCTGCATTAAAGCTCTGGGGTGGAAGCATGGGTTGAAGCTCGCGTATAAAAGCAGCTCGCTTGGAAAGTGGAATATCATTGTCTCTACAGTAAGCCTTGACCGCTGAGAGGATCGAGCCCGTATAGCCCCTTGTATTATGTCTACATTGATCAATGAAATCATTAACACTCGGTTTCTTGGGGGCCATCGGAGGGCAGGATTGAACCTTGCAGTAGTCAACCAACTTGTCCAAAAAGATGTTATATTCTTTCTCTGTCAAGTTTGCCTCTGCGATGCTCGCTTCCATTTGATCTACCAGCTTGTCGAACAAAAGGTTTAAACTACTGACGCTCATACGGCACCTCCCTCAGTCTCCTCTTCGGCGTACAGATTAGGTAGTGAAACCCCCATCTCCTGTTCTTGTTTAGGACTCAGGGTGAACACTTCTTCAGATAGCTTGCCAGTGTTGCCGAACACTTCGATCAACTCCTGCGACAAAACGACCGCATCATCGAATGTTAGGTTGCGACTATCGATAGTGACTTGAAACAATTCGGTTATGGTAGGTTGCAAAGCGTCGAACAGGTTCTCGGCCATTATGCTTAAATCCAAGTTGGTCTGGCTGCGCCTTGGCTTGCACTTAGTAGCCAGTCGTTTCAGCACTCTAAAGTCCCCTGCGTTTGCAATTACATACTCCACACTGGCATCATAGTTACCTCCGCGTGGTGCAAGTTCCAATCTCTTGTCCATTACTCGCTCTACCTTGAAGCTATCCCCTGCATCTATTTCGATGCCAGAGGTAAACTCAATCGTGTCGACTTTGGCAACAACAACGTCGCCGACTTGGAAGCCATTATAATTACCCATTGGTACACTCCTTCCTTGCGTCTCTAGATCTTTGGCAGTCGTAGCAATCGCAGTCGGCCTCTTCCGTTTCGTCCTCGCTCATTCGTCCGCTCCACTCGTCGATGGTGTTTTGCATACTGCACATACTACGGCCGATGAATTCGTTGTCGTCTGAGAGAGCCGTTCTCATGTGCGCGTACCAATACGATTTGGCCCTGTTACGAATTCCATCCGGTGCTGAGTAAAGCAAGTATTTGGCTTCATCTAATAGCACTTCGATCTGCTCTTTGATGTCTACCAATGCCTCGATGTTTTCTCTTTGTTCTTCGTTCGACATTGCTATGCCTTTCTCCAGGTCTATGCCTGGTGTTTTAAAGGTAGGGCATCATGCC
>Ga0180438_10007954_pt1 | contig 13637 bp, 10 predicted proteins | sample SS_ome_12_FD_132455 | JGI IMG/M metagenome (GOLD analysis project Ga0180438, IMG submission 132455) | Hypersaline lake sediment archaeal communities from the Salton Sea, California, USA - SS_3_D_2 metaG | ecosystem: Environmental > Aquatic > Non-marine Saline and Alkaline > Hypersaline >... | reverse complement strand
GTACAGGCCGCCTGGCGCCGACCAAAGACAAGTGGGGTAGCTGCGCTCAGCGATGGGCGATTGGTGGGTTATCTGTTCGGCGATGTGACCATCGATGCCTTTCGGGGACGCATCGTATGGATTCGGCAGGGGGGCCACGCGATTGATCAAGCGTTAGACGTCGAGCTGTACCGCGATCTGTACGCCGCCGCCGGGCCGGATTGGCTGGCCTATGGCTGCTTCAAGCACTATGCCCTGGTGCCGGCCGCGGATGACGCCCGTCTGAGGGTGTGGTACGGCCTGGGCTTTGGGCAGGAACAAGTCTACGCGCTGCGACGACTTGCCGAAGAGGACAGGGATGCAGTGCAGGTGGCCGCCCCGGAAGGCGTGACGCTTCGCCGTGCCACCTCGGAAGATGCAGCGGCGCTCAGCGAAATGGCAACGCTGATCGCCCGGCACCAGACAGGACCACCCGTCTGGGTGCCCACCCCGCCTGAATATCTGCCCGAGTTGCGTGAAGGCTACGCCGAATTGGTGGATGACCCAGACGCGACGGTTTGGCTGGCGCTGCGCGATGATCAGGTCATCGGATTTCAGGCTTACTTCAGCGCCAAACCAGCCGACGACGACCCTCTGACGCCTGAGGCTTGCATCGAATTGAAGGTTGCGGGCACACGTGAGGAGGAGCGCGGCAAGGGGATTGGTCGTATACTGACCCAGCGCGGGTTGGCCGACGCGCGGGCAGAGGGCTACGCTTATTGTCTCACCGACTGGGTGGCGACCAACCTGCTCTCGTCGCGCTTTTGGCCGCGACAGGGATTTCGACCTATGGTTTATCGCCTGATGCGCAACATCGACGCACGTGTTCTGTGGGCGAATGGAAAAGAATGATACATTGGAGACCCCAAGGTCTGCTGGCAGGACTCAAAGACCGCCCGGGGGCAGCCCGGGCGGTCTTATCTTTGAGACTTATATGCAGATCCAAAGAGTCTTGGAGACCCGTCAGGTCTGCGCTGCACACCTACTTGGTCTTCACGACTCGGCGGCGCAGCAGGTAGACACCCAGCACGACCAGGCTGCCGCCCGTCAGCACCAGGACGTGGGCCAGGTCAGGTTGGGCCGATCTACCGGTGGCTGGCAGCGCCGCGGGCGGCCCGCCAATCTGTTCGTACAGGCCCGCCGGTTCCAGCGACCAGTTCTGGACGTAATACTCAGCCGGGTCGAGGATCTCGCGCGAGGCGATGTACTCGGCCATGTAGTCGCGAATCTCGGACATCGATTTCCACAGCACTGTACCCTCGTTGAACATGTCGTAGCCGCCACCGCCACCGCCACGGTAGTTGTTGATGGCCAGCACAAACGTCTGGTCAGGCGCCACATCCTCGCCGTTGTACTTGAGCTCAACCACACGCTCGCCCACCGGCTTGGAGATGTCGATCTTGTAATCGATGCCGCTGTACATATCCCAGTTGTAGTCCCTCACGTCGCCAGCCAGCAGTCCCTCGATGTCGGCTGGCGGGTTGTCGGGATCGTACTGGCCCCAATACGCAGCATCGTGCTCCAGAGCGCGCCTCAGGATGTCGCCGGTCACCTCAATCACGTACAGCGTGTTGTCGTACTGGTAAATGCCGTACACATCGGACATGGTGATCGGGCCCTGCTTAAACTGGCCCTCGTTGTTGAAGATAGCCGCCAGTGAAAGCTCAGCCGGGTAACCAGCCTCCTCAGCCATCTGGAGTTGAACGGCGTTGATGAAGTCCGCCAACGGGCCATCCTGCCAGCGCGCCTCGTAAGCACCCGGGAAGTCGCCGGTTGCCGCGCCGATCTCGGAGTTGACGTAGCCGAGCGCCGTCTCCTGGTATGGCTCGGCAAGGGTCAGAATCTCCGCGTCAGGGGCCACTTCTTCGCCGCTCAGGAACTCGCCCGTCTTGGCGGTGACTGCGCCATTCTCGTCGACGGTCAGGGTAACTTTGGATACACCAGCCCCCCACCGATAAGGCTCGACGATCAGCACGCCGTTGATCGTGGCCTGGGGAATGGTAGCGTGAGCGTGGCCAGCCAAAATAACGTCAATCTCCGGCACCGCCTCGGCCAGCTTGATGATAAAATTCTGGTCCGGCACGTCGGCATAGCCCTTATCCACCCAGGTGGTGTAGTCAGTCTCCCACGCCCCTTCCTCTCGGGTGTTGGCTGGCTCCACGTGGGTGCCGCTGTGGGCCAGAGCGACGATCACCGTCGCCCCTTCTTCCTGCATCACGGGGACGTATTCCTGGGCAATCGCCACTGCATCGTCGAAGCGCAGCCCTTCGATATTCTCCGCCTTCTCCCACACGGGAATACCCTGGGTCGTCAGACCCAAAACACCGACTTTGACTCCGTTCACATCCTCGATCACGTAGGGCGTATACTTCTCGCCCCCGTCACTGGTGCGGATGTTGGCCGACAGTACGGGAAATTCGGCCTCGCCGATGAACTTGTCCAGCACGCCCTGGCCGTAGTTGTATTCGTGGTTGCCGATGGTCATGGCGTCGTAGTCCATGGCGTTCATGACCACGGCCATGGGATTGGTCTCACCCGGCATCTGGGTGTTGTAGTAGTAAACCAGCGGCGTACCCTGGATGGTGTCGCCGCCGTCCAACAGCAGCAGGTTCGGATCGGCAGCCCGTTCTTGCTTGATGAGGGTAGACACGGTCGCCAACCCCTGATCCTTCTCCGTATTCCCAAAGAAATCCCAATTGTAGATGTGCCCATGCAGGTCCGAGGTTTCCAGGATGGTGATAGTAGTGGGTTCTTGGGCATGCACCGGGAGCGCGCTCAACGGGATGACCAGCACGCACAGGGCCAGTAGCAGGTTGAACAAACGTCTTGTTCTGATGTTCATGAGATTATCTCCTTCGTCTAGGGGAAATATCCTGAATGATCAGCACATTACCTTTAGAAAGCCAGGTTCGGTTCAGCATTTGCACAACACGCTTGTCGCGCCAAGATCGTTTGGGTGCGGTCACCTCCTTTGATTCTGACACTTCTCTCGGAAAGCCGAATTCGCCCCCACAACACGACAGCGAATTGAGAAAGCCAGGAAACATCGCCTTCCCCAAGGTTGTTCGTGTTTCCAAATTCGATGTAGTGTCTCAAGCCAACCTCTTCTCCGAGCGAGCCCCGATCCCGGGGATCAATCTTTCACATTGCCAAGGACCTGATCCATCCAGCAAATTTCGGAATATCATTCAAAGAAATTGTTGAGTGACCTGCAAAGCATGGTGCTATGGAAAGATAAGCACTTCCATAAACATGAGATACCAGTGCTTCACGATGCCTGGTGGCCAGCCCAAGCTCCATCACTTCCGGCCTCATTGTATCCAGGCAAGAGGGGAAATCACAAATAAAGGGAGAATAAGTGCTTAGTAATTGTACACTAAACGGGTCGGGAACACAAGGCAAGTATATGTCTGAAGTCCCGCACTGATACCTGCGCTCCGCCGTACACATATGCCTTCGCACAGTGCAGGTGCTACCCGTCAGGATGAGGGTGCCACCACAGGTGAAAGTGAAGGGAAAAGCCTCGTTAGGGCAAAAGATAGGCGCAAATGTCAATGTTTTTTTGACAGGTAACTGGGAGTATGCTATAATAATCTAAGAAACTAAAACTAAGGTTTCATTCGATGAAACAAGAAGCTTACCAGTCCACTCAGCGTGATTACTCAATCCAAGCTTTGCAACGCGGCATGAAGGTACTGGATGCTTTGCTCGAGTCCCGTACCCCGCTCAGCCTGGAGAAAATCTGTGCGTATACCGGGCTGCCCAAGTCAACCGCCTTTCGTGTCGTTGTCAACCTGCTCCAGGGCAGTTATCTAACCGAGACAGAGAACGGCTACTGGCTTGGATTAAAAATGCTCCGTTTTGGGGCGTTGGTTGAAGAGAAATTGGACCTGACGCAACAAGCGCGCCCCTTTCTATTAGAGTTACGCGATCATGCGGATGAAACTGTCCATCTGGCCGTGCTTGACGACGACCTACGGGTGATTTACCTGGAAAAGCTACCCACCCAGCAGGCAGTGGGCCTCATGATGTCGCGCATCGGAAGTACGGCACCTATGTACAGTACTGCGTTGGGCAAGGCGATGGCGGCATTCCGGCCCGAGGACGAAATCATTGGATGGGTCCGCAGGAATGGCTTAGAAGGCCTAACCGAGGCCACGATCACCGACGAAGACACATTCCTACGCGAGTTGGGCGAAATCCGCTCGCGGGGTTACGCCGTTGACAACGGTGAATTCGAGGCCAGTGTTCGATGTGTGGCCGCGCCAATCCGGGATAGGACGGGCAACGTCATCGCCGCCGTCAGCATTTCCGGTCCCGACAGCCGCATGCCCGTTCCTTTGATCGGCAGTTCTATGGCAATGCAAGTTGTCGAAACAGCGCAGGGTATCTCCCACGCTCTCGGCTACGGCTAACCCGAGTCGTTACTACCTTGACAATGTCACATTCGGCTCCAAACGGGTCCGCGACCCGTGATTGCGTCGCATAAGCCGCAGGTCACGGACCTGCTCAGAGCGAGTGTAAACCTGATTTATGTTAATGTGACATTGTCAAACTACTCAGCCAAAGGGTGCAACGCACTTGCTTACACGAATTCTGGGCTGGATTTGCTGTATTGATGGCTGAATTTACGACCGAAGTGCGTTGCACCTGGACTAGCCTGAGTAGCTACCTCGAATCTTTGAAAAGCAGAACATCACATCCATCAGCCAAAGGAGGAGAAGGATGGAATACCGCTTCATGGGGCGAACCGGGCTAAAGGTCTCGGAACTCTGCCTGGGGACGCAGACCTTCGGCTGGGGTGCCGACGAGCCCACAGCTCACGCTCTGGCAGATCGTTTTGTCGAGGCCGGGGGCAACTTCTTCGACACATCCAATATCTACAACGAGGGTCAGTCGGAGACCATGCTGGGTACCTGGCTCAAGAGCCGCGGCAACCGGTCCCAGCTTGTGATTGCCAGCAAAGTCTATTTCCCGGTTGGAGACGGACCCAACGACACCGGTTTGACCCGCAAGCACATCCTTGAACAGATCGACGCCAGCCTGCAGCGCCTGCAGACCGAATACATCGATCTTTATCAGACCCACTGCTGGGATGCTTCCACACCCTTGGAAGAGACGCTGCGCGCTTTGGATGATCTGGTGCGCGCTGGTAAGGTGCGCTACATCGGAGCATCCAATTTCACCCCGTCCCAACTGATGCGAGCCATCATGCTCAGCGAGATGCGTGGCTGGGCGCGCTTCGACTGTCTGCAGCCGGAGTACAGCCTCCTGGTGCGCAGCACGGAGTGGGAATTGTTGCCGCTGTGTCGCGCCGAGGGGATTGGCGTGATCCCCTGGTCACCCCTGGCCGGGGGCTGGCTGACGGGCAAGTATCAACGCGGGCAGCCGGCCCCGCCGGAGAGTCGCGTGGGCCGGGCGGATCGTTGGGATGATCTGCCCGAACAGCGTGAGGATGAGCGAACCTGGGACATAATAGATGCCCTGATGGAGATCAGCCAGTCGTTGGGTAAAACGCCGGCCCAGGTAGCTCTTAACTGGCTGCTGCAACAACCCGGCGTCACCGCACCCATTATGGGTGCCCGCAAGTTGGCCCAACTGGAAGACAACCTGGGGAGTGTGGGCTGGGCCTTGTCCGCCGACGAGTTGGACAGACTCGATGCTGCCAGCCATATCCTACTCCCCTCCCCCTATAGTTTCATTGCCAGATACACGCGGAAGCGAGATGCCGCATGAAAACCTATATCATCGCCCACGACCTGGGCACGACTGGCAACAAAGCGACGTTGTACGATCAAGAGGGCGCCCTGGTGGGCAGCGCCTTTTATGGCTACGAGACCGAATATGCCCACACCAGTTGGGCTGAACAAGATGCAGAGGACTGGTGGCGTGCTGTCTGCGCTTCGACCCGTGAACTGCTGAGGCAGACCAAGGTCCGGGGCGACGACGTTGCGTGTATCGTCTTCAGCGGCCAAATGATGGGCTGCGTGCCGCTGGACAAGCAGGCCAGGCCACTCCGCAAAGCGATTATTTGGGCTGATCAACGTTCGGTGGAACAGGAACGCTGGGTGGGTGAGCGCCTTTCACCCGATGAGGTTTATCGCATCACCGGACACCGCCTCAGCGCGTCATACTCGTTGAGCAAGATACTCTGGCTGCGCGATCATCAACCCGACATCTACAACAGGGCCTACAAGTTCGTTCACGCCAAGGACGCCATCGTGGCCCGGCTGACCGGCGTCTTCGTCACCGATCTCTCGGATGCGTCGGGCATGAACCTGTATGATCTGGAGGGCGGGGCGTGGTCCGAGCGTATCATCAAGGCCGCCGAACTGGACCCAGCTCAGTTGCCCGACCTGCACCAATCCATCGACGTGGTCGGCGAAGTACTGCCTGAGGTTGCGGACGAAGCCGGGGTAGCGGCCGGGACCCCGGTGGTTATCGGAGGTGGAGACGGGCCATGCGCTGCGGCCGGTGCCGGGGTGGTGAGTGAAGGCTCCGCCTATAATTACGTTGGCTCGTCGTCCTGGATAGCGCTGGCGACTGAGAAGCCGATCTACGATCCCGAGCTCAAGACCTTCACTTTCGGGCACGTGGTGCCCGGCATGGTCATGCCCACCGGAACGATGCAGGCCGCGGGTGCTTCTTATCAATGGACCCGCGACCAGTTGTGCCCGGTCGAGGTTGAGACCGCTGAAAGCCTGAGCGTCAGCCCCTACGAATTGATGAACCTTGAGGCAGAGAACTCACCGGTCGCTGCTAATGGCCTCATCTTCCTGCCCTATCTACTGGGCGAGCGCAGTCCACGCTGGAACCCACGTGCGCGGGGCGCGTTCATTGGGTTGACCATCCGGCACACGCGGGCGGACATGGTACGCGCCGTATTGGAAGGCGTCACCATGAATTTGCGAGTGATTCTCGACGCCTTCAAATCACAGGGCGCCCAGGTTGAAGCCATGCGGCTCATCGGTGGCGGCGCGCGGGGACGCTTCTGGAACCAGATGATGGCCGACGTCTACGGCATGCCGGTGCACCGGCTGGCCATCCTCGAGGAGGCAACCTCTATGGGCGCGGCGCTGACCGGCGGCGTTGGTATCGGCCTGTACCCCGATTTCTCGATGATTGAGACAATGAACCAGGTGATCGAAGTCATCGAGCCTGACCCGGCCGCTCAGGCAGCTTATGAGCAGATTTACCCTATCTTCGAAGCCACGTACCAAGCGCTGGTACCCATCTACGACAAGATGGCTGAGACCGCAATAAGCGCCTGACCGCAATCGGTCGCAGTGGAAGCCGCCGGGCTTGTAGACAATCCAGTCGAGAGGCACACCCATGCGATTGGGCTGGGGTGCAATCGGCGCCAATAAATCTAAACGAGAAAGGAGGAAGTTTATCGACCAATGTCAGTTCTTTTTTGTACGTGGTTCGTTTGTGTCTCGGTTGACACTTGGACACACCGTAGTGGCAATGTCAAGGAGGATTAAAATGTTGCCGCGCAAGCTTTTACCCCTGATTGCGATTTTGGTGTTGCTGAGCCTGGTCGCAGCTCAATGCGTAGTCGTAACACCAGCACCTGAAGCCGTTGAAGAAGCGGTGCCGGAAGAAGAGGAAGCTGCTGAGCCCGCAGCTCCCGAGCCAATGGAGGAAGTAACCCTGGTGTTCTCCGACTGGCACCTGACGGAACCTCACTGGGAAAAATCTCTCATAGAAGCCTTCGAGACCTTTGAAGCCGAGCACCCCAACATTAATCTCGAACTAGACTATGTCTCCTATGGGGATAAGGACACCAAGTATGCCACAGAGATCCAGGCAGGCGCCGGACCGGATGTGATCCACCTGCACGCCTACTCACTCCGATCCTTCATCGAGAGAGACTTTCTCTACGAACTCAACTCCTTCATAGAGGAAGAGGGTGGCGACCAGTTCCTCGAGCCCTGGTATCCCCAGACTCTGGAGATGATGCAGCACGAAGGTTCCTATTATGCGATTCCGGGCGATTTCATGTCGATGGCCCTCTTCTACAACACGAACCTGTATGAGGAAGCAGGCCTGGATCCGAGCCAGCCACCAGCCACCTGGGACGAGTTCCTGGAAAATGCAAAAGCGCTGACGCGGGATAGGGACGGCGACGGGCAAGTCGATACCTGGGGATTTGGAACCATTGGGGCCGTTGATCCTGGTTTCGAACTCCGTGTCAGCCCCATTCTCTTCAGCCATGGGGGCAGTTATCTGAACGAAGATGGCACTTGCTCCGCGCTCAACACCGCTGAAGCGAAGGAAGCCTTTACTACCTTCGTCGAAATGTTCACTGAGCACGGAGTGATCCCACCCGGCGTCACGGCCCAGAACCCGGGAACAGTCAGGGAGCAGATGGCCAACGAGCAAATCGCCATGCTATTGGGCTCCGGTTGGACAGCGCCTATCGTCGACACATCCAATCCTGACCTGAATGCCTTCGAGGTTCTGGAGGTGGCGGACGTCCCCATCAAAGCAGGAACGGACCCCGAGTTCACCACGACCGCCTGGTTGAGCGCCTGGGCCATCAACCCGAACACGGAGCATCCCGAAGAGGCCTGGGAACTGGTCAAGTTCATCACGGCCAAGGAACAGGAGCAAAAGTGGTTCGAGGATGCCCGCGTCACCTCGGCGCGGAGGGATGTCTCGGAGGAGTACGAACCGCTGGTCACGGACAAATTCGCCAAAGCCATTGCCGGCCAGTTGCCCAAGGCCCAGTTCGTGCCTCAGATGAAAGAGTGGCCGCAGGTTATTGAGGCAGTCAACAGTGCTGCCCAGCTTGCTTTCACAGGGGACATGACGCCTGAGGAAGCGCTTGAGGGCGCCCACAACCAGATCAACGAGATCTTGGGCGGCGAGGGGTGCCCAGAATTCTAAGATCAATCGCCTGAAGAGGCAGAGGGCTGCATTGGGCGGCCCTCTGCCGTCACCTACACATAACCAAACCTGACGATGAAACAGCAACACCTTCGCTTGCCATTAATTAAGGGCCCGCTCCGGCTGAACCAAGGTTTTGCATTCGTTATGCCGGCCCTGTTAATGCTCGTTCTAGTGCTGGGGTTCCCGATCGTCGTGGCAGTAGTCAACAGCCTCAGCCTGCCCGACGGTGGTTGGACGCTAGAAAACTATGCAAAGCTCCCTCAGGACAGCCGCTTTCGCAACTCCCTCGTCGTCACCTTTATCTTCGTCGGTGGCACGGTTCTGCTGCATCTGATCGTAGGATTCATCATTGCGCTAGCCCTAAACGCCTCGGTAAAGGGAAAACGATTCTTCAGAGTGGTGGCCATTCTCCCCTGGGCTGTGCCCGACGTCATCTCCGGTCTTATGTGGCGCTTCATGTACAACCCTACCGCAGGAATCATCAACCGGGTACTTCTTTCATTGGGCGTCATCAACACCTATGTCGAGTGGCTGGGGGACTCAGATCTGGCCTTACCCAGTGTGATCTTTGCCGACGTGTGGCGCGGCTATCCATTCGTGATGCTCATCCTGTTGGCAGGCTTACAAGCGATACCGGGCGAACAATACGAGGCTGCCAAAGTAGATGGTGCCTCGACAATTCAAGAATTCCGCCATATCACCATTCCCAATATGAGAGGGATGATTTTGATCGCGGTAGCCCTGGATACCATCTGGCAATTCAGGCGCTTTGGGTTGGTTTTTAATATGACTGCGGGAGGGCCTGGCAACGTCACTGAAATCCTGTCTCTTTACGTATATAAGCAATATTTCAGGTATTTTAACTTCGAATACGCCGCCGCCATAGCCATAGTCCTGGCGATTATCATGCTACTTTTGAGCCTGCCCTACGTACGTGCCATGGTCCGGAGATTGTGATGAAGAGAAGGCTACAACCCGGTATTATCATTGCCTATGTGATCCTGGGCCTGGTTCTTCTGTACACCATTACGCCCTTCTTGTGGATGATCTTCACCTCGTTGAAGACCGATCAAGAGGCGGTGGCCATCCCGCCTACACTCTGGCCCCAGGAGCCGACGATCGAGGCGTATATCCAGATCCTGATATGGGGAAACTTCCCCATTTGGTTTTTGAACAGCACGATCATCTCTTTGGGCACGGCGTTGTTTTCCACAATGATTGGATCGTTTGCCGGTTATGGCTTCTCTCGATTCGGCTTTCGGGGCCGAGCCACATTGATTGGCATCATCCTGGCCAGCCAAATGCTGCCCGGTGTGCTCCTGGTCGGGCCCTACTTCAAGATGCTCTCCACCGTTGGGCTGTATAATACCTATCCAGGCTTGATCTTGGCCTTCACCGCCATCACCCTACCCTTTAGCACCTGGATGTTAAAAGGGTTCATAGACTCGGTGCCGGAGGAACTGGACGACGCAGCTAAGATCGACGGTTGCACGCCCCTGGGCGCCTATTTGAAGGTGATCCTACCACTCATTGCGCCGGGCATGGTAGCGACGGTGATCTTTGCCTTTCTGCTGGCCTGGGGAGACCTGCTTTGGGTACTGGTCCTGACCAGTGGCGAGAAGATGACCACCGTCACGCTGGGCCTGACGCGACTGGTGACCCAATTCCGCATCATCTGGCCTCAGTTGATGGCTGGGTCTATGATCGGAGCGCTGCCGCCGTTGATACTCTACCTGCTCTTGCAGAACTATCTAGTCGAGGGCATGACGGCTGGAGCGGTCAAGGAATAACAAGGAGGCTTTTAAAATATGAGATTCGAGGGTAAGGTAGCGTTAGTGACCGGCGCCGCCCGGGGCATAGGAAAAGCCGTCGCGCTTGCACTGGCCCGAGAAGGAGCTGGCGTCGTGGTTACCGATGTAGATGTGGAGGGTGCCCAACGGGTAGCGCAGGAGATCGACGGATTGGGCTGGAAAGCTCAGGCTATCCAGGCTGACGTCTCCCAATGCGAAGCGGTACAGCAGTTAGTCAAACAAGCAGTCTCCCACTTTGGAAGGATTGACATCCTGGTGAACAACGCAGGTATCATTCGACGAGGGACATTCCTCGATCACGAGCCAGAGGAATGGGACAAGGTCCTCAGCGTCAACCTGGGCGGGACCTTCAACTGTGCCAAAGAGGTAGTACCTCTGATGATCAAACAAGGAGGGGGAAAGATCATCAATATCTCCTCTGTGGTGGGCAAATTGGGCGATCTTGCCTCCGCTCCATCCTACGGCACGTCAAAGGGGGCCATCAACACATTCACCAAGTCCCTGGCGCGAGAGCTGGCCCAGTATGGGATCAACGTAAATGCCGTGGCACCCCACGCCATTGAGACCGAGATGAGCCAGGAGTGGCCGGAGGAAAAGCGGCGTCAGATTGTGGACGCCATTCCCCTCAAGAGGCTGGGCCAACCAGAGGAAGTGGCCGAGGTAGTGGCCTTTCTTGCCTCGGATGGAGCCAGCTTCATCACCGGTCAGATTCTCGACGTTAATGGCGGTTTCCTGATGGATTGAGGTCGTATCTGATGAACCTGGATAGAGCATTCGATTTCACAGGGAAAGTAGCAGTGGTCGTCGGGGGAAGCGGCGTGCTTTGTAGTACGCTGGCGCAGTCGCTCGGCCAGCAAGGGGCAACCGTGGTCGTTGTAGGGCACACGCATATGGCCAGGGCCCACGAGGTGGCGGATCAGATTGTGGCCCAGGGGGGACAGGCCGTTGCCGTCCAGGCCGATGTGCTTGACAGGAGTTCGCTGGAGGGCCTGGCCCACAAAACGATTGAGACCTACGAGCGTGTTGATATCCTCATCAATGGAGCAGGGGGAGCCAAGAAGGAAGCAACAACCAGTGAAGAGTTATCCTTCTTTGACTTACCAGAGGATGCCGTCCGTTGGGTCTTTGACCTCAATTTTATGGGCACTTTCCTGGCTTGCCAAGTGTTCGGTCACCATATGGTTGAACGGGGTGGCGGGTCCATTCTTAACATATCCTCGATGGGGGCCGATCGCCCCCTGACCAGAAGTGTGGCCTACTCAGCCGCCAAAGCAGCCATCGTCAATCTTACGCGTTGGCTCGCCGTACATATGTCTCAAGAGTACTCGCCTCACATCCGCGTCAATGCGATTGTGCCCGGTTTCTTCCTGACCGAACAAAATCGGTTCCTATTGGTAGACGAGGGCAGCGGCGAACTGACCGAGCGGGGGCAGAGAATCATTGACCACACGCCTGTGGGGCGATTTGGACAGCCTGAAGACTTGATTGGCCCCACTCTTCTGCTGCTCTCAGATGTTGCCTCGTTTGTACACGGAACCACCGTCACAGTCGACGGCGGAATATCTGTCTTCGGGGGGGTATAGCAGCCATGGAAGACTCGTCATTCAAAGCGACATTGGCAGATTACGACGAGGATCTCTTCACTCCACCGGATTGGGTGGGCGAAGAGTTAGCCCGCCAGGGCATCGAATGGGTCATCGGCCAGTACCGTTCACCGGAAGCAGTACTGGAGGCGGCGTGGGCCAGCGATGTGATCCTGCAGCAGTCAGTGCGCCCATTGCTCACTCGAACCGTTATCGCGCAGCTCGATCGTCCCCGATGCATCGTGCGCCTGGGTACCGGCTACGACAACGTGGACGTCGCGGCTGCCACCTCTAAAGGAATTCTGGTATGTAACACGCCCACCTATTGCGTTGACGACGTAGCCGATCACGCCCTGGCATTGCTGATGGCCAGTGTCAGACATATTGCGCGCCAGGACCGCTGGATCCGAGCCGGGCGTTGGGATCGTACCGGCGCGCGCCCCGCGCGCCGTATGAAGGGCTGCACGATGGGCTTCATTGGCTTCGGGCAAATCGCCCGCGCCCTGGTGGAACGCGTAAGTGGCTTCGGCATGACTTTGCTGGCGTATGATCCCTATCTCGATGCAAAAGCCATCGGCCAAGGCGGAGCGCAAAAGACAGAACTGGAAGAGTTGTTACAGCGATCCGATTTCATCTCGGTCCACTGCCCGCTGACTGACGAAACCCATCACCTGCTGAGTGCCAGGGAATTCAGCCTGTTGAAAGAAGGTGTATTAATTGTCAACACCAGCCGGGGACCGATCATTGAGGAAACGGCATTGGTTGAGGCGCTGCGCTCGGGGGTGGTGTGGGGGGCCGGGTTAGACGTGTTCGAACACGAACCCTTGCCTCTCGACTCACCTCTGCGTGAGTTCGACAATGTGAGCCTCACGCCCCATGTGGGGGCTAATTCGCTAGAAAGCGTGGCTGATGTGTATCGTATCGGCGGGCAGATCGCAGTTGACGTGTGCCACGGCCGTTGGCCACAATGGGTGGTTAACCCTGAGGTCGAGGGTAAGACATCGTATGCGTATCGGCGTGATTAACTAACGGACGAACGAGGTAGGACGAGTAACAAATGAGCGGGTTTAACAAGGGGTTTTCGTCATTCGTCATCCGTCCTTCGTCCTTAGAAGTTGTCCGAAAACAACTCTTCAGCTTTGTCCGTAAATGACGAGCACGAAGTGCAAAGTTATTTACGGACAAAGCCTTAGTACTTATCTGAATAACCGTAGGGCGGCATCCCTACTCCGCCCGTCGGATAGGCTTTCAGAACAAATCAAGCAAGAAAGAGGAGACATGTGTTATGGCTAGCAGGGTAATAACCTTTGGCGAAATCATGATGCGCCTG
>Ga0180438_10007953_pt1 | contig 13639 bp, 7 predicted proteins | sample SS_ome_12_FD_132455 | JGI IMG/M metagenome (GOLD analysis project Ga0180438, IMG submission 132455) | Hypersaline lake sediment archaeal communities from the Salton Sea, California, USA - SS_3_D_2 metaG | ecosystem: Environmental > Aquatic > Non-marine Saline and Alkaline > Hypersaline >... | reverse complement strand
GAGCGGCCCCGTCTGGAGAGGCCGCCGGCATTCTGGGATGCGGCGAAACTGATATACTCGACAGTGTGGCGCCCTCATGTTCTTGATGATCCGTACTCCCGGGGGGAGTCCGCTCCGCCGTGGCTGGGCGACGTGATCGGATTGGCGTGTTCGCTGGTGGGCCTGCTCTTCGTCGTGCCGTAAGCAGTGCCCTGTTCCGAGAGCGGAACAACACACCGAGGCGGAGCCGCAAGAATCTGCCGAACGCGCGCCGATCGAGGCGGGATCCCCGGCCCGTCTAGCGAGCGTCCACTGGTAGCGGCCAGTACGGAGGGCTGTAGACGTAGGGCGGCCGCAGTCCTGGTGGCGGATCACCCCAGCGGTCGTACATCACTCGGATCCACCGCTGCACCAACTCCGGCGGCTCCAGGCGCTGGCCCTGGTCGTTGACCTCTTTGATCCATTCGGCGAGCACGCCGCGGAGTTCCCCCAGCACGCGCCGATGCTCCGGATCGCTGGAGGTGGCCAGGTTGTGGACCTCGTAAGGGTCGTCTTGCAGGTCGTACAGCTCTTCGTCGGGCATGCTCGGGGCCAGTAGCTGCTCCTGCACCGGAGTCAACCGGCCTTCTCCGTGCAGCCGGCGCAGCAGCGAGATCACCGGATACATCGCCTCCTTGTGGGCGTGGTAAAAGAGGAACGGTCGCTGGGGGATGTCGTTGCGGATATAGCGGTAGCGATCGCTGCGCACGCTGCGGATCCGCTGCACCACTTCATCGTGCCGGTCGCGATGGGTGAATACGTAGCGCCGCGGTGGGTCGGCATGAGAGCCAAGGAAGACTCGGCTTTGCATCCCGGCCGGCTTGTCGATCCCAGCGAAAGCCAACGTTGTGGCGGTCAGATCGAGCAGGCTGACAAGCTGTTTGCAGAGCTGGCCGGGGTGATATTGGGGCGGCGGGGGAAAGCTCCTCGGCCAGCGGATGATCAGCGGCAGGCGATTACCTTGATCGTAGCACCAGCCGATCCCGCGGATCTCGATCCGACCCTGGTCGGAGAAGAAGACCACCACCGTGTCGTCGGCCAAGCCGTCGGCCTGGAGCCGATCGAGGATCTCGCCCACGCGCTGGTCCAGGCCGCAGACGCAGTCGAGATATCCGGCCCAGTCCTGGCGCGCGACGGGATGGTCGGGGTAGTGCGGGGGCAGTGTCACGCGGTCGGGATCGACAACCACCGGGTGGACCTGATTGCCGAACGCCGGGGCCTGCGCGGAGCCGACCCAGCCGCTGCCGGGGCCGCGTTCCCGGCCGGGACGCTCGGCCACCGGAAAGTGGACCTGAGCAAAAAAGGGCTGGCGCGCCTTCAAGTCCTCCCAGCGATCGGTGTGGAACAGCCGGACTTCGTTCTTCACGTCCAGCACGCGCGAATCGACCGAGCCGCCTTCGGGGGCCTTTTGGGCTTCCTGCTGGCGGCGCTCGTCGGCCGCCGTCCAGCGGAGCACCGGCCCCTGGACTTCGAAGTTCAGATCGATCTTACAGGTGCCGACCGTTTTGCCGCCCAGCGAACGGATGTTCGCCGTGGTATAGCCGGCCTCCATCAGCCGCTGCATGATCGGCCGCACTCCTTCCGGCAAGTGGAAGTGGTCGTGCCGATGGGATCGCATGTGTTGCGCGTCGATGGTCACGGCGTGCATGCCGGTCATGAACGCCGACCGGCTGGGCGCGCAGATCGGAGCGGTACCGAAGGCTGCGTCGTAGCGCATTCCGTCGGCGGCCAGCCTGTCCAGGCACGGCGTTTGGACCAAGGGGGCCCCGTAGCAGCCGAGGTCCGGGCCGATATTGTCCGCAACCAGCCAGAGGATGTTGGGCCGGCGAGCCGCAGCGCCAGCCGGCCGCGCGTCGTCGGCCTGGACGATGCAGAGGAAGCTCGCCGCTATCAGCACGAGCCAGGGCAGAGGCGACATGGACCGAAAGGTTGGCATGCTCAGTCCCTCCGCTTCACCTCCACGTTGCACACGCTGATTCCCGCCCAGCGTCTGCACGAGTTTCCAACCGCCTAGTATCGCTGCCAGGCGACTGCGCGTCAACGCGGCCGTGCGGCGGATGGCGCCCTTGAGCGTACAACTGGCAGCACTATGGTCTGAATGTGTACGGAAGGGAAACGCGACATGCTTCCGGCTGCGGTATCAACCCTCTTCGCGGCCTTCTCAGGGTTCCCTCGCTTTCCCGCCTGCACCCACGTCTCATTCCCCGACCAGACCGCGTCGATTGAAGCGGGGACGGGGAGTGCGGAGGTTGAGTTAAGAGGTTCCGCTACTGCTACCGCGATACCGGACTTCGTTCGAGATGCACTCTACGGGCGCGTGTGAATTCCAGATTTCCAAGGAGTTTGGATCATAGATCAGGGAGACCGTGGGAGATAGGCGTCAGGATTCACGGTTACTCACACCGACCGACCAATAGCCTGGCCGGCTACCTGTCGAGCATGGCGCCGTCGACCGTTGAAGGCTCCACCTTTGGTGCGTCCGAGGGGGCAGGCATCATTCCCGTGATTGTTTGCACGATTCGCTTGACCGCATTGACGGTCACGACGCCGTGGACGGAAATCTCTTGCTCGGAAGCCGTCACGCCGAAACCGATCGGAGACGCCGCAACGTCGACGTCCGGAACCATGCCCGGCTTCAAAACGCGTTGAATCAACTCGAAATAGCCCCCCAGGTCGATCGCACCGCCCCACAGAGCGTCGTCGGGCAGATACGACCTCAACTGCTTATAGGCGGGCATCGATCCCAGCGTGCGAGACAGTTCGCCGTTCGCCGCAGCCACGAACCGCTTCACCGTCGCTCGCGACGTATAACCGAACGCCACGGTATCGTCGTTGGCAGCAACCAGGAAGATCTTCAGCTTCCCGTCGGGGCCGTACATCTTGGCTATCATCTCGTCGATCATCTGCTGTTGCTCCGAATCACCTGCCCCGGTCAAGAAGTCGAGGCCGACGAGGATGCGGACGCCCGCCTTGCCGTCGACCTCGATCTTCTTCGGCGCAGTGAAGTGGAGCATCGCATCGCCGGACGGCTTTTTCATTGCCCGGACCATCTTCGTGACCAGTTCAGCGTAGTCGTCGATATACGCCTCGGCGTTACCGTCGACTTTGAGAATTCCACCTGCGCCAGCGTAAAGCGGCGCTTCCTCGTCTTTGGGAACGGCAATCAGAAAGGCCATACCGCTGGTGTTCTCCATCAGCGGCTTCGAGTCCTCGATCAGCTGGTCGATTTGATCTTCGTCCATACCGTAGATACCGCTCATTGCCAGCATCGCCTTTTTCGAAAATTCGAGCAGCCCCGGCATCAGCGGCTTAGGCGTCGCGCCGGCCATGACAACGACCTGCCGTCCGGCCGGAAGCTGCCCACACCAGTCGGTGTCGGACGGTTCGACCTGTCCCAGCATCGTGGCAAGCTCGCACGTCTTCAGCCGCAGAACATCCTGGCCGATAATCACCTTTTTCTCGATACTCACGGTAAAAGCATAGCTCTCCACCGCTGCATCAAACTCCTCAACGAGCACGGTGTACAAAGACAACGCTTCGGCAATACTCTTCGGCGGCAGGCCGGGCAGTTCGGCGGGGTCGCGCTTTTCGATTTGCGCCTGAATCGCCGCAATGCCCTGCTTGGCGAGAGCCGCGAACGCCTCGATGCCGGATCGCGTGGCACCGCCCGTGATGTCTGCCGCCTCCATCCGTTCACGCATCGCGGCGTATTCCTCGGCGACCTTGCCTTGGTTGTTCTTGACGGCCTTGATCGCAGGAGAATCACTCGCGTCGGTCAGCACGGCGTACCCGTTGTACGACGCGGCAACCATGGCGTCGCCGGCAAAGTCGACTTTGACAAGATCAGCGTTTGCATCCTCCGCGCCGCAGGCTGTCACGAACGCCTCGAAATCCGTCACCGGCAACAGAATCACTCCGCCGAGAGGGACGCCGTCGGGATGAATCGCCACAGCGGCCGGGCGCGTCATGTCGACGTGCTGAACCGCAGGCAACCGCGCTTGCAGCAACAACATCGGGTCGGCCATCGGCACTTCAAGCCGTTTGGCGAGCGTGCCGGCCTTCTTGAACAGGAGCGCCGGGTCATTGACCACGACGAACGCCAGGGAATTGTCCGGCATCATCGACAAGATGTCGGTCTTCTTGGCCTCCCCGTCGGGCTTAGCCATGGCCGTCGAACAGGCCAAGATAACCATCAGGGTAAGAAACGCCCGGCAAGTTTGAGTCACCCGCATCGCTAGAACCTCCTTTGACGTCATGCCAGGAGCCGATCCTCCGGCGAATGACACACGGTCATCCGGCACGCGGTTCGGTCCTGGCACGCTACCTGGACTGTGAATTCCTGACCCCGGAACAACACGGCTCCTTGGCAACTCTTTCTGCAACCGAAAAACGGCTTCGTGGAAGCCTGGAATGGCGGATCGACGAGCATGATTGCGAGCCTGGCAGAGCGGGCCGCCCAAAGAGTTTACGCAATTCCAGTATCATAGGCTATTCGGCTGACATTTGGAATTCTTGATGCCGCTTCGACCGAGAAACGCAAATCGAAGTCGCATTTGTCCACTGATCCAGAGAATGGCACTTCCGGAAGGCTCGCTGACCCCACTCTTCAGCGGGGGCGTCCTGGAACCGAACTGACCCTCCGTTGCGCGCTCATGACACGCCCTCCGGGGGTATCTTATCGACGGGCGAGGTGTAGATTTGACTGCGTTACGCCGGGCGGTGATGTCGAGTCGAGACTCGAAGGCTTCGCGACGGTCCGCGAGGCGTTCGCGGAATCCTTTGCCGATCATCCAACGCGCCATCCTTGTGCGTCGCAACTCTTTCACATCTCCTTTGAACGCGACCCGCCCCTCGAACGACCTATTTGCGTGGCGATGAAACAGGCCGAACACATCCGGACCGACTTGCTCGTGCTGCGCTGCCAGGAAGGCGACGCCGCCGCTTTCGAGTCGCTCGTTGTCGACTGGCGGGAGCGGCTGTGGTTGCACGCCCGCAGGCTCACCGGAGACGAAGACGCCGCCTATGACATCCTGCAGGAGGCGTGGCTTTCCATCGCGCGGGGGATCGGCCGACTGACCGACCCGGCCGCCTTTCCGGCCTGGGCCTATCGCATCGTCAGCAACAAGAGCCACGACTGGATCAGAAAGGAATGTCGCCGGCGCGACGCGCAGAAGTCCTACGCGGAAATGTGGACCTTGGAGAACGACGGGCCGTCGGAACATGAGGACGAACGTTGCGAGAACCTGCGGCAGGCGCTCGCCCGTCTGACCGAAGCCGACCTTGCGCTGCTGGCCCTCAAGTACGAGGAATGCTTCGACACCGCGCGGACCGCCGAGGCGCTGGGCATCCCGGAGGGAACCGTTCGTTCACGTCTTTTCTATCTGCGAGACAGAATCCGGAAGATGATGAAGGAGAACGAATCATGAACGATTTCGACAAGAACATGAAAGCGGCTCTGGCTGAAGACGGCGCATTCGATCCGAGCCGCGCCCAGGCGGCGCAGGAAGAAGTCTTCCGCGACTATGCGCAAAAACTGAAACGGTCTGAGCGGGTCACGTGGCTGCTGCTCTACTTGCTCGTAGCCGCGGGGGTTTACGCGCTGGCCAGCTTCACGCTTTTCGCCACCACCACGAAGGAATGGATCGCGTCCGGTTTGGCTTCTCTGCTCGTCATGGTGATCATCATTCAGAAGACCCTTCTGCACGCCATCGTTGCTACGCAGTACGTGGCCATGAAGGAGATCAAGCAGCTTCGACTGGCCCTGATCGGTGGAACGATCGAGGTGGACCAGCCCGCCGCCAGGCCCCTGCAGGGGCTGTCGCCCATGGAGAGGTTCTCATGGATCTGTGGCGTGGTCCTGCTCATCCTCGCCATCGGCGCCGTAAGCCAGCGGACCAATCGCCAAGACAACCTCTGGAAGCTAGAATCCGGCGGCCGGGTTGAGGCCCACAGCGTGCTGACGCTCCGGCGTTTTCCCCACACGATTCCTTCATTCTGGAGTATCACGGGCCCCGTCGAAGGCGCCGTCCTGCAGTCGGTGACCTTCAACGGCGAGTCCGTCTCCTTCGACCGCTTCAAGGACCGGTACACGATCAAGCTGCCCTATCGAACTTGCTGGATCAAAGACCGGATCGAATTGGTCTGGACCTTTGCGCTGCCCGATCCGCGGGACATTAGGGATTTCCGCGTTCCCCTGCGCAGCCTGATACCCGTCCACGGCTATTCCCTCATTGCGTACGTCGAGGACGACAGCGAGTATGAGGGAACCGAGAACGCTTGGCGGTTCAACAAGTCGCGGAAAGAACTGAAGGACGAAGCTGAAGCGCGCCGCACGCTCAAAGCTTTCACTCAAGACATCCCAGGCGGCCCGCCCCGGGACAACTTTGGCGTCTGCGGTCTGCCCATCCGCCCGCGTGCGGACAACTGACCGACCTCGTTGAAACAAAGATCACACGCGTCCTCGGCACGGAGCACAATGGGAGAACGAGACAGCAATGGGGCAGGCACGCGGCAGTCCCGGCAAACCTCACCGGTATACAGAATCTGTTAACTGCCGGCGGCCCCGTAGACCGGGAGCAGTCTCAGTAAACGCACGGCCGCGATGAGACACCCTGTAAATGGCCCCTGCGTGAGGCGCGCGGCGGTGATCGCCAACCTCCCTCAATCGGGCGGGGAATCACGGGCAATCAACGCTGCAGCGGAAAACGGTCGGTCCGAGGTTCTCCGGATACACGGTATTTCCAACGTTCTTCAAGCAGCGGGCGACCGAAGCAGGTTGCCCGGCGCAGGAAATGCCAGGCAGGGGTCGTTTCAAAAAGGGTGGTTATTTCGGACATTCCGCAATCACAGCAGCGTAGACGCCGAGGCGGCGAGCCACAAGCATCACGGTAGGCGGAAATAGCTCTGCGGACGAGCTTCGACGGCCCAGCATCTCCCAACTGCAAGAACTACTCCGCAAGAGATTCTGGGGCGACGTAATCGGCTCCTGACCGCCTACACAGTGTCGGGCAAGCCATACGGCGCGCGCTGCCGACGCTCCAACAACGCGTTGGCTTCGTCATCCCCCGGAAAGATCTCTCGCGCCGGGTCCCAATGCAGTCTCCGCCCCAGCCACCGGGCAATGTTGCCCAAGTGGCAAACCGTCGTCGAACGATGTGCAGCTTCGATCTCCGACCGTGGCGTCTGGCGCGACTTGATGCAGTCGATCCAGTTCTTGATGTGTTCGTTACCCGCTGCGTAGTGATCGTCCTTCGGCGGAATCTCCGCCAATTCCCGCGGTTCCGTGCGAAAGATCCCCCGGTCGATCGTGATCTTGCCGCGCTCGCCTAGGAAGATGCCGCCCCAAGTGGTACCGCCGTCCAGCTTCACAACCACGCCATTGGCATACCGCATCCGAATCTTCGGCTGCGTGCAGATCTCGATACCTCGGTGCGGCTTCTCGGGTGTCCTGTATGTCGGCGGGTCGAACCGCTCGCCCTCCACCCAGATCTCGACCGGACCGGTCTGCTCCATTCCCAACGCCCACTGCAATTGATCCAACCCGTGTACACCCCAACCGGTCATGCGCCCGCCGGAATACCTGCGCAGCGACGTCCAACCGGGCAACCCGTACGCCGGGTAGATGGCCGGGTGGTACGGTCGCGGTTCCGTCTGGCCGCACCAAGTGTCCCAGTCCAGCTCGGCCGGCACCGGTTGCTCCGGCAGCTCCGCGTTCCACGGGCTGGCATACTCCGAACTGATCACCTCGCGAACTTCGCCGATTAGGCCGTCGCGGACTGCCTCACAGCCGAGACGATTGGCCGCCATCGACCGCTGGTGCGTGCCCACTTGCACGACACACCGACACTTCCTCGCGGCCGTCACCATCGCGCGACCCTCTCGTACAGTCAGCCCGAGGGGCTTCTCGCAATAGACATCCTTGCCCGCCTGGCAGGCTTCGATCATCGGCAGAGCGTGCCAGTGTTCCGGCGTGGCGATCACCACTGCGTCGATGTCCTTTGCGTCCAACAGGTCACGATACCGCCGCGTCGTCCGGCACCGCTGCGACTTGGCCACCGCGTCGCAGTGTCGCTGATCCACATCGCAGACCGCCGCTATCCGCGCGTCCTTCGGCAACACCATCAGCTGCGGCCCCCGATGCCCCACGCCGATGTATCCGAGGTTGACGCGGTCATTAGCCCCCGGCCGTCCATCCCCCGCCAATACGTCGCTGAGAATCAACTCCGGCAGCAGCATCGCCCCGCCGACCGCATGAGCCGAACGCCTGAGGATACTTCGTCGTGAGAGTCTCTTTGCAGGAGTCATCTTCCGATCTCCGTCAACCGAGATGTGTCGATTCAGGTCGGGAACTGAGAGAATTCGGCATTCTCTCGCTTTTGCTCGTAGTCTGCACGGTCATTTCAGAGATTCCTTTCCAAGCCAACGACATGCGTTTTCGATCACCTTGATGACTTCTATCGTGGTCCACCGATTTGTTCGCCCAGTGGGCCGCAACGCAAACCGCCGCGGCACCGCCTGTTATGATAGCATCCGCAAGCAGGCGGAGACATCATGTCCATCGACCAAGAAACGCTCAATACCTCGCTTTCCAGATGCTGGACAAAGCACAGCGGAGTGGTTCATGGAGTGCCATCAAACGTTCGATGGATGACGCAGGTCCGAGGCGAGTCTGGCGGGGCCTGCCGGAACTGCCCCGCGCCCCGGATAGATGAGGCACTGCGGCGATGCCGAAAGACGTGTTCCGAATTGCTTGAATCGGCCCCGATCAGATCAGCCCGCTGATGGGGGCAGGGCTGTTTCGCGAAGGGTCGTTTTGCGGTGAGTATCACGCCTCACGGGTTTCTGTGACAATCAACTGGTCAACGGCGGCGGTTAATGCGCAGTCCGGACTCGGCTTTCCGCCTGAAGGCGGAACGACGAACACGCGCTGGGCGCTACTTGGCTCCTTCCATCGCCACTTTCAATTCGGTGGTCGCGGTGGCGGCCTTGGACCGCAGGGCGTCGTACTCCCTCGGCGCAAGTGGCCGGTAGAGGCTCAACCCCCGGCTGCCGAGCGTCCGTTCGACGTCGAGGTCGATCCGATCGGCGATCTCGGCCAGCGCGGCTTCTGCTTTCCGTCGGACCGCGACGACGGCCGGCTCGCGCCGGGTCTTTGCCCGATCGATCCAACTCTCCAGCGTAGTCAGATACGCGTCGTCATCCACGCCCTCGCGCACTTCCTCCCAGAACCACGAGCCGATCATGCGCCCGGTGGGTGAGTAGACTGCGTTACACCAGCCGGGGGCTTCATTCAGGACCTGTCGAGCGTTGCTGTCCATGCCCAGGTCGTTGTCCCAGTCGTTGTTGAGCGTGCCGAAATAGGGGGCGTAGAACTCGTGAAACGTGCCCGAGGCGCCCGCCTTCCAAAGGTAATAGCCCGGCACCATCCGACCCCGCGTCCCGTAGAGGAGAAAGGGTCGGCCGGTGGCTCTGGCCGCTTCGACCTGGGCGGCGGCGCCTTCGCGCGCACCGTGAAACATCCCCAGCCCGACCAGGTCGCATTCGGCCAGCGCAATCGGATAACCCCACTCGGTATTGCAGGTGTGGGCCGTGTAGATGTTGGGCCAACGGTGGCGGTTCTCACGGACGTAGCGGAGGAAGCTCTTCCAGCCCTCCACGCCCGCCTTCGGCGGCAGGTGGCTCTCCTCGGCCGACGCCTGCACGTAGACTCTGGTGAACCCGGCGTCGGCGAGCTTTCGGCTGAGGCCCTCGAGCCAGCGTCCCGTGTCGTCGACGTCCCATGTGTCGCTTCCAGTGCCGAAGGCGTCCAACAGCCCGAGGTGGTTCATGCTCGCGGCGTCGGCCCAGAGCCAGTTCCTGTGCCCGAAGGGAGAATCCTTGATGAGCTGGAGGAACTGCTCCGGCGGCCCGGACATGGAATTCGGCCGGTCCCACGAGATCTCTCCCGTCGGGCGATCGTAAATGCCGATCCACCACAGCGAGAACTCTGGAGAAAAGCCGTGGGCGAAAAGATCTTCCAACGCCATCTTGCGGTAGAACTGCTTGTTGCGGACGTCGTTCTCCCGGACCGGATACCGCGCCGGGTAGGGCACGATCACCTGGTTGCCCCCGCGACGCATCACGTGGATCCGCTCCGGCCGCTCCAGCACAAACGGCAGCACTCGCACCGAAAGGCTCAGCGTCGTGGCCGGGGCCCCGTCGGGCTCGAACCGGATCGGGCTCCGGTACACGCCCGGCTTCGCGTCCTCGGGAACGTGCACGCTCAGCCAGCACCGCTGAGTGACGTCGCGGAACAGGTCGCGGACGTCCCAGTCCGGGAGAAACGTTCCGCGGATGCGATAGGCCGTGGCCGGCAGAGGACGCCGCTCCTGCTTCTGCTGCAAGTACCAAACCCTGACCGCTATGGCCGGCAGGACCGACCCGTCGTCACTCTCGAGATCGCCTGGCGTCACGCGGACCGCCGAGAGGTCTTTCTGCGGCCAGATACTGAAAGTGACCGGCTCGTACTCGCCCGGCGTGGCTTGAAGCGTCAGGCCGGTGCCGACATCGCCGGGCTTGGGCCGGGAATCGTGCTCGACCGCCTCCATCCAGTGGCGGCGGAAGACGACGTACCCGCGGTCGCGGTCTTCCTCGGTGGGCCGGTAGCCCCCGCGCACGGTGCCGCGGAGCCACTCGCTCGGCAACTGCTCCGCCCAGGTCGAGGCAAACTCCTCAGCCAGCGCGTCGTCCAAGGCTGTGACAGCCCGCAGGTGTTCGCGCTTCGCGGTCGCCGGCGTGATTACCAGCGCACTGGCGAAGCCTTGCAGGATCTCCAGATCGAGACGCCCGCCCGACACCTCGACATCGAAGTCATGTCGCCGGTACCGCGGTCGGATGTAGCGGTCGTAGACGGCCAGCCCCCCACGCTCGATATCGTCTCGGGTAACGAGTGTGTCGTGGACGTAGCGAAAATACTCCTCATCCATCAGACGCTCGTGGCTGCGGACGTCGTTGACGACCGGCTCTCCCTCAACGGTGACGACGTGGTTCATGGTCTCGATACTGGTGCGCCACAGCGCTCCCATGTAGATCGACGCCACGTAGCGCCCGTCGGGAAGGGCGCAGGAGAAGGTCATGCGGCGGGCGGCATGGGCCTGTAGAAGGGTAGGATAGCCGGCCTGGCTGACGATTTGGCCCGGGCCAAGAACCTGCCCCGGGCGGAGCCGCCATCCGAAGTCGCCCACACGGTCGAACGACCGACTCGGGTCGACCGCTGTGAAGCCGGCCACCGGCTCGGCGCCTGGCTCAGACGTAAACTGAAAGGCCCGAGTTCCTTTCGGCCGCTCGAAAACGGCCTTGGCAACCGGCCTGATCGAGATGCCGTCGACGGCGAGCACGCCCTGCCAGCCGTGGCCCGGCCCGATCTGAAGTTCAAGGCTTCGCGCCAGTTCCGGTATGGTAAAGTCGATCTCTCGCAATTGCCAGTCGGGCGTGGGCCGGGTCCAGCCGCCCGTGTTGAGCGTGACCGTGCCGTGCTCTCGCCAATCGAGGATCCGTCCTTCGGCGTCCCGGTATCGGCCGCGGACGTAGACGGCCTGCCCGCCCGGCAGGTTGCTCCTGTCGATGCGAAAGTGGTGCCGGAGCCGATAGGTGGCCGCTGGTTCGACGGGGACGGCCTCGGTGGCCACGAGGGTGGCCGGCTCGTTCGCGATGGTCAGCTCGAGGCAGTGCCGGCCATCCAGCGGGCGGTCGCTGGTGAGCCGAAAGCACTCGGGCGGGCCCTTCTCGATCTCCCAGCCGGCTGGAAACCGGGCTGCGTCGGGACCGCCCTGCTCAAACGAGCCGTTCGGCACGAGGTTGTCGGCAGTGTGGCCGTTTACGCTCAGACCGAAGACAGCCGCAATGCAACCGAATACCACGAGTCGCCGCATAGTAAGTACCCTCCATTCACCCGGTTCCATCTGAACGCTCATGGAGTGAGATTCTTCGGAACGGCAAACGGTTCTCGGTACTCGCGAGAAACGTAGCGGTTGGCTTCGTTGCTGAAGGGGCCGAGAAAACGTTCGGTATCGGGGTTCAGCGCAAGCATGGGGCCAAGCATGAGCGGTTCTTGGCGGGGATCGATCTGGTTGGCATCAAGGTGTTGTTCGAGCCTGGCGAAGGACTCGCTGAATTCAGGCTCGCTCCGGATTGCGTCGCGAATGGCCTCATTGGGGGTGGAGTTGCCCAAGCGGTGAGAGATGTTGGCCATGTGGACCAGCCCGGCCGAGAGATGTCCTTCGAGGGCGTCCGTGTGGAGCATTTTGCGATCGTGAGCTCGTACGGCGTCGATGAAATTCTGCTTGGTATTCGCACGGGATCGATCGAACTTTCGGATCAGTTCTCCCTCGTTGTTGTAGGCCGCGCCGTCTCGCACGTAACCGTCCTCGCATTGAACGACAGTTCCGGTGCGTAGGCCGCGGTAGAAATCCATCGTTTCGTTGGCCTTCTGGGTCCAGGTAGTCTGTCGAAACGAGGCGTTCTTGGGCAATCCTCGCACCTCGAAAATGATCGGTACGGGCTCGTAGTCCAACAGCGTGATCAGCGTGTTCGGTGTCTGGCCGTCGTCGTCGTAGCCCAGCCGCGCACCGATACTGATCACACGTTTGGGCAAGGTGTCTTTGTCAAGTGCCCATCGACAACCGTCCATGGCGTGAATGCCCATATTACCCAGGTCGCCGTTGCCGGTGTCCCAATCCCAATGCCAGTCATAGTGCAGGAACTTTCGCATCAAGGGCTTCTTCGGTGCCGGACCGCACCAGAGATCGTAGTCGCAAGCCTTGGGGATCGGCTGCGGCCCGTCGGTCTTGCCAATACTCATCCGCGGCCTGTAATTGATACCGTAGACGCAGAGCATCTTTCCCAGTTCGCCGTTCCGGGCGTATTCGAAGGCTTCGTCCGTGGCTCCGCTGTTGCGTGGTCCGTGCGTGGCCTGCACGATGCAGTCGTATTTCCCCATGGCATCGACCATCTTGCGGCCTTCGAACAGATTGTGCGATGCCGGCTTCTGTACGAAGACGTCTTTGCCCGCCTGGCACGCCATGATGGTCATCAGCGAATGCCAATGGTTGGGTGTGGTGATCGAGACCGCATCGATTTCCGGATCGTCGAGCAGCTCCCGAAAGTCGCGAAATGCTTTGACAGGTTCGTCGCGTTTCTTGAACTGTTCGACCTCGTAGCCCAGGTTGTCTGAGTCGCAATCGCAAAGGGCCGTGACCCGCACGCCGGGGATGTTTCGGAAATCACGGACGTCGCCCCGGCCTTTGCCGCCGATTTTGACAAATGAGCCGATGCCAATTTGTCCGAGCCGGATAGCGTCGTTTGCACCCAGGACACGGGACGAACCGAGCGAGAGTGTCGCTGCCGCCGCCACACCACATTTCAAGAACGATCGCCGTTTCATCGCCATGGCAGCCACCTCGTTTTCATTTAGAGGACGTCTTGCAGGGCGAGAAAGAGCGCCCGGTAATACTTCATGAACGTGATCGGCTCGCAGCTCGGTCCGACTTCGGCATCGCAGTAGCCAGTGTAGTTGGATTGGCGAAGCAAGGCGAACAGCCTGCGATAGGGATAGGCTTCGTTGAATAAGTCGTGTAGGTGGATG
>Ga0180438_10007952_pt1 | contig 13640 bp, 10 predicted proteins | sample SS_ome_12_FD_132455 | JGI IMG/M metagenome (GOLD analysis project Ga0180438, IMG submission 132455) | Hypersaline lake sediment archaeal communities from the Salton Sea, California, USA - SS_3_D_2 metaG | ecosystem: Environmental > Aquatic > Non-marine Saline and Alkaline > Hypersaline >... | reverse complement strand
CTTGCTGACAGATGCTATCATCAGCTGCGTGCCGGAGAATCCGGGCCAGCTCCTAGCACATCTGAGAGAGCTTCGGTTCACCATAAAAAAGAGAAAGAAGTTGAACATACAACATCAACTGCTCCCGGTTCTGTTATTCCTCTCAATCCAGGTGTTCCTGAAAAGTTTTCCCGACAAATTGCAAGGATTATTTCCCAGGTTCCTGCAACGATTCAGAAGTTGACAAAGATTGCTCTTGCCTATCAATGCCTTGATGATCTGTATAGTCATCTTATAGCAGCATCAGGCGATCCTGATTATATTCTTTCAGATCTTGCTGCTCGCTTGAGAATTGATGATGCGGCATTAAAAACGTATGTAGAGCCTGGAGAGAAGAAAAAAGATAAGGTAGGTCAACGGGTGCAAAAACCAACAATGGGCGTTAAGGATTGGGTTGCAGATGTCAGCGATCTTGTTCATGATGGAATGGTTGCAGGTCGCCGTGGTAGTCACTTTTCCTCTGCGCTGCCGGATCTTCTTAATGATGGCTGTGAGACACTTGATAATATTGCAGTTACTATAAAAAGTGTTGCTGAAATCGGAGATGGCAAACGGACCGGTGAAGAGGGATGGTTACAAAATTTTGGAAAATGGGTGGCTACAAAAGCGTTAAAAGGAGATCGTGCTGACAAAATATTTGAAGCCTCTTTTAATGTGAATGGTATTGGTGATAAGTTAAGGCTAATTCTTGTTCCATTTATAACGAGATTTTTGAATGCAATGCAGGAGAGCATGCAAGAGCAACAGCTTAATATAATTAAGTTTGATGCGTTGACACGATTGCTTAAAATGCATGCTCTTTGTGATGCGCGTACACGCAACATCGGTGGCGTTAAAAGCGAATTTAGACGATGGTTTGATCAGCTAGGCCGCACATGGAATGAACCTCATAAAGCAAAGAGTCAAGCGTTTGATAGTCAGCAGTCTCAACCTAAAACAGGTGTAAAGATTGACGATCCTGACTAGGTGATATAGGTATTATACGTCAGGTAATTCAATCTGTGGGTGACGGCGCAAAAAAGTTTGATAATCGGTGATATAGGGGGCATCTTGATCGGGGATGCCCAGTTGGCGCATTCCTTCTCGCGGATTTGATTCCAAGGTGTGCACTATCTGGCGTATTTGGCTTGGCGTTAACTGTTGAGTGATCTGTGTGGAAATTTGGGATCGCTGGTACCATTGTCTTCCAGCATAATATGCCCCTCTGCACAAGGGAGCTGCGATTAAGGTAGCGCCGGCAGTTAAGCTGATTCCTGCTGTATAATAGAATGGACCATCTAAGTCGTGATTGCCTAATTTGTTAATCAACTCTTTCAATATGTATCCTGTATAAAGGGTAGCAAAGTTTATTCCTGCTATGCCTAAAGGATAAAGATAACTGTTCAAGCTTCCCGGTGAAAGAGACCGTAATTTTTTTATCTGATCTACTATTTTCCAACTTGCAGATACTGAACTTCCCGAAATTAAAGGGAGCTCCTCCATAGATTGTTGGATGTCACCATTCATGCAGACAAGATTGGAGGTCAGTACGATAATTAGGTGTAATGCTATGCTCTTTTTCATGCTGTTTTTCCTATTTTGGATTTTTTGCTATTTATGAGCGCAATGATAGCATGGAAAAGAGATATTTACAAAAAATTTGCCACGCAAAAATCTGAGTCAACTTCTATCAAAAAAAATTAGTTGATCTTTTTAAAAATTTTTATATAATGAGTGTCAGGTTTTTGGGTAAAGGGACTATATTTATGTCTTAAGTTAAGTATAACATAAAAGTTACAAGGGAGGAACAAATGTTTAAAAATTTTCGCCCACTTGGTGATCGTGTTTTGATTAAACGAGTAGAGGATGAGAGCAAAACAGAAGGTGGCATTATTATTCCTGATGCTGCAAAAGAAAAAGCGCAGACAGCTGAAGTTATTGCCGTAGGACCTGGTCGCTACGATGCTCAAGGCAAATTGATCCCGATGAATGTAAAGATTGGTGATCTTGTCTATTTTGGCAAATACAGTGGAACAGAAGTTGATGATGAACATCTGATTATTCGTGAAGAAGAGATTTTAGGCATCATTGAAAAGTAAGAATCTACCAAGGAGTAAGCTAATCATGGCAGCTAAAAAAATAACATTCGGTGCGCAAGCACGCGAAAAGATTCGAAACGGTGTTGATAAACTTGCAGATACCGTCAAAGTAACCTTAGGACCCCGTGGACGTAATGTTGTGTTTGAGCGTTCATTCGGTTCTCCAACTATTACCAAAGACGGCGTGACGGTTGCTAAAGAGATCGAACTTGAAGATCGCCTTGAAAACATGGGCGCTCAGATGGTCAAGGAGGTTGCAAGCAAAACTGCTGATGTTGCCGGTGATGGAACCACCACCGCAACGGTATTGGCGCAGGCTATTTTCCGTGAAGGAAATAAGTTTGTAACTGCAGGTGCCAATCCCATGGAACTTAAGCGCGGAATCGATAAATCGGTCGAAGCCGTTATTGAAAGTATCAAATCGGTTTCCAAATCGGTAAGCGACAAGCGAGAAATTGAACAAGTAGCTACCATTTCTGCAAACTCAGATGCAGTTATTGGCAACTTGATTGCAGAAGCTATGGAAAAGGTAGGTAGAGATGGTGTGATCACCGTTGAAGAAGCAAAAGGTATGCACGATGAATTGGATGTTGTTGAGGGCATGCAGTTTGACCGCGGATATCTTTCGCCTTACTTTGTAACCAATCCGGAAAAGATGGAAGCAGTTCTTGAAAATCCTGCAATCTTGATCTATGAAAAGAAGATCAACAGCATGAAACCAATTCTTCCTATGCTTGAGTCTATCGCAAAAGCAGGAAGGCCACTTTTGATTATTGCAGAAGATGTTGAAGGCGAAGCTCTCGCAACATTGGTAGTCAACAAATTGCGTGGAACCATTTCAGTAGCAGCAGTTAAAGCTCCAGGGTTTGGTGATCGCAGAAAAGCAATGCTTGAGGATATTGCAGCATTGACTGGTGGCCAATTGATTTCAGAAGATATCGGCAAAAAACTTGAAAGTGTATCAACTCAAGATCTTGGCCATGCAAAGCGCATAATCATTACCAAAGATGACACGACTATCATCGAAGGCCAAGGCAGCGAAGCTGAAATTAAAAATCGCGTTGCACAAATCAGAATGCAGATCGAAAACAGCACATCAGATTATGATAAAGAAAAGCTGCAAGAACGTTTGGCAAAACTTTCAGGCGGTGTTGCGGTTATTAAAGTTGGTGCTGCAACTGAAACTGAAATGAAAGAAAAGAAAGACCGCATCGAAGACGCATTGCATGCAACCAGAGCTGCTGTAGAAGAAGGCATTGTTGCAGGTGGTGGCGTTGCGTTGCTTCGTGCACAAGAGGCTGTAGAAGCACTGAAATTAGAAGGCGATGAACAGCTCGGTGCACATATTGTAGCTCGATCACTGGAAGAGCCAATGCGTATTATTGCTGAAAATGCCGGCTTTGACGGTGCAGTTGTTATCAACAAGGTAAAGGAGCAAAGCGGAGCTTATGGCTTTGATGCAAAAGCAGGAACCTATGTTGATATGATCAAAGAGGGTATCATTGATCCTGCAAAAGTTGCACGTTCTGCAATGCAGCATGCAGCATCGATTTCCGGCCTATTGTTGACAACAGAGGCAGCAATAGTTGATATTCCTGAAGAGAAAAAAGAGGCTCCGGCGCATGGTGCACCTGGAATGGGCGGCATGGGTGGAATGCCTGGAATGTACTAAGATAAATTGAGCGGGCCTTACAAAGGCCCGCTTTTTTTAATTTATTTTGAGTGGTAATTATTCAAAATATGCTCGGGGGAATGGAACAGCCAATTTTCCCTCCATTCCATCATTATATGTAAGTGTTACCTCTGTCCCTTTAAGATAATATGTTCGTGAAGGAGGAGTACATTGCCGCCATTCACGGAATGAAATAGCCTCTAGGTTAGGTATTTGGGCTGGACGTAGAATAAATCCGCCCCTATGACGTTGTTTTTCATCATTATCTTTGATTCCTATACGATAAAAGTGCTCTAATTCCAAATTAACACTTTGTAGGGGAGTAAGAGGCTTTTGTTGGTGCGAAAGATGGCCTGGAGTAATGTATTCCCATCCAGACGCACCTGTTATTGTTCCCTGATTAATTATAGGAGAATCTGTTGTTTTTCCATTTTTTATTGTTACCAAGAGGTCATATTCAATGTGGTTTTCCAATTTTATCTTTTGAGGATCAGCCATTTGAAAAATCATCTGAATTAAGATAAGAGGTAATTTTGGGATTTGAGATTCGGCTCCTACTCGAGGATGTGTTCCCATCAAAAATGCTAACTTCGATTCAGGGGACATTGCCTGCATAAGAGGGGAGATAAATAATGAAATGGCCCATAACAATATGCAGGGTTTATTTTTGATCATTATAGGTTTCCTTTACAAGTAGCTCCTTATACACCAGGTCTTATAAGGCTGGGTGTGTAAAGGGCCAGATATATTAGGCATCTACGAGATTTACTAAAGAATAAAATATGTTTCATCAATAAACTATAGTCAAAAAAGTGCAAATTGTCAATTTTTCTTTGCCTGAGGTCTAGGATTACATAACTGGGTATTTACTGGTAACAGAACCTTCTAGTGTTGATATACCTAAAAAAAGATGCCATATTCGGTAACCGTGGAAAATATTGCAATGAGGCTTCATGCTTTGATATCTTAATCATAGAATGAGAGTATAAAAAATCCATAAAAAGGAGAATCCATGAAGATAAAACATGGCATAATATCGGCATTAGTTTTTATCGGTACAGGATTATGTGCATCGCACCCGGTGCGAACACAACGTGATAGATGGAACATAGAAATTAATAATCAAACTGATCATAGTTATTTTGTGAGGATTTCGTGCAAGAATTGTCCTGCTTTTCCAGGACGGCCAACTATTAAACCACGAAAATCCAAGAACATTTCGGTGCCCGCCGATAGCAATCCCTATACACTTCATCTTGGCTTTTATAAATGGACTATTGAAGATATGAGTGAAGATTCAAAATTCCGAATCATACCTCATGGGGTAAAGATGATTCGCTTATTGCATGTTACGAGTCCTGATGCTGAGCCGATTAATTTGGGTGATAGGAGATTAATGCCTGATAAAAAGTGAACAATAATTTGGTTCGTTAGTTTAGGTTTGATAAAATGGCATGAATTCAAATCCATGCCATTTTTTTTAGCACATTGTTTGACACAGGTATGGTTTTATGTTGTCCTCTAGGAGAGTTGATTTTTTGTACTTTTTTGTAGATCTTCTTGTTGACTTATCACAGCATCAAAATGATATGAGTATGATTGTTAATTATAAAAACAGGCTTTTTTGACTTTTTCCAGAAACATAAAAAGAGGAAATGTGAAGAAACATTATTGCTATTTTTGTGGTTTGGGATTATTCGCTTTGTTGTTTATTACCTGTTATTCAATGGAAGATGTTGAGCTTGGTTTGCCAAGTTCATCAACATGTATAGCTATCAAGGCTAGTGATAATAAGATTGTACATATAGATCCTGACATGTTTCCTCAGCTTGGACAGTATAAAGCTAGCGGAGAACCAATACCATTATCAAAAATTAGTAAATTGCAATGTTCGGGTCAAGACCTTAAAAGTTTGCTAGGACTTTTTTCTACATCAGACAAAATCAAAGATCTTGCTTATTATACCGAAGTTGCATCAATTGTTCAGTTTGTCAAAGAGCTGGATATTCGCAAAGATATTTTAGATCTGCTCGAATCGTTGGCTTCCAGTATTCCATTATCAACGAAATCTCCTGCTGAGTATGAAGGTGAGCTTAACTTGTCTAAAAAAGGGATCTTTTCAATGTTAGGATTATATTCTTTTCTTCCATTGGAAAATATATCTAAGGTTGATTTATCACACAATAGTATTGAACGATTTGACTTAAAGTTTTTACGACGATTAATGCCACATCTGCGACATCTTAATGTTTCTTACAATCAGATAACAAAGTTGCGGCGATCAATGCTTGAAGGAATGCCGGCAGGTTTTTATGTTGATATATCTGATAACCCGATTAACAAGCTTGGATCTGGAGTAATGAAAGCAATTGTATCTTTACGTGACAAAAGTATTTCGATATCTCTATATCGAACATTGTTGCCACAAGATACGCTCGCATCGCTTGCTTCATCGATCAAGAGAGCTTCATATAAGCACTTAGGGACTAGAATCGGTTTGACGGCATATTTTGTGGTAGCTTTAGTTGGCAGTATTGCATTAAAAGCTTATGCGGAATCGGAGGGTACTGCAGTTGCAAGTGATTCAAGTTCTATGTTATCTGAAGTTTCGCAAACTTATCCATATTATCTTTTTGATTGGTCTGCTGATGCAGCTTTTATAAGTGCTTCCATCAGCGCTATTGCATCACAAGTTGCATGGATTTTTCAGCATGATGCTCATGAAAGCAGGTTGTATTGTGATAATATGTCATAAGTGCTGCTGATCATAAAATATTTCTTGTGCACCTGGACAAACCTTAAGCTCAACTTTCGGTTTGTCCAGGTGCATCGGATTTTTGTTTATGCAGGACAGATTTCTTTTACAATTTCCACATGGCCTTTAACAAGTTGTTTTATAGATTGGGGAAGGTAATCATAGTCTTTTTGCAAGGTATCGACATTTTTGGGATCTGAAGCATAAGTAGGAAGCCTGAATTTTTTCCCATTAAGCTGTTGGTAGTAGATGAGGGTAAGCAGGTTAAACTGACGTGGAGTTAAATTCTCAAAGGCGTAGGGACGCAATATTTTGTGGATAATTGCAGTGCCGTTATGAGATCCGGTAATAACCTTTTGATTATCAGGCGTTATAGCCAAGCAGGATATTCCTTTATCATTATGGCCCTTGAGAGTTTGCAATATTTTGCCGGTGTTGATATCCCAGACAATTGCAGTGCCGTAACATCCGGCAATAACCTTTTGGCTATCAGGAGTTATGGCCAAACAGTCTAGTTGAGCACAAGGGCCCTTGAGAGTTTGCAATATTTTGCCGGTGTTGATATCCCAGACAATTGCAGTGCCGTAAGATCCGGCAATAACCTTTTGGCCATCAGGAGTTATGGCTAAGCTGAATATTGACGTAATAGGGCCCTGGAGTGTTTGCAGTTGTTGGCCGGTGTTGATATCCCAGATAATATTGCCGTTCCAAGATCCGGTAATAACCTTTTGACTATCAGGAGTTATGGCCAAGCAGGATATTTGATGATTAAGGGGTGCTTTGAGAGTTTGCAACATTTTGCCGGATTTTATATCCCAGACAATTGCAGCGATAGTATTAACTCTGGTTATAAGCTTTTGACCATCAGAAGTTATGGCCAAACAGCTCAGTCGAGCACAAGGGTCCTCGAGAGTTTGCAATATTTTGCCAGTGTTGATATCCCAGATAGTTGCAGTTTTGCCATCATTGGATCCGGTTATAACCTTGTGACTATCAGGAGTTATGGCCAAGCAGGATATTTGATGATTAGGGTCCTTGAGAATTTGCAATATTTTGCCGGTGTTTATATCCCAGACAATTGCAGTGCCCCAAGATTTGGCAATAACCTTTTGGCCATCAGGAGTTATGGCTAAGCTGAGTATTTCAAAATCATGGCCCTTGAGAGTTTTTAGTGAGCTTTTGAAGTTTTTTATTAGTCCTGCTTGAACCTCGGGGAATGCCTCTCTTAGGATTTTGATTTGAGTGGGATTATTTAGAGAAGGTAAGTTTCTAAGTGCTGTCACTTTATTCACGATGCGTTTATTTCCTTCGTTGTTATCATTTATCGCTGGAACTAAATGCCAGCCAGATTCGTCTTGTATCGCTGGGATTGAATTCCACACAGATTTGTTGTAATTCTTTTCTTCTACTATTTCAACATGGCCTTCAAGAAGTTGTTTTATATCTTCGGGAAGGGAATCATAATCATTTTGCAACGTATCATTATTTTTGGTATCTGAAGCATAAGTAGGAAGTCTGAATTTTTTCCCATTGAGTTTTTGGTAGTAGATGAGTGTAAGCAGACTCCATTGACGTGGAGTTAACGCCTCAAAATTGTAGGAGGGTAATGGTTCCCAGATAATTGCAGTGGTGTCCCAAGATCCGGTAATAACCTTTTGACTATCAGGAGTTATGGCCAAGCAGGATATTTTGGCTTTATGGCCCTTGAGGGTTTTCAGTTGTTTGCCGGATTTGATATTCCAGACAATTGCGGTGTTGTCTAGAGATCCGGTTATAACATTTTTGCCATCAGGAGTTATGGCCAAGCAGGATATTCTGGCTTTATGGCCCGTGAGAGTTTGCAATATTTTGCCGGTGTTTATATCCCAGATAATTGCGGTGTCGTAACATCCGGCAATAAGCTTTTTGCCATCAGGAGTTATGGTCAAGCTGGATACATCATCATCATGGCTTTCGAGAGTTTGCAGTTGTTGGCCGGTGTTGATATCCCAGACAATTGTAGGGCCTTCGTAACATCCGGTTATAAGCTTTTGGCCATCAGGAGTTATGGCCAAGCAGGATATTCCTTCACCATCATCGATTTCGAGAGTTTGCAGTTGTTGACCAGTGTTGATATCCCAGATAATTGCTTTTCCGTCGCAACATCTGGTAATAATCTTTTGGCCATCAGGAGTTATGACCAAGCATCTTATTGGTTCATCATGGCCATGGAGAGTTTGTAGTTTTTTGCCGGTATTGATATCCCAGACAATTGCAGTGTTTTCTTCAGTTTCGCTTTCAGATGCGGTTATAACTTTTTGACTATCGGGAGTTATGGCCAAACAGGATATTTTAGCATTATGACCTAATAGAGTTTTTAGCTCTTTGCCGGATTGGATATCCCAGATACTTGCAGAGTAGTCATCAGACCCGGTTATAAGTTTATGACCATCAGGAGTTATGGCTAAGCAGGATATTATATTGCAATGGCCCTTGAGAGTTTTTAATTTGTTGCCGGATTTGATATCCCAGATAATTGCAGTATGGTCCCAAGATCCGGTTATAAGCTTTTGACCATCAGGAGTTATGGCTAAGCATTCCATTCGATTATCATGGTGATTGAGACTTTTAAGAAGACCACTGCAGTTATTTATTACTTCTGATAGAACCTCAGGATATGCTTTCATGAGGATATAGCTTTGAAGATACGGAGCTAAGGTTTCTAAGTTTCTAAGTGCTGTTACTTTGTTTACAATACGTTTTTCTTCTTCGCTGTTATTATTTGTCTCCGGAGCTAAGTACCACTGTTCGTCTTCTATCTGTGGAACTGAATTCCAGAGATAGTTGTTTTGGCCTTTATCCATTGCGTGGCTATATCCTGTCAAGGTTAAAGTTCCTGCGATAACAACGAAATTTACTATTTTTTTAAAATTCATGTTTATATCCTCTCAGTTTATTGTCTCCGGTTACTTCTTTTTTTCAAATAACATTTATTATGATAGCAATCATTTTTCTATTTGTCAACTTTGCATAAAAATACATTTGAACCCGGGTATGGTGACAGTGTTGGGTAAGCTTACGAATTTATATTTGCATTTCACAAGAATACTTCCTCGACTATTCATAAAGTATGCCGGGCATAGCTGAGGAATTAGGTTATTTGGGGAAAGAGGATTCCAGGAATAGGCCTAATGTATGTGTTATTTGTTTGTCCTTACCTGTTTGACAAGGTGTCGTGTCTGCTCGAAGCTTTTGCAGAAAATCTAAGTTGTCAGGCGAATACTTGGAGTTGAAGAGTCTCAAGGAATCCAAGGGACCATTGGCACATTTTTCGTCCGGATTCTTGGGTGATCAAAAATCCGGATTCATCGCCGGCGGTACAAAAGAAAAAACAATAAAAATATGATATTAAAATACTGATCCACATTTAAGCCAGAATCCCCAACGATTTAATGCTGTATTTGTCTGTGGCAATTCAACATAAGCTCCAGCACCAAAGAATGAGTTAATGCAGCAGCCTCTGTGCATTGCCCCAATGCTGAAATGAGCTTTGTGGCATATTGCTGAACGTGCTCTTCCTGAATCAAGATCGATATCACACTGACCGATAGGCACAAATTCGTGATCGTTTGGAGCTTGGCATGATATATTACTTTGGCTTGCAGTTACTGCAACAGTATCAACGTGCGGATTATAGGTTCCTGTTATTCCCCATTCCTCATATCCGGTTGCTTCATCAAAGTTTTTTACATATTCAAGACGTTCATTGCCATGCCCCCAGACGCTATAACCGATTTCGGCTTCAAAGTTTTCAGATGTTATACGCCAGCCACATGAAAAGTCGGTTGCATTATAAGGATACACACGCATTAAAAAGGTCAGCACGTTAACACCGGGGCAGGTTATATCAGGTGGCCCATCTCTGCGGACAAAAGGCAAAAATCTGCTCCATGGTTTGCAACGAAGATCAAACGTTCTTCGCTGTTTATTTTTCATCAAAAATACGGTATCAAGGTTTGCAAAAAAACAGATGGCATATACCGAATCATCACAATTGAGTACGATCTGCGAGTTAAACCCAGCTTCCATTCCCCAGTGCCCATTATAACCTAAGTAGGAATCGAACAGATATTCGGCATTTTGTCGCGGTGAGGTAGGGAAGGTTAAGCCGGTGTAGTAGATAAGTTGGAAATTATTTTGGGAATAATAGGCTCTGCCTACACGAATATCAACTTCAGCGGCACCGATGGTGGAACGTGAACAACATATTTTTCCAAAATTCCAATTAGGCTGACAAAATGCTTCAGCAATATTGTGAGGGTAGCAGGTTGAAGGATTCCTGATGTTCCATTGTTCTAAGTTGAGTTTGTTTTCTTGCCCGATTACAGGAACGGTGATGCCAAGCCAGAATCCCCTGACAAAATCCCAATCAATAAATTTTTCAAGATCGGTATGAAATTCAAAAATAACTCCGGTTTGCCGTTGTTGTGGATTGATGCAAAAATTTCCGCTGAAATCTGAAGGGAGCCCGAGCCATTCTGCACGGATGTCACGGGTGCGACGTATGTTTGCGCTGTCAGACTCGTTTATGCCGGCATTGTCCCCCGCTACATTTCTGCATGGATCATCGTCACATTTATAGAATGGCAAGAAATATTTTGCAGTGGCTTTTGTGTCAATTGATTGTTCATAAAATGCAATCAGCTGAAAGGCGTTCGTTTGATCACAGGTTTTGTTGTAGACAAAATTATGCCAGAGCGATTGTCGCATTGCAGTTTGTTGATAAGCAGGATGGAAAAACATAAAACTCTGAGAAGTTTTATCCTCTTTGATGCGGTAACGGTAGAAGGGTGATCCCGAATTTGGGTATGAATAATAACATTGATCATTGCAACATTCGTCTGTATAACATGTTTCAGCCTTTGAGGTGCAATGAATCAAAGATAATAGTACAACAATAATAATACAGTTTATCTTGTTCCTCATTAATATGTCCTTTTTTGCAAAAAAGAGCATCTTGTTCATAGCTTATGACAGCTTGAACATAAAGGCAATAGCTTTTACAAAGTTTTGAGTGCATGATGATGATAATCACGGGCCGGCAGCTGTTAACAATGAATTATTTTCAGGAATTTGTGGGTAAAAATGTATGTGTTATTTAGATCTGAATTGTTGAATTTACAATAATATGGTAGAATGTGGTTAATTAACAGAAAAAACTTTAATGACGATCAATTTGCTAAACAAATGTTAAAAAATCATGAATAAAAAATTATCATGCAGTTAAAAAAGTATAAGTTCTATTATGGTATTGTTTTTTTGGGGATTCATGCCACTTTTCTCTCTCCAATGGAGCACAAAGAAGAAAAAAGGCTTGAGTCATACTGCGTATATCCATTGCAACAAGCTGAGGAAAAAACTAAAAAGGACACATTAGAGCAAAAAACGAATAGATCTCTTGAAGAACATCTACCTCACGCCTCAAGTGATTCAAGTGCCATGGATAAGTCCATAACATTCCTAAAATATAAGTCAGAAAAAAATAATAACCAAGATGTGAAAGGCAATACACCTCTCCACAAAGCCGTTCTTAATAATGATTACTTGCAGGTAAAACATTTACTCGTCAACGGAGAATATGTTAATGCGAAAAATCAATGGCAAGAAACTCCGCTACATATTGCTGCAAATGAAGGGCTTGAGGAAATGGTTGAATTACTGCTTAGTCATAAAATGATAGATGTTAATTGTTGCGATTATACCAACTATACACCTTTGCACCTAGCAGCAATCAATAGTCATTATGGCATAGTAAAATATTTATTGATTCATGGTGCAGATAAACAAGTTTGTAGCTTTCTAGGTGAAACACCATTAGATGCAGCTATTAAACGAGATAAGGTTTGGGGATCTCTTATTTGTAATAATCAATTATCCAAGATAATAAAAATGTTGGAAGAAAAGCATTGTGACTATGAAAATAACAATCAATGCAAATACAGATCAAATACTAGAATCACCAAAAAACCTAATATCAGGAACCTAAATTGGAAAACGGGTAATTGCCGTCTACATGCCTATTCTATTATCAAACAACGACAAACGTCCATGAAATGTCCATCAGCAAGCTGACCGGTATCACAATAATCTCCAGTTAAACTTGTTGTTAAACCAAGGAGGCCGATCCTATTGACTTTTTTGAAATATATGGCATACTGATTTCTGTGCTGGATTTCTATTTGTAAATTATAGTTTGTCGAAATGGATAATATTATGATGGTTCCCAAAAAATTATTATTATGTTTAGCCGTGTTCTGCTGGTCATTAACCTTTTTTGGTATGGAGCAAAAAAAGCCCTATCCGGAAGAATTTTCTCAACAGGAAGCAAAACAATTGCAAGAAATAATGGCGCATATATATTCCGATACCGAAGAAATACGATTGAAAGATATGTGTATTTCTGCTTTTACCAATCAAGTAGTTGATGCTAAAACTGATATTGAAAAGTTGTTCAACGATATAGAAACAAAAATTCCAATGCATTTGCAGGGGGCTGTTTTTCACTCCTTAATTACTAAACTTGGTATTGTAAATGATCTCTACAAGGAGTTTTACCAAGAGGCAGACTACAAAGCTGTTCCTGCACCATCCATTCCTACCTTTCCTTCGGGTTCTATTTGTTCAAGTTTTATGAGTAAACAAAACCTTATTGTAATAATGAAAAGCGGAGTAATTTCTAAAGTAAATCAAGCTCCTGCTAAAGATGAAACCATTACCTTACCCATAAATTGGCCCTTCGAGAAAATATCCGGGCCTTTTTCTTGGGATGTTAGTAGTAAACAAGATCAAATTATTCTCAAAACTAACGATGATAATGTATATCTCGTTGATATTCAAAAGAATAAATTCAAAAAACTTGTGTATCTTGCTGAAAGAGTAAAATTTTGTTCTGATAATAAATTCGTAACAACACATAAGGATCGAATATTTATATGAGACTTGATGCACCATAAAAATTGAGATCAAATCCACTTCATTAAGAATTTGTTCATAATCAAGTTAATCCCAAGCAAAAGTTGTTTATTGCTGCAATATTATCAAACACACTATCAAATCG